>Ga0153916_10000843_pt1 | contig 21313 bp, 22 predicted proteins | sample Opewatmetagenome_FD_109642 | JGI IMG/M metagenome (GOLD analysis project Ga0153916, IMG submission 109642) | Freshwater wetland microbial communities from Ohio, USA - Open water 3 Core 3 Depth 4 metaG | ecosystem: Environmental > Aquatic > Freshwater > Wetlands | place: USA: Ohio, Lake Erie...
AAGGCATGGGCCAGATTCCCCACGGCATTGCGCGACCGTTCGAGACGCTCGGCCATAATGGCGATCAAGCGGTTGATCTCAGCCACCAGCGGCACCACCTCCGTAGGCACCGCCCTTTTCAGCTGTTGAATCTCGCCTTGCTCCAAACGCCGCACATCGGCCCGCACTTGCTCCAAAGGACGCAGACCGCGCCGCACCACCCACATCTGCAGCCCGATCAAACCGATCAAAACAGCGGAGGTGATCAACACATAACGCCACTGAAATACGTCGAACTCGCCCTCGATGGGGGAATAATCCTCGGCGACCGCAATCATCAGCAAGCGGCCGCGTTTCTCATAACCCGCCTCCAGCATGATCAACGGTTGCCGCTGCGGGCCCACAGTGCGCTTCAGCGCATAATCACCCGCAGCGAATGGCGTCACTTCCAAAACGTGATCCAACAAGGAGCGCGAGCGGACTACATGCCCCCCGCTCATCACCTGGTAATAATGACCGGAGAACGGCCTTTTAAAAACCTCATCGACGCGCTCTGCATCTAAGACGGGCGCCCCATCGGCGTCGAAGATGATCCCGCCCAACAGGCCTTCCACATCATGGGCCAAACGAGAGGCGAAATATTTCTCGGTTAACTGCCGCAGGGAGATGTCCACCACCAACCATTGCCCCGCGAACAAAACCAGCACCGTCACCACCAAGCCGACGGCAAGGCGGCCCTGCAAGGAACGCATCAATCGCCGGCCCCGAACACATACCCCTGGCCACGACGGGTAGCGATCACATCCTTGCCCAATTTCTGGCGCAAGCGGTTGATATAGACCTCTATTACGTTACTGTCTTTGTCCGAGTCGAAATCATAGACATGCTCGGTCAAGCGGCTTTTGGAAAGAACTTGCCCGGGGTTCATCATGAAATAACGGAGCAGGCGAAACTCGATGCCGGTCAGCTCCAGTTCTTCGCCCTGTTCCGTCTTCACCGACTGGCGCTCCTCGTCCAGCGACAAGCCCGCCACACGCAACTCCCCGCCCGCTTGACCATGGCCGCGGCGAATCAGGGCATTGATGCGCGCCACGAGTTCCTCGACATGGAACGGCTTGCCCAGATAATCGTCCGCGCCGGCCTTGAATCCCTCTACTTTTTCATGCCAGGCGTCGCGGGCCGTGAGGACGATGACGGGAATACGATTGCCTCGCCGCCGCCAATTCTGAAGCACCTCCAAACCGGGACGCCGCGGCAAACCAAGATCCAACACCGCCGCATCATAGGGTTCGGCATCTCCCATGTGCTCGGCATCGACCCCATTGTCCGCCACGTCGACCGCGAAGCCGGCTTGACTGAGATCTTTCTTCAAGCGCTCGCTGAGCAGCGCATCGTCCTCAATGACCAATATCCTCACTATCCCGCTCCTCCCCGTGCTTTAGCAGCTCACCGGTCTTGGCATCGAAATACATCTCCCACACCTTGCCTGCCTCATCGAGGATTTCGATTTCATACACATCTTGGCCATTGACCGACTTTAACTCCGCTTCGATCATCCGCCCCATATGCTGGGCCTCGGCCTTGTCGATCATCTTCTCCAGGGGCTGCAAGGCGCCGGCGCCTTTTGTATTCGGGTTCTCAATGAAATCGGCCCTGGCCACGCCCGCGCCGACCATCGTTCCCAGCGCGACGATTCCCGCGCCGACCATCAACAATGCGATCTTGGCAGCAGAAGCCTTCATGCCCGCCGCCTCCGCGCGCTTGTAACCGGTCACCATGGCCCGCGCCAGGTTCTCCTTGTTTAGAATGCTTTCCATCGCCACCCCCGCCACATGCAGCACCACCAGAAACGCCGTGAGATCGGCGAAGAACTCGTGAAAAACTTCCAAAATATCCTTAACGGCCCTGCCGGTCCCCGCCATGACGCCCGCCAAAGGTCCGGCATGCTTGTCGGCGCCATACAGCGCCAAACCGGTAATGCTGATCAGCGCCAGCATAATCAACAGCAATACGACCATCCAGCCGCCGGCCGGGTTATGGCCCAGATAACGCTTCGCCTTGCGCTGTAAGGTATCCTGCAAGAAGGAGATCACAACGGCGGGGGCATAGACAAAGTCGGAGAACCGGGCATGCGCCGTGCCTGCGAAACCCCATATCACCCGGAACAATAGCAGCCCTGTTACCGCATAGCCCGCCCACACATGGGGGCCCAAAAGGTCTTCATCGGTAAAATAGGCGATGGTAAAGGCCGCCACTAAGGTCCAATGGAAAATTCTGACCAGCGGATCCCACACCCTGATCTCATTCGGACTGCTCACTAAGCCTCCAATCGTCTCTTTGTGGACTTAAATGCGAGCCTACCCCACCTTGATTAAGCCTAGCTTAAACAACAATGGGATCGAGGGAAAGAGCGGGGATCGGTTGAGAAATCATGGCGTTTGCCATTTATCCCAACAAGAAGGTTCGGAGACCCACTTTGAATACGTATGGAGCCCCCTCGCCGGGGAACCGTCTATTTATTCTTGGCCTTCTCCACCGCCGCCTTCACCATCTTCTGCAACTCGCCCCGTTGGAATAATTCCAGGGTGATATCGCAGCCGCCGATGAGTTGGCCGTCGACAAATATCTGAGGAAAGGTCGGCCAGTTGGAATAGCTAGGCAAGGTGCGGTGCACCTCGGGATTCTCGAAGATGTTCACGGCAGAGAATTTCTCGCCGCAAGACGCCAGGGCCTGCGACGCGCGGGCGGAAAATCCGCACTGGGGAAAATCGGGCGTGCCTTTCATAAAAATCACCACCGGATTTTCTTCAACCTGCTTTTTGATAAACTCCATCGCTTCCATCGTTAACTTACCTCTAAAATAGACCTTGCATCGCTCGATGCACCTGCACCTTAAACCTGTACTAGGCAAGTGTACCCGCAACGGCGCGGTCATTTTAGAGACATTTATTGTGGAATTACGCCCGCGGCGCGTATTGACATCCTTCCCAAGCAACCAGTACAGTCCCGCCACCTGCTTTAGGTGTCCCGAAGGCAACCGCCCGAGGGATGAAATGGGAAGCCGGTGCGTCCTGGTGTAAACCAGCGACAAACCCGGCGCTGCCCCCGCAACGGTAAACGAGTCAAGGGTCCGCATCATGCCACTGTGCCATCGCACGGGAAGGCGCGGTCCCGGGGAAATCAACCCGCTCGTGAGCCCGGAGACCGGCCTGAAGCAATCCTACGGTATTGCGGAGGGCGATACACGGCGCGCAGGCCTTTTCCGTTCCTGTCCGTCTCATCCTTCCTCCGCGTACTTTCATCAAACAAAAAGTATCGCGCGCGGGTGTGCGCGGAGGAGATCACAATGAAAAAATGCTGTCTATCGGCAGCAGTGCTGCTGCTTGGTTCAATTCCCCCTGTCTTTGCCGGCGACATCAGCGAACCGCTCATCGTCACGGCAACCCGCACCGCGCAAACGGCTGACGCGACCCTGGCCACGGTCACCGTTATCACACGCGCGGACATCGAGCGCCTGCAGGCCACCTCGCTGCAGGACGTGCTGCGCGGCACGCCGGGGATGGATATTTCCAACAATGGCGGGCAGGGTAAGGCGACCTCGGTGTTCCTGCGCGGCGCCAACTCCGATCATGTGCTGGTATTGATCGACGGCGTCAAGGCCGACTCGGCGACGCTGGGCACAAGCTCATTTCAGGACATCCCCATAGACCAGATCGAGCGCATCGAAATCGTGCGCGGACCGCGCTCCAGCCTGTATGGTTCGGAGGCGATCGGCGGCGTCATCCAGATATTCACGCGCAAGGGCGGCGGCGCGTTCACGCCGTCTTTCAGCATCGGCGCCGGCAGCGATCAAACCTACAAGGCATCGGCCGGGGTCTCGGGCGGCGACAAGCGGAGCTGGTACAACGCAAACCTCAGCGGTTTCACGACGGCAGGCATCGATGCCTGCCGCGGCAGCCTGAGTGCGGGATGCTACGCCATCGAGCCCGATAAGGACGGCTATCGGAATAGTTCGGGCTCGCTGCGCGCCGGTTACCGCTTTGCCAATGATGCGGAAGTGGAGGCGCATATCCTGCGCGTCCAGGGCCATAATAAATACGATGGCAGCTTTGTGAACGAGTCGGATATCGTGCAACAGGCCGCCGGCGCCAGCCTGGGCTACTCGCCCACGGACCGCTGGCATGCAAGCTTGCTTGCCGGCCGCAGCAACGATGATTCGGACGACCTCCTCGACGGTGTCTTCAGCGGCCGCTTCAACACTGAGCGCGACACACTCTCATTTCAGAACGATATTAGCGTTGCGGATAAACATCTCATCACCTTGGGACTCAATTACCAGAATGACAAGGTCGACAGCACGACCGCCTATGACGTAACTGCCCGTAATGACAAAGGGCTCTTCGCCCAGTATCAGGGGAGTTTCGGCCCGCAGGACGTGCAGTTCGCCATGCGCGGCGATGATAACGGGCAGTTCGGCCACCACGGCACCGGCAGCGCCGCATGGGGATACAACCTGGGCGATGGCCTGCGCCTCACCGCCTCCTACGGTACGGCGTTCAAGGCGCCCACCTTCAATCAACTCTATTACCCCGGCTTCGGCAATCCCAATCTCAAGCCGGAGACGTCACGTAGCGCTGAAGTGGGCCTGCGCGGCAAGCCGGGTTGGGGGAGCTGGTCGCTCAATGCTTATCAAACTATGGTAGATCAATTGATAGGCTCTGATGCCAACTTCAACCCCGCCAATATCGACTCGGCCCGTATCCGCGGCATCGAGGCGATAAGCTCAACGCACCTAGCGGGCTGGGATATCAGCGGCAATCTGACCCTGCTCAATCCCGAGAACCGTTCCGGCGGCGCAAACCAGGGGAATGTGCTGCCGCGCCGCGCGAAGCAGACAATGAGCTTTGACCTCGACCGCGCCTACGGCAAGTTGCGCTTCGGCACCACGCTATTCGCCGCGGGACGGCGTTACGATGACCTCGCCAATACCGTCGAGCTGGGCGGCTACGCCACGCTGGATCTGCGGGCCGAGTATGCGTTCACCAAGGATTTGCTGCTGCAAGGCCGCGTCGGCAACGCGCTCGACAAGCAATACGAAACCGCCGCCTACTTTAATCAACCCGGCCGGGATTTTCTGCTCACCCTGCGTTACCAGCCCGGCAGCAAGTGAAAGCGAGGGATATAAGCATGCAAACCACACTCTCTAAACAACAACTGATCATGGCCGCGGCATTCGCCGCGGCCATGGCGGCGACGCGATATCACCACTTCGGATCGGACGTGAATCTGCCGGATGCATCGCTGGCGATATTTTTTCTCGCCGGGTTCTATCTGCAATCGCTGCGGTTTTTTGCAGCGTTTTTTGTCGAGGCTGCCGTGATCGACTACCTGGCGACCCAAGTAGGCGGCGTGAGCGACTGGTGTCTGTCACCGGCCTACTGGTTTTTGATCCCTACCTACGCCGCACTGTGGTATGGCGGCCGCTGGTACGCGGCGCGTCATCAATTGCGCTGGCGCACTGTGTTACCGCTACTCGGGGCATTGCTCACCACCGTCACGCTCGCCTTCCTCATCTCCAACGGCGGTTTCTATCTGTTCTCGGGACGCTTCCCGGATTTGAGCTGGACAGAATACGCAGCACGTGTGGCGCAATATTACCTGCCCTATGTCTCATCCGCCTTCGGCTATGTCGCCATTGCCGCGATGATCCATGTGCCGGTTGTAAACATGAGCGGCATGACGCGCACTGCCCCTCACCGGCGCGTAACGAGGGATTGACGGCGTGGCGGCCGATCCGGAATCGACGGACGAGGCATCCCGCGCCGTACGGCATCGCCAACGCATGCAGCGCAAGAAGGCTGCGGTGGATGCCGCCATCACCCGCGCCGACCAGGACAAAGGCCTGTTGCTGGTGCTCACCGGCAACGGCAAGGGCAAATCGAGCTCGGCCTTCGGCATGGCGGCGCGCGCCTTGGGTCATGGCATGCGGGTCGGCGTGGCGCAATTCATCAAAGGCCGCAGCGATACCGGCGAAGAGGCCTTCTTCCGCCACCAGCCGAATATCGTCTGGCATGTGCTCGGCGAGGGATTCACCTGGGAGACGCAGGACCTCGCACGCGACACCGAGACCGCGCAACGCGCGTGGGCCGTGGCGCGGGACATGCTGCGCGACCCGTCATTGCATCTCGTCATCCTCGATGAACTCACTTATCCCATCAAATACGGTTGGCTGGAACTGGAGACCGTGCTGGCCGACCTCGCGGCGCGTCCAACTATGCAGCATGTGGTGATCACCGGACGCGGCGCGCCCGCAGCGCTCTGCGCGGCGGCCGACACCGTGACCGAGCTGCGCGACATCAAACACGCCTTCCGCTCGGGCGTGCGCGCGCAAAAGGGCATTGATCTATGAGATCGCTCCCGCCATCCATGGTTTTCGCGTTACTCATCAGCACGCACGGCGAAACCTTAAAGAAATTGCATTTCATCATCCACTATTGGGCGGTATGCGCATGACCGCCCGCACCCTCATGATACAAGGCACCACGTCAGACGCCGGAAAGAGCACGCTGGTAACCGGCTTGTGCCGTGTATTGCGGCGGCGCGGCGTGCGCGTCGCGCCGTTCAAGCCGCAGAACATGGCGCTCAACAGCGCCGTCACCGCCGATGGCGGCGAGATCGACCGCGCGCAGGCGGTGCAGGCACAGGCCTGCGGACTGGAACCCCACACCGACATGAACCCGGTGCTGCTCAAGCCCAACACCGATGTGGGTGCGCAGGTCATCATTCGCGGGCGGGCGATTGGCAACATGAATGCACGCGACTATCATGATTACAAATGCATCGCCCACGCAGCGGTGCTCGAATCCTATGTAAGTCTCGCGCGACATTACGAAACGATAGTCGTTGAAGGCGCGGGATCGCCGGCCGAGATCAATCTGCGCGACGGCGATATCGCCAACATGGGATTCGCCGAGGCGGTCGATTGCCCCGTGATACTCATCGCCGACATCGACCGCGGCGGCGTGTTCGCGCACCTGGTCGGCACGCTGGCCTTATTGAGCGAGAGCGAACGCGCCCGCGTGGCCGGATTCGTCATCAATCGTTTTCGCGGCGACATGGCGCTGCTGCAACCCGGTCTAGACTGGCTGAAACAACATACCGGCAAACCGGTATTGGGTGTATTGCCCTATTTACACGGCCTGCATATAGAAGCGGAAGATGCCTTGCCGCGCGCCCTCACCCCTTCCGGCTGCGCCCCCCTCGCTACGCTCTCCCCCACGGGAGAGGGGTTAAAAATAATCGTGCCCGCGCTGCCGCGCATCAGCAATCACACCGACTTTGATCCGCTGCGTTTGCATCCGCAGGCGGATGTGCGATTTATCGGCCCCGATGAGGCCGTTCCGCCCGCCGACCTGATCATCCTGCCCGGTTCCAAGAGCGTGCGCACCGATTTGGCGTGGCTACGCGCCCAGGGCTGGGAGCAGGCTATCCACCGCCATCTGCGTTACGGCGGCAAGCTCATCGGTATCTGCGGCGGATTTCAAATGCTGGGCAAGCACATCCACGATCCGCACGGTCTGGAAGGCGAGCCGGGCAGCGCCGGCGGCTTGGGACTACTCGACATGGAAACAACATTGGAACGCGAAAAGCAATTGCGCAATGCATGCGGCAGGCTCGTAGTAGGCGATGCAACCATCAGCGGTTATGAGATACACGCCGGGATCACGCGCGGCCCCGCGCTGGGCAAACCGGCGGCGCATCTCACGCACGGCCCGGACGGGGCCATCAGCGACGACGGGGCGATCCTCGGTACCTACCTGCATGGCCTGTTCGAATCTTACGATGCCTGCACAGCGCTGCTCGCCTGGGCGGGCCTGCATGCGCCGCAAAGCATGGATTATCACCGGCTCCGCGAGTCCGCCATCGACCGGCTGGCCGATGCGGTGGAACTGCATCTGGATACCGGCCGGCTTTTCAAGTTGATGGACTGTACGGCGGTGCCGGCATGAAGACGCTGATTCTCGGCGGCGTGCGCTCCGGCAAGAGCCGTCTCGCCGAACGGATCGCGACCGGCAGCGGCCTGCCCGTTATGTACATTGCCACCGCCACAGCGCGGGACGAAGAGATGTATCAGCGCATCACGGCGCATCGCACGCGCCGCCCGGAGGATTGGGCAGTGATAGAGGAACCTCTGCGCTTGGCGATGGCGCTCGCTGACCATGCCGTTGCCGGACGCTGTGTGCTGGTCGACTGCCTGACGCTCTGGCTCACGAATCTATTAACTGCAAAGAACGCGACGTTGTTCGAATGCGAGCGCACTGCCCTGCTCGCGGCGCTGCCGGCGCTGGCGGGCCAGGTCATTCTAGTCAGCAATGAAATCAATATGGGTGTGACGCCGATGGGCGAACTCACCCGCCGCTACTGCGACGAAGCCGGCAGGCTGCATCAGGATCTCGCCCGAATCTGCGACCGTGTGATCCTGACGGTCGCCGGTCTTCCTCATATATTGAAAGGTGAATGAGTATGAATATCGGCACACATGAAACTGCATCCTTCGAATGGCTGAACATACCGGCGGCGATACCCGATGATGGCGCCCGCCGGGCCGCCGAGGCACGCCAGGCCGTGCTCACCAAACCGCCGGGCGCACTCGGACGTCTGGAAGATGTCGCCATCCGCCTCGCCGCCCTCCAGGGAACATCGCGACCGGCGATCGAGCGCGTGCATATCACGGTGTTTGCGGGCGATCACGGCGTGGCGCATGAAGGCGTGTCCGCCTTTCCCCAGGCCGTCACCGCCGAGATGGTGAAGAACTTCGCGCGCGGCGGCGCCGCCATCAGCGTGGCCGCACGCGCGCTCGGCGCCACGCTCGAAGTCGTCAATCTCGGGACAGCCTATGACCCCGGCCTGATCGAAGGCGTCAAGAGCTATCAGCTTGGGGCGGGGACGGCGAATTTCATTCGGGAGGCGGCGATGAGCGGACATCAAGTCGCCAACGCACTGCACGCGGGCCGTCACGCCGCCGAACGCGCCCGGCTTGCCGGTGCGCATTTGTTCATCGGCGGCGAGATGGGCATCGCCAACACCACCGCCGCCACGGCGCTGGCCTGCGCCTTGCTGGATGAGGCACCGGAACGTCTGGCGGGACCGGGCACCGGTCTTGATGCCGAGGGTGTCGCGCACAAGGCGCGCATCATCCGCCGCGCACTCGACTTGCATGTCCGCCACATCACAACACCGCTGGAGGCGCTGCGCCGCGTCGGCGGTTTCGAGATCGCCGCGCTCGCCGGCGCCTACATTGCCTGCGCCCATATGCGACTGCCGGTTCTGGTGGACGGCTTCATCAGTTCGGTAGCGGCGCTTGCCGCCGCGCGCCTGTGTCCCGGCACCGAAGATTGGCTGCTCTACTCGCACACCTCGGCCGAACCCGGTCACCGCACGATACTCGAGGCGCTCGCCGCCAGGCCACTGCTCGATTTTGGCATGCGTCTGGGCGAAGGCAGCGGCGCCGCCGTCGCGGTACCGCTGCTGCGCATGGCCTGCGCACTGCACAACGATATGGCAACGTTTGCCGAGGCCGGTGTCTCGGAAAAAACATGACTGCGACAGCGGAAGTTTTCATCGATCTCCTGCGCCATGGCGAAACTGAGGGCGGCCCTCGCATCCGCGGGAGTATCGATGATCCGTTAACCCCGCGCGGCCGGGAGCAGATGCAATCCGCCGTGGGTGATGTGCGGCACTGGATGTCAATCATCAGTTCGCCGGCGCGCCGCTGCGCCGAGTTCTCCCGGCAATTGGCACAGCGCCTATCGCTGCCGCTGAAGATCGATGAGCGACTGCGGGAAATTCACTTCGGCACCTGGGAAGGAAAGAGCGCCGCGGAACTTCTGACAACGGATGCAACCACCCTCGCTCATTTCTGGACCGATCCCGCCGCGCATGCGCCGCCGGGGAGCGAACCCTTGGCGCAATTTCAGGCGCGCGTGCTGGCTGCTTGGGCAGACATCATCGCGCATCCTGCCGGTGAAAACATATTATTGATCACGCACGGCGGACCCATCCGCATGATCCTGGGCCATGTGCTCGTCATGCCTCTGTACACCGTGCTGCGCCTGGAAGTGCCGCACGCAAGCCTCAGCCGTCTGCGGCTGCAATTCAATTTGGAGGGACGTCCGGTGCCCAGCCTGGTGTTCCATGCGGGACGACTCTAGTGCTGCGGCCCTTTTTAATTGCCGCGCAATTCCTGACCCGCCTGCCGATCCCGCGATTGAATACGATCACAGAACGCGACACGGGCCGCTCCATGCTGTTTTATCCGCTGGTCGGGTTGATAATCGGGCTGCTGCTCGCCGCCCTACTGTTGGTGATGGGTAAAGCGCCGCCAGCGTTGCAAGCTGCATTGTTGTTGGCCGTTTGGGTGCTGATCACCGGCGGACTGCACTTGGACGGACTGGCCGACAGCGCCGACGCCTGGGTCGGTGGGCTCGGCGATCGCGAGCGCACACTGGCGATTATGAAGGACCCTAACTGCGGCCCCGCCGGCGGCGTCGCCATCGTACTGGTGCTATTGCTCAAGTTCGCGGCGCTCGATGCGGCGGTGGTGTCCGGCGACTGGACGGCGTTGCTGCTCGCGCCCGTGCTGGGAAGGACCGCACCGCCGCTGCTGTTTCTGACTACGCCGTATGTACGCCGTCAAGGACTGGGCTCAACGCTCACCGGTCACCTGCCGCGCCGCACCGCCGCGCTGGTCACAGCCGCAACCGCCGCCGCGATACTCCTGAGCGCAGGTATCAATGCCCTGTGGCCTGTGATCTCCGCGACGGGGGTATTCGCGCTATGCCGGGCCATGATGGTGCGCCGCATCGGCGGCGCAACCGGCGACACGGCCGGCGCGCTGGTCGAGATCACGGAAACGGCCGTACTTATAACTGCGGTCTTGTTGGCATAAGCGAGGTGCCGGCTACTTAAGATAAGAGCGCAGCACGCCAACCACCTGATCCAGGTCCGCATCCCGCCGCTTAGCCGATACGGCTTCCGATCCCAGATGCTCCCGGATATGTCCCTCCAAGACCTCAAACATTAAGCCATTGGCCGCCCCCCGGATCGCGGCGATCTGTTGAAGGATTGCCGCGCACTCGGCTTCCTGCTGCAGCGCCTTCTCCAATGCCTCCGCCTGTCCCTTGATGCGGCGGACGCGGGTCAACAGGTGCTTTTTGTCCCGAGCGGTATGTGCCATAGCAGGCCTTTCATTGAATTACAGTATACTGGGGTATAGTATATACCAATTAACGCAAGAGATGCACTCCATGACAAGTCCTATTGCCGCCAACTACCCTAAGCACTCCCACGTATTCAATGAAGGCAATCCACTAGCCGAGAAAAACACCGCTTGGGCAGTGGCGCTCACCGCGGCGATGATGGTTATTGAAATCGCCGGCGGCTGGAAATACAACTCGATGGCGCTGCTCGCCGACGGTTGGCACATGAGTTCGCACGCACTGGCGCTCGGCCTGTCCGTGCTCGCGTATGCCTGCGCCAGGCGGTTCGCGCATGACTCCAGGTTCGCCTTCGGCACGTGGAAAATTGAGGTATTGGGCGGCTATACGAGCGCAATACTTTTAGCATTCGTCGCAGGACTGATGCTGTTTCAGTCCGTCGAACGATTGATCTCTCCTTCGCCCATTCACTATAACCAAGCCATCGCCATTGCTATCGTCGGACTGGCGGTCAACCTCGCCTGCGCCTGGCTGCTCAAGGACGGCCATAGTCACGACCACGGCCATGACGAAGGCGCTCACAGCCATCAGCATCATGACTTAAATCTGCGTTCGGCGTACATGCATGTGATCGCAGACGCGGCCACTTCGGTGCTGGCCATCGTGGCTCTATTCGGCGGCAAGTATTGGGGAGCCAACTGGCTAGACCCGGTGATGGGTGTCGCCGGCGCCATACTGGTCGCCGTGTGGGCTTACGGATTGCTGCGCGACTCCGGGCGCGTGCTGCTTGATGCGGAGATGCACGCCCCTATCGTGGCTGAAATCAAGGGAGTCATCGCCGCAAGCCCGGTCGAAGCCGAAATCGGCGACCTGCATGTTTGGCGGGTTGGTAAAGGTAAATACGCCTGCATCCTGAGTCTCATTACGATTGACGAGGGAACCGCAGAATATTTCAGGCATCAGCTGGGCATTCATGAAGAACTGGTGCATATCACCATCGAAGTAAACAGGATTGCCAGGCCCTGACTCCAGCGAGGGTGGCGCGCAAGTGGCCCGGACATGATCGGCCTATCCTTGAACTCGGCCCATGACTGCTTTAGACTGACTCTCAACTTGCAACACTCGCAACCCTTACCCGTTCGCCGCCCCAACAAGCGCCCCATCGTTGGAGCGGTGTTTTACCCTCACAACCGAACAGATGTCAGCAACACGCAGGGGTATGATGACTGCACGCAACATTAAGCGATAACAACAGGAGACTTTACATGGAACACAAATTGCCCGAATTGCCCTACGCCATGGACGCCCTCGCGCCCCATATCTCCAAGGAGACTCTGGAGTATCACTACGGCAAGCATCACAAGACCTACATCGATAACTTGAACAAGCTGATCCCGGGGACCGAGTTCGAGAAGATGAGCCTGGAAGAGATCATCAAGAAATCCTCGGGCGGCATCTTCAACAACGCCGCGCAGGTGTGGAACCACACCTTCTATTGGAACGGCCTCAGCCCCAAGGGCGGCGAACCCGGCGGCGCGCTGGCCGACGCCATCAAAAAGTCCTTCGGCTCCATCGACGAGTTCAAGCAGAAATTCACCCAAACCGCCATCGGCACCTTCGGCTCCGGCTGGGCATGGCTGGTGAAGAACTCCTCGGGCGGCCTGGAGATCGTTTCGACCTCCAACGCCGGCTGCCCGCTCACCGAGGGCAAGAAGCCGCTGCTCACCTGCGATGTGTGGGAACATGCCTATTACATCGACTACCGCAACGCCCGCGCCAAATACGTCGAGACCTTCTGGAAGATCGTCAATTGGGATTTTGTCGCGCAGAACTTCAAGGGTTAATTTTAAAATTTCCCAGTTGAGTGCGCGGGGAAGGAGCATGTCCTTCCCCGCTTTCATTAAATCTTCACATAACCGCCACACCCCTGTAGCAAGCGCCTTTTATCCTCCTCCGTAGCTCGGCGACGCCTTCCGAAAGGTATCGCCCAGGACATCGAGGAGGACATTATGAGCCTGGAACACCGCTGGAGTCCGCGCAAACGAGTGTGCTTACATGCCGTCGTCTTTTATCGGCCCCTGGGCCTGGCGCAGGCCGTGATTCACAACATCGGCCTGGAAGGCGCGTTCATCAGCGGCGAAACGCTCAATGTACCCCTTCAATCCCTCGTGGAACTCACCTTCGCCCTCACGATTGCAGGCAAGCAAACCATCTATCAAATGGAAGCCATGGCGATTCATCGTGCACGGGACGGCTATGGATTGATGTTCAAGGATTTCAAGCTCGAGGCCTTTCAGGCGCTCAGAGAGATGCTCTATGCGGCGTAATGTCCGCCTCCCGCTTCATCGCACCGTCATTTTTGGTCACACGACTGTCATATTGCGAATATAGACTGCCGCCCTATCTGCGACAGCGCAGTCTCGGGTTTCCGCGACAAGGTTCATTTACGCGATCGAGTTAGACGTTTTCAATCAATTCACTGAAGAACCAAAGGAGCTTTTCTCATGAGGAAAAAATTCAGCAATCACCTCCTGGCGGGTGCCGCTTTCCTGGCTATCGGGGGCCTCGGCAGTTCCTCCGCCGCGCAAGTAACGGAGATCACCGGCGCCGGCGCCACCTTCCCCTATCCCATCTATGCCAAATGGGCGGAGGCCTATAACCAGAAGACCGGCATGAGGCTCAATTATCAATCCATCGGCTCGGGCGGCGGCATCAAGCAGATCAAGGCCAAGACCGTGGATTTCGGCGCCTCCGACGCCCCGCTAAAGGCCGAGGAACTGAATGAAGCCGGTTTGATCCAATTCCCGATGATCATCGGCGGCGTGGTGCCGGTGGTCAACCTCCCCGGCATCAAGCCCGGCGAGATCAAACTGTCCGGTGCGGTGTTGGCCGACATCTTCCTGGGCAAGATCACCAAGTGGGACGACAAGGCGATCGCCGATTTAAATAAAGGGGTGAACCTGCCCTCCGCCGCGATCAGCGTGGTGCATCGCGCCGACGGCTCCGGCACCACCTGGATATACACCAACTATCTCACCAAGGTCAGCAAGGAGTGGGCGGACAAGGTCGGTAACGACAAAGACGTCGCCTGGCCGACCGGCGTGGGCGGCAAGGGTAATGAAGGCGTCGCCTCGTATGTCGAGCGCATCAAGGGTTCCATCGGTTATGTGGAGTATGCCTACGCCCTGCAGAACAAGATGACTCATGTCAAACTCGGCAACCGCGACGGCAACTTCGTCGATCCCACCAGCGACGCCTTCCAGGCCGCCGCGGCCAATGCCGATTGGGCCCATGCCCCCGGCTATTATCTGGTTTTGACCGATCAACCCGGCAAGGACGCCTGGCCCATCAGCGGCGCCAGCTTCATCCTGGTGTACAAAGAACAGGCCAAGCCCGATGTGGGCGAGGCCGTCCTGAAATTCTTCGACTGGTCTTACCGCAACGGCGGCAAGATGGCGGAAGATCTAGACTATGTGCCTATCCCCGAGAACGTGGTCAAGCTGGTCGAAGCAACCTGGAAAAAAGACATCAAGGGCAACGGCCAACCGGTGTGGAAGTAATACCGGAAATAACACCTTGGAAGCTATACAGGGGTGCAATAAAACACCCTAGCTTATATAATCCCGTCGCCTCCTCCGAGGCGACGGTCTTTTATAATGAAAAGCCAATATCCGGATGGGCGGTGAAAGCCGGGGGATACTGAATGCCCCGGCGGCTTCCATGCCTTGATAGCGTATGACCGGCGGTGGGGTTTAACAAAACCCCTCGCCGTTTTGTTTTGCCGGCTCTGAGATAATGAGGGAAAGCGAGTGAACCGCCGATCCGCCGCAAATCTGCTCGACATAAATTCCCGGCGCGGAGGGCTCATCGACGTCCTTTTCAGAAACATTTCCTGGCTGAGCGCCTTCCTGGTCTTCGCGATGGTGATCGCTATCCTCGTGTCGTTGTGGCACGGCGCCCTGCCCGCCCTGGATAAATTCGGCCTCGGCTTTCTCACCAGCAAGGAATGGAACCCGGTCACCGAACACTTCGGCGCCCTGCCGGCGATCTTCGGCACCCTCGTCACCTCGATCATCGCCATGCTGATCGGCGTGCCGGTCAGCTTCGGCATCGCCATGTTCATCACCGAATTATCGCCGAACTGGCTGAAGCGTCCCATCGCCACCGCGGTGGAATTGCTGGCGGCCATCCCCAGCATCATCTACGGCATGTGGGGCCTGTTCGTGTTCGCGCCCTTGTTTGCCGACCATGTCCAGCCCTGGCTCACGGAAAAACTGGGCGACCTGCCCGGCGTCGGCCTGCTCTTCCAAGGCCCGCCCATGGGCATCGGCATGTTCACGGCGGGACTGATCCTCGCCATCATGGTGATCCCCTTTATTTCCTCCGTGATGCGCGACGTCCTCGAGGTAGTGCCGCCGCTGCTCAAGGAATCGGCCTACGGCCTCGGCGCCACCACCTGGGAAGTGGTGCGCTATGTCGTCATTCCTTATACCAAGGTCGGCATCGCGGGCGGCATCATGCTGGGGCTGGGGCGCGCGCTGGGGGAAACCATGGCGGTCACCTTCGTCATCGGCAACGCCCACGAGATCAATGCCTCGCTGTTCATGCCCAGCAACACCATCTCATCCACGCTGGCCAATGAGTTTACCGAAGCCACCGGCGCCACATACATGTCTTCGTTGCTCGCCGTGGGTCTGATCTTGTTCGTCATCACGTTTCTGGTATTGGCGCTGGCTAAGTTGCTGCTGTTGCGCCTCACTGCCAAGGAAGGCAAGCGGAGCTAGTCGCCATGAAACTCTATACCCGCCGCCGCATCGTCAACGCCGTCAACCTTACCCTCTCGGTGATCACCACCGTGTTCGGACTGTTTTGGCTGGTATGGCTGTTGTGGACGCTGTTCGACAGCGGGTTGCAATGGCTCAAGCCGGAGATATTCACCCAGATGACGCCGCCGCCGGGCAGCGCGGGCGGATTGAAAAACGCCATCGTCGGCAGCCTGATCCTCACCGGCGTGGCGACCCTGATCGGCACACCGCTCGGCGTATTGGCGGGCACCTATCTGGCGGAGTTCGGTCGCTATTCGCGCGTGGCCTCGATCGTACGTTTCGTCAATGACGTCCTCCTCAGTGCGCCTTCCATCATCATCGGCGTCTTCGTCTATGAGATGGTGGTGGTCACCACCGGTCATTTCTCCGGCTGGGCGGGCTCGCTGGCGCTGGCCTTGATCATGATCCCGGTAGTGGTGAGAACCACCGAAGACATGATGCGCCTGGTCCCCGACACCCTGCGCGAGGCCGCCGCCGCCCTGGGCGCGCCGCGCTGGCGCATCATATGCACTGTCGTCTACCGCGCCTCCCTCGCCGGCATCCTCACCGGCGTACTGCTCGCCATCGCCCGCATCAGCGGCGAGACGGCGCCGCTGTTGTTCACCGCGCTTAACAATCAGTTCTCGAGCACCGACATGAGCGGCCCCATGCCGAATCTGCCCGTGGTAATCTTTCAATTCGCCATGAGCCCCTACGACGACTGGCAACACCTGGCCTGGGCCGGGGCCTTGCTGATCACCTTGAGCGTGTTGATCTTGAACATCGTCACCCGTACCGTATTACGGCCCCGCAGACAGGAGAAGTAACAGCCATGACCTCCAAAGAAGGCACTCTTCCGTTCCAATTCATGGCCGACAGCGGCACGCCATCTTCCGCCGCCGCGGCCGCGCTTCCTCCGGCGCAAGTCGGCGGCCAGGAAACCGCATCGGTCGTCGAGGTCGCCAACCCGAAGATGGCGATCGAGGAACTGAATTTTTTCTATGGCAAATACCGGGCCTTGGAATCGATCAACATGCAGGTCGCCGAGAAGCGCGTAACGGCGTTCATCGGCCCGTCGGGCTGTGGAAAATCCACCGTGCTGCGCTGCTTCAACCGCATTTTCGAGCTGTATCCCGACCAGCGTGCCACCGGCAAGATCCTGCTCGACGGCGCCAACGTCCTGGACAAACGCCAGGACTTGAACATGCTGCGCGCCAAGATCGGTATGGTGTTTCAGAAACCCACGCCCTTTCCCATGTCGATTTACGATAACATCACCTTCGGCATCCGCCTCTACGAAAGACTCTCGCGCAGCGAGATGGCCGACCGGGTGGAATGGGCGCTGACCAAGGCCGCCCTGTGGAACGAAGTGAAGGACAAACTCAAGCAAGGCGGCGGACGGTTGTCCGGCGGACAACAGCAACGCCTCTGCATCGCACGTGCCATCGCGGTGAAGCCGGAGGTGCTGCTCCTCGATGAACCCGCCTCGGCCCTGGATCCGATCTCCACCGCCCACATCGAAGAGCTTATCGATGAACTGAAAAGCGACTATACTATCGTTATTGTGACGCACAACATGCAGCAGGCCGCCCGTGTCTCCGACTACACCGCCTTCATGTACCTGGGCCGTCTGATCGAGTTCGACTACACCAACACCATCTTCACCAATCCGCGCCGTAAAGAAACCGAAGACTACATCACCGGGCGTTACGGCTAAACAGACCTTAGAGCGAACAGAGCAGAATCAGCCATGGACAAGATCAGCATCGGTCATCACATCTCCCATCAATTCAACGTCGCGCTCGAAGACGTACGCAACCGCGTCCTCGCGATGGGCGGACTGGTGGAGCAACAGCTGGCCGACGCCATCCGCGCCCTTGCGCTGGGGGATACGCACCTCGCTGAGAACGTCATCACCGGCGACTATAAGATCAACGCCGCCGAGGTCGCCATCGACGACGAGTGCGTGCAGATCCTCGCGCGCCGCCAACCCGCGGCCTCGGATCTGCGCCTCATTATAGCTATCATCAAGACCATCACCGACCTGGAACGCATCGGCGACGAAGCGGAACGCATCGCCCGCATGACGATCAATCTCGCCAAGGCCGGCGGCAGCGACAATCGCGCGCCCTATTACCACATCGAGCGCCTCGGCGACCAGGTCAAGCACATGCTCCACGACGCGCTGGACGCCTTCGCCCGTATGGATGCCGAGGCGGCGGTGGCGGTGTGGCGCGAGGATCGCAAGGCCGATCAGGAATACGGCGACATCACCCGCCAGCTCATCACCTTGATGATGGCGGATTCACAAGCCATTCCCAAGGCGCTGGACATCCTGTGGTCGGCGCGCGCGCTGGAGCGCATAGGCGACCGCTCGCGCAATATCTGCGAATATGTGATTTATCTGGTGCACGGCAAGGACGTGCGCCACACCAGCATCGAACACATGGAGAAGGAAGTATTGGATCAGCGCGGCAACTGAGCTGCATGAGCCAGCATGCAGCAAATCGAAGGTGGCCGAATTAGATGTCCCGGACGGGGGACACGCTTGGGGAAGCACATCGACGGCGCCGATAAACCCCATGACCCGCACAAGACAGCTGCAATTTTCACCTCCCCCCTATAACAAAAGGGGAGAGTCGTCGAGGGAGCCGAGGGGGATTTGAGGATTAAAAAACGGCGGGCTTGCATAGCACTTTCCGCAACCCCCCTGCCCCCCTTTTTCAAAGGGGGGGTTACCTCAGGGTATCCGATACGCGCAATGACCATGTACTATTATGATCGCCGTATAGGTTTATTGTCGGGTTACCGTTTCCGCGCCAAGTCCCTGGCTCTGACGATTTCCTCAGCCGTCATCTTCTTCGCGACAACATTCATCAACTCGGTCGCCTCTTCATTGCCGTTTTCCGCAGACAAATCGAGCCACATGTGCGCCATCACATAATCCTTGGGAGTGCCTTCCCCGTAGTAGTTCATCATGCCGAGGTAGAGTTGCGAGTCCGCATCACCCTGATCCGCCGCATGCGTAAACCAGTCGATGGCCTGCTTGAAATCCTGATTGATACCCGCTCCGGACTCGTACATGGAGCCGAGCAAATACTGTGACTGCTTATCGCCCTGGTCGGCGGCCAGTGAGAAAAGATGAAATGCGGCCTCGTAGTCTTGCCTTTCAAACGCATCGAGCCCTGCGACGAAGAGCGATAACGAATCGCCTTCGGCAGCGGCATTGACTTGGATTGGTTGACCCAGCAACAGGAGGAGAAACAAGCTCGGTAAGAAATTCATTTTCTCACCCTCCTAAGAAAGAACACATCAGGGACGATCTGCCGGGGCTGCACAGGGGCCGCGCCCGCTTTACCCGCACAGAATGGACGTTCCCGGCTGAACTCAATTAGTGCGGCACATTAGCACGCTGCTTATTAACCGAAGCTTAAATATCCCGCTTTGATGCCGCGTAAGATGCGCCGACCTTCTGGGCAATCCTTTAGTGTAGTGAGTCGGCTATTTGAAACTTAAGTGGGATCGCTTTCTGTTTAAAAGCTTGACAGCGAAGGACACACTTGACCGCAAAGGACACAAAGGTACGCAAAGGAAATCAAGGTAAATATATCAGTCGAACTCCTTCGCGTCCTTCGCGGTAAATCGCTTGTATCTAAATTTCCTTCAAGAATGACTCGCTACACTAATTGGGTTTTTTCCCGGCGACGATATGCCCGTCCTTCTCATCCGTAATCCATGCATATGGATAGCCGTCTATTATCGTACCGTTTACCCTATAGGAATGGCTCGCCTTGGCAGTCAGCATTAACGTCTTACTGGAAACAAGGTGTTTCGCACCATAGCCGCTGGTAACGTATATTTTTACGGTATGCTCCCCAGGCGACATTTCCACCTTATGTTCCGTTGAAGCCAGATTCTGTCCGTCTACTTCTCCGATAGACGCCGTCCCCAAAAACGCCGTGCCCAAAAAATCCTGGACGTTTTTAGGTTCCAGGAGCGCCACGCCTACCGGCGGCGGCATTGGTACTCGGCCTGCACCAGTCTCTTCAGGTAAATGAGTTGGCCCTTTATTGGCTTGCATGGTCCCGCATGCGCTTAGCATTACCGCCGCCACAACAATAAGCGACACCTTCGACTTGATAATTCTCAGCATTGATACCGCACCCCGATTGGCCTAACCCTAAATTTCAGCTAAAAAATGGCGCCGCATAACATGCGCAGATATTCTGCAGCAACACTCAGGCCTTGTCATCCCTTCATGAGCCGGCACATAGTAGGCCGCGTACGGCACCGCAATTGATGGCGCATCGTTTACGTTTATTCTCAAACCGGAATGACGCAATGCGCCGGCAATCACGTTCGTCCGTAGACTGCGCTTAAGCGGAGCAAGCGCGGTGCCAATGACTCGCCGACCTGATCCCAGCCGAATCGCCACCGCCAATTGCCGTTGGCTTGTCCCGGGGTATTCATGCGGTGCTCGCTGCCCAGGGCAAGTACATCCTGCATGGGGATCACCGCCAATATGGCGACCGAACTCAGCGCCGCGCGGATCAACGGCCACGGCATGGACTCGTCCGCGGCATGGAGGTATTCATCCACGCGGCCGCGCGCCTCCGCCGGCAAGGAGTCGTACCACCCCACGGTAGTATCGTTGTCGTGGGTGCCGGTATAGACCACAGAAAGGTGGTGATGATTGTGCGGCAGGTAGGGATTGGCCGGCCCGCCGTCAAAGGCGAATTGCAAAATGTTCATCCCGGGAAACCCGTGGCGAATGCGCAGGGCCTCCACCTCCGGGGTAATGAGCCCCAAGTCCTCCGCCACCACCGGCAAGGGATCGAAATGACGGCGCAATACCTCGAACAGCGCGTCGCCCGGTGCCTGTACCCACCGTCCGCCCGTGGCGGTTTCGTGCGCGGCGGGTATCTCCCAATAGGCCTCGAAACCGCGGAAATGATCGATGCGCACCAGATCGAACAGCTGCATCTGGGTTTTGAACCGCGTGAGCCACCACTGGAAACCGTCCTGCTGCATGCGATCCCAACGATAATGGGGGTTACCCCAGCGCTGGCCGGTGGCGGAAAAATAATCCGGCGGCACGCCCGCCACCACGGTAGGCCGTCCGTTGTCGTCCAATTGAAAATAATCCCGCCGCACCCAGACATCGGCGCTGTCGTGGGCGACGAAGATCGGCAAATCGCCGAACAGCCATATCCCCCGGCGATTGGCATAGTCCTTTAGGGCCTGCCACTGCCGGTAAAACACAAACTGCTCGAAGCACACCCGCTCCAGGGCATCCTTAAATTGCTGCCGCGC
>Ga0153916_10000844_pt1 | contig 21305 bp, 16 predicted proteins | sample Opewatmetagenome_FD_109642 | JGI IMG/M metagenome (GOLD analysis project Ga0153916, IMG submission 109642) | Freshwater wetland microbial communities from Ohio, USA - Open water 3 Core 3 Depth 4 metaG | ecosystem: Environmental > Aquatic > Freshwater > Wetlands | place: USA: Ohio, Lake Erie...
CGAAATCGTGATCGTCAACCACGCCCTCTTCTTCACCCTGTTGCCCTTCTCCGCAAGCGAGGAGAGGTTCCTTTTCGAGGATGACTTTGTCGTTTTCGACGAGGCACACACGCTCGAGGCGGTCGCCGGGGCAGGGGCGGGGAAGAGCCTCTCCCTCTATCAGCTGCGGCTGGCGCTCCACAAGCTCTACTCCCCGAAAACCAAGAAGGGACTCCTTGCGGGGAGGAGGGCCAGGAGATCCCTGTGGAGCGGGGTTGACCGCGAGGCCACCGCGTTTTTCGACACCGTCAAACAGTACGCAAAAACCTGCCAGGCAGCCGGAGCCGCAAAGGGGGCAACCGCGGTCCGGGTGCGGACGCCCGGTTTCATGAGGAATTCCCTGGCCGAGCCGCTTGCAGACCTGCAGGAACATGTGCACTCGATCGAGGCGCACGCCCCATCGCCCGCGCTCCAGCAGGAACTCGCCAGCGCGCGGCGATCCCTGTGCGAAGCCGGCACCCTGATTGACGGATTCCTGGAGCAGCGGGATCCCGCACTGACGTACTGGATTGAGTGGAGTGAGGGAAGCCGTTCGAACGTCACGCTCTGCGCCTCCCCCTCGGACATCGGAGAGGTGCTGCGGACACAACTCTTCCGTCAGGGAAAATCGGTCATCATGACGAGCGCGACACTTGCGGTCCAGGACAACGCGGGATACTTCCAGCAGAGGATCGGCGCGGAGGCCATCCCCTCCCTCATCCTCGATTCTCCGTTCAACCACTTCCGGCAGAGCAGAATTTCAATCGCGCGGGACATCGCCGAGCCGGAATCCAGAGAGTACGCCGAGGAGCTCCCTTTCTGGATTCTCCGGTCGATCGAGCGGACCGGAGGACGGGCGCTGGTGCTCTTCACGAACGCGTCTCTCATGCACACGGTGGCGGCCTCGCTCGCCGGCAAGCTCGACGAACGCAACATACGCCTGCTCATTCAGGGAGAGGATCGGCAGCGGCATGCACTTCTTCGAGAGTTCCGCGACGACGTGAGTTCCGTTCTCTTCGGTCTTGACAGCTTCTGGTACGGGGTTGACGTGCCGGGCGAAGCCCTCGGACATGTCATTATTACGCGCCTCCCCTTCTCCGTCCCCTCGCACCCCCTGATCGAGGCCAGGCTGGAGGCCATCGCCAGGCGCGGTGGGAACACCTTCCTGGACTACACCTTGCCGGAGGCGATCCTCAAGTTCCGCCAGGGGGCCGGCCGCCTGATCCGTTCTTCCAGCGACCGGGGCATCATTTCCATCCTGGATTCGCGAATTCTCCACAAAAGTTACGGACGGATCTTCCTTTCGTCCCTCCCTTCCTGCCCGGTGGAACTGTTGAGCGAGACGGGTGAGACGGAGGAACTCTACGGAGACTGGTGAGGGGAGTGAGTGGATATCCGCAGAAATTTTTTTTGTATTTGAAAATTACTTTGAATGATGTATCTTCACACAGTCTCGTTGTGGCAGAGAAACGATTGTCGATCCCCACCGTACTACAACTAGGAGGACCAATGGGTAAATCAATCTCCAAGTCAGCACTCGTAGCGCACTTTGCCAACAAGTTTGGTTTGAAGAAGAAAGTTGCCGCTGCGATGTTTGAGGAGCTCGCCAACATCGCCTACCGAGAAGCAAAGAACAGCTTCACGATTCCCGGCCTCGGCAAGCTGGTTCTGGTGAACCGCAAGGCGCGTATGGGACGCAACCCAAAGACCGGTGAACCCATCGCGATCCCTGCCAAGACTGTGGTGAAGTTCCGGATTGCCAAGGCATGCAAAGAGGCGGTGCTTCTCAAGAAGTAACAGTGCCTCCAGTAGTCCAGCAATTCCTTTTCAAAACCGGCATGCCTTCTCACGAGTGAGAAGGCATGCCCTTTTTTGCGCACGCCCGCACCCCCACGCACTCCGCACGTTCATTGAAACTCAGAGGCCGGTTTCGTACATTCGAAGTGATGAAGAATCCCGTGCAAACCGTCAGGCAGTTCCTGCGCGACCTCGGCCCGGTGGAACAGGCACAGCTGGTGGCGTCCACCGCCGTCGTCGTGATGATGGCAACGATTATCAGCGCCATGGTCCTCACCGGCCAGTCGCCCCGCCTGATGGATTTCATCAGCATCCTCACCGTCGGCACGATCGGCTATGTGAGCGTCTATTTCTCCCTCCAGTACAGCCGCCAGCTGGACGAGCAGCGGCGGCAACTGCTTGCCCTCTACAGCATCGCCGGCGCCGTCAGCCGCGTTGCCGAGCTGGAAGCGGTCCTGGAGACCGCCCTGGGGAAGATCACCGAACTCCTCGGCGTTCCGTACGGCTGGGTCTACATGCTCGATGGCAGCAGGCTTCTGCTGAAGCATTCCCGCGGGACGACGCTCGATTTTCTCTCCTCCAACGGGGAGCGGGACCGCCCCCTCTCCGTCTGGCTCAACCAGCCCCGCGTTCAGAGAGAACGGCTTACCGAGTACCCGGTCGCCATCGGCGCCGAACTGAAGGAGCTCGGCATCCAGTTCTGGGCATCCATACCGCTCAAGGTGAAGGACGCAGCGGCAGGGACCCTTATCGTGGCGGGCGACCAGTACGACATGTTCGCTCCCAAACAGGCCGATCTCCTGGAGGCATTCGGCAATCAGATCAGCGTGGCACTCAACAACGCCCAGCTCTTCGAGCGGTTGAAGACGTCCGAGCAACGGTACATCGATCTTTTTGAGAACGCACCCGACATCTACCTGAGCGTCGACCGGAACCACAGCATCGTCGGGTGCAACGCCACGGGGGCCGCGATGCTCGGGCACCCGAAAGCAGACATCCTCGGCAGCCACTTCGAAACCCTCTTTGTCGCGGAGCGCCACGAGGAGCTGCGCCAGATGGTCGATCGCATGTTCAGCGAGGGCCGGGCTCTCAAGGATGTCGAACAGCAGATGCTCGCACGTACGGGCGTGCAGCTGTTCGTCACCCTCAACTCCTCGCTGGTGTTCGACCGGAAGGGATCGACAGTCAACGCCCGCATTGTGGCCCGCGACATCTCCGACCGCAAGAAGATGGAGGCGGCCATCCTCCACGCCCAGAAGATCGACAGCATCGGCAACCTCGCCGGGGGGATTGCGCACGACTTCAATAACATTCTCTCCGCCGTGCTCGGATCCGCCTCCATCATGCGCCGCCGGCTGACCGAGAAATCAAAGCTCTCCAAGTACGTCGAGATCATCGAGTCCTCTGCCCGGCGCGGGTCATCGCTGACGCGCCAGCTCCTGACCTTCGCCCGCAAGACGGAGACGTTGACCAAGCCCGTCGATGTGAATGAGATCATCCGCGAGACGCTTCACCTGTTCGAACGGAGCGTCACGCGCGAAATCGTCGTCACCGCACACCTGACGGACGATCACGCCACGGTGAACGGCGACGACGGCCAGATCCAGCAGGCACTGTTGAATCTCTTCCTGAACGCGCGTGATGCCATGCCGGACGGCGGGACGCTGAACGTCTCTACCGAAGTCCTGATCGCTGACGCCCATATGACCAGCCAGTTCTCTTCCGTGAGAGCGGGACCGTTCGTTGCGGTGCGGGTATCCGATACGGGCCACGGCATCCCCGCCGAAATCCAGAACCGGGTGTTCGAACCCTTCTTCACGACGAAAGACCACGGCACCGGCCTGGGTCTCTCGGTGGTCTATGGCGTCGTGCAGAACCATGGCGGCTTCATCAACCTGGAGAGTACACCCGGACAGGGAACGACCCTTTCTCTTTTCCTCCCCCGCGTCATTGCGCCGGCAGGCGCCGCCCAGCGGAGGCGACTGCGGCTCCCCCACGGGAAGGAACATGTCCTGGTGATCGAGGACGAGGACAGCGTTTCGGAGATCGCGCGCGACATGCTCACCGGCCTCGGGTACATGGTATACACCGCCGCCGACGGCAGGTCCGGTGTCGAGTGCTACCGCACCCGGCAGGCCTCCATCGATCTGATCCTCCTTGACATCAACATGCCGGTGATGGGCGGGAAGGAGGCGTTCGAGGTGATCCGAACGATCAACCCCCGCGTTCCGATCATCGTCGTCACAGGTTACGGGAAGACCATCGTCGAGACATCGAGCTTCCCCAGCGAAGTCAATGGCTTCATCCAGAAGCCGTTTCAACTCGAGACACTGGCTCTCACAGTCCGGTCAGCGCTGGACAAGAAGGTGCCGAGCAGTGAACCAGCCGGATAACGCCGCATGAATCCCTTTTTTGAAGAGCTGCGCCGCACCAGGGAAGCGAAGAAGATCTCCCTGCAACACGTCTCTGACGTCACGCTCATCAACCTCAGCTACCTGGAGGCTATTGAGGAGGGGAACACGTCGATTCTCCCGCAGGCGTATGTCCGCGCGTTCCTTCGGGAATATGCCGCCGTAATCGGCCTGAACGCGGAAGAGACGATGAAACGGTACGACGTCGCGCTCTCCGCCCAGACAATCGCCCATGAGGGGGCGACGCCCGCCCCGACCGGCCCGGAGCCACCGGAGGAGCCCCGCACGCGAACCCTGCTCGCCCGTCCAACGGCCACCAAACTGATTGCCGGCCTTGTGGTCGTGGCAACGATCGTCACCCTGATCATCATCACGGGCCGCCCCGAACAGCAAGTGCCGGTCAAGGAAATCCCCTTCCAGAGCGCCGTGCAGGAGAACGAGTCGCGGATCGCGGCATCCGTGGCGGACAAACAACTTCCCAAGGCGGCTCCCCCTGCAACTGCGAAGGATAGCCTCACGCTGAGTGCGAATGTCACCGATTCGCTCTGGATGCAGCTCGTGATCGACGAGCAGCCCCCACGTGAGTACCTCTTCTCCCCGGCCCGGCGGATTTCCTGGAAGGCCGAAAACCGGTTTCTCGTCACTCTCGGCAATGCCGGTGCCGCCCAGTTCACCCTCGGGCAGAAATCCCTCGGCACGCTGGGAAGGAATGGCGCCGTCGTGCGAAACGTTGAAATCAGTCGGAAAAACCTGGCCACCCACCAGTAAGCACCCTATGAGCGCGGCCCCAACCCAGGCAAAACAGCGCACGGAGCGGCTCCGGAAGGAGATCCAGGAGCATGACTACCGTTACTATGTGCTGGCGGAACCTACTATCAGCGACCAGAAGTACGACGCGCTCATGAGGGAGCTGGAGCGCCTGGAGCGGAGCTACCCGGAGCTCACGACGAGCGACTCCCCCACCCAGCGCGTCGGCGGGGAAGTAACAAAGGAGTTTGCCACGGTGACGCACGCCCCGCCGATGCTCAGCCTGGCAAACTCCTATTCTGAAGAGGAAATACGGGATTTCGACCGCCGGGTCCGCGGCCTGCTGGGGCGTGAAGCCCCTCTCTACGTCACGGAATTGAAGATTGATGGGGTGGCGATCTCCCTCCGGTACCGGAAAGGGCTCTTCGTCCAGGGGGCAACCCGCGGAGACGGCACTCAGGGAGACGAGATAACACAGAACCTCAGGACCGTCCGTTCAATTCCCCTGCGGCTTCGTGACGAGGACCCGGGGGTTTCCGACATTGAAGTCCGGGGCGAAGCCTACATGCGCAAGGACGATTTCGAGGCCATGAACGCCCAGCGTGCGGAGGCGGGTGAGAAAACCTTCATCAACCCGAGGAACGCCACCGCCGGGACGCTGAAGCTCCAGGACCCGCGCCTCGTGGCGCAGCGGCCGCTCCAGGTATTCGCCTATGCCCTCGATGCGCCGCTCGCCCGGCTGAAAAGCCACAGTGAAAGCCTTGCCCTCCTTCGGAAACTCGGTTTTCGCGTCAATCCCGAGCACAAGACCTGCCGGACCATCGATGACGTCGTCTCCTTCTGGAAGGAGTGGGAGCGGCACCGGGACTCCCTTCCGTACGACATCGACGGGGTGGTTGTCAAAGTGGACTCCCTCCGGCAGAGAGACCTCCTCGGCACGATCGCCAAGAGCCCCCGCTGGGCGATCGCGTTCAAGTTCTCCTCCCGGAAGGCTGAAACCCGCCTCACCGGCATCAACCTGCAGGTGGGAAGGGTCGGCACCATCACTCCCGTCGCTCTCCTGGAACCCGTCTTCGTCGGAGGCAGCACGGTCTCCCGCGCCACGCTCCACAACGTCGACTACATCACGGAGCTGGATCTCCGGGTGGGAGACACCGTCATCGTGGAAAAGGGGGGAGACGTCATCCCGAAGGTGAGCGGCACCGTGCCGGGAAGGCGCGAGCGGGGGAGCAGGCCCTTCACGATGCCCACACGGTGCCCGGTCTGCAGCTCTCCCATCCACCGCCCGGAGGGAGAGGTCAACTACTACTGTGACAACGCGCAGTGCCCGGCGCAGCTCAAGGGGAGGATCGAGCATTTTGCGTGCCGCACCGCGATGGACATCGAGGGGCTGGGAGAAGCCGTGGTCGACCAGCTGGTGTCGCTCGGGCTCGTCCAGGACTGCGCCGAGCTGTACCATCTCCAGCGACACCGCAAGACGCTCATCGGTCTGGAGCGATGGGGTGAGAAGAGCACGCAGAATCTCCTCTCGGCCATCGAAGGGAGCAAGACGCGCCCCTTCCACCGGGTTCTCTTCGCGCTCGGGATCCGGCATGTCGGCGAGGGCGTCGCGCGCGTTCTCACGCAGCATTTCAGCTCGATCGCCTCCCTCAGGGAGGCAAGCCGGGAAACGCTCCAGTCCATTCCGGCCATCGGTCCAAAGATCGCCGAAAGCATCATCCTCTTCTTCCAGGAGCGGCATAACAGAGAGATCCTGAAACGCCTGGAGGAAGCCGGAGTGCGCCTGAGCGCAGCACCACGCTCGGCCGCCGGGCGCCTGGCAGGGAAACGCTTCGTGCTCACGGGCACGCTCCCGCACTACACACGCGAGGAGGCGCGAAAGATCATCGAGGCTAACGGCGGCGTGGTTGCGTCAGGCATGAGCGCACAGGTGGATTTTCTCCTCGTGGGCGACGATGCGGGTTCCAAGCTGGAGAAGGCGCAGGCGCTGGGCATCCGCACTATCTCCGAAGACGAGCTCATCACACTGTTGAAGTGAACACCATGGTACGAACATGGGCCGGTCTCTCGATTGCCCGCTTCCGCTTCCGGAAGACACACGACGAGGTGATCTCTTTCGTTAACGCGTTCTCCTCGGCACGAACCGTCCTCCTTATCATGCCGCTGGACCGGGCGCACCGGTTCCCCGCCGTCTCGGTCCTCGAGCTTCTCACCCGGAAATTCCGGGAGGACAACATCACCGTCGTCACCGACGAACAGGATCTTCAGACGGCGCACCTTCTCCCCCACAGCAGCCACGAACGGATCCTGCTCAGCGAGGTGAGCCTCTTCTCCCTGCCGAAGAAGAAGCTGATGGCGCGCATCGCCGCACACACGTATGACCTCGCCATCGACCTGAATCTTGACTTAGTGCTCCCCTCGGCCTATATTTGTAAAGCAAGCGCGGCACGCGTGCGGATTGGATTCAACCGGAAGCGCGCGGACCGGTTCTTCAACTTCCTCGTGCAGCCCGATCCGGCGCTCGACAGGAAGAAGGTGTACGATCGCCTGGTCCGGTGCCTGCAAATGTTCTAGTCTCCAGAGACAGGAGTGACGATGAAGTTCAAAGTGCAGCAAGACAACGCCACCACGCTCTTCAGGCTCAAGGAGCGAAAGCTCGACTCCTCCATCGCTCCCGAACTCAAGGCGGAGTTCCTGATCATCTGCAAACCGAAGGTCACCACGCTGGTCATTGACCTCGCCGATGTCGAGTTCTGCGACAGCAGCGGGCTGAGCGCCCTGCTGATCGCCGCCCGAAAGATGCAGGAGCACGGTGGGAAGGTGCGCCTTCTCCACGTTCACAAGCAGGTCCTCACGCTGATCAAGATCTCCATGCTCTACCCCGTGTTCGAAATCGAAGAGGCACCCTCCCGCACCACCAAGCACTGAGCTTCCCACCTGCGCCACACCCCACGCACTCGCCGCCGGACGTGCCGGAGCGGCGACACAGAGCACGCTTTCACTCCATGCCGCGGGATTCCGCAGAGCGGATCCGCTCCACTCCCTCGAGAAGGGCGGGAAGGATCTCGCCCGACCGGCCCTGGAGAAAGAGATCCGCAACGTCGGTTAAAGGGGTGGGTTCAGGATTGATCTCCACAAGGTAGGCGCCGCTCCGCTTTGCCTGGAGCGGGAGCGATGCCGCGGGATAGACCACACCGGAGGTCCCGATCGAGAGGAAGACCTCCGCAGACTGGGCGGCACGCAGCGAGAGATCCCACTGCTCCTCCGGCAGCGATTCGCCGAACCAGACAACATCGGGGCGAACCGTCCCCCCGCACCGGTCACACCGCGGAACACCGGAGGCGCGGAGGACGACGGCATTGGAGAAGGGTGCGCCGCACTTGACACAGTAGTTCCGTTCGATGTTGCCGTGAAGCTCGTAGACCGTCCGGCTGCCGGATCGCCGGTGGAGGTTGTCGATGTTCTGGGTGATGAGGGCGAAATGCGGAAACAGGTGCTCGAAACGGGCCAGCGCATGGTGGCCCGGATTGGGTTCGATTTCCGCAATGATCCGCTTCCGGTGGGAGTACCACTCCCATACAAGCTCGGGACTGCGGAGGAAGGCCGACATGGTCGCCAGCTCCTCCGGCTTGAATTTCTTCCAGATCCCCTCGGCCCCGCGGAAGGTCGGAACCCCGCTCTCCGCAGAGACCCCCGCGCCGGTGAACGCCACCACACGCTCGGCGCGGGCAAACCGCCTCAGAAACTCCTCCGGCACGGGCGCCGTCATCGCGCCGGCTCCAGAACGAGATGATGCCACCGGCCCTCTGCCTCCGTGCTGCGCGCTATCCGGTAGGCGCCGTTGAGCCAGAGATCCAGCTGATCATCATAGTGCTCGTTGAACACCTGCCCCGACTGGCCCGCCGGGATGACCACCCTCGCCTCATCGCCGTTTGCCATGTCGAAAATCTGCCGGAAGCTCGGCCCCACGACGAACGCGAACGGCTCGTTGTAGCTGTACTCCCCGCTGGCAAGCACCGTGGAGGCGCCTCCGATCTCGTACGGCCCCAGGCTGAAAATCCTGTCCAGAGGACTCACCAATCCGAAGGGATGCACCAGCGTCACCGTGTGGAGTGTTCCCCACCTCCAGAGCCGCATCTCGCTCCCGCACCGACGCGTGAGGAACTCCACCGCCCCGCGAAGGCTCTTCCTGATGATTTCATCCCTTCCCTCCACTTCCGGCGTCGTGACATCGTCGAACCACACGGACGTCCCCTCGTGGAGGAGGCGCGTGATGACCCGCTGCGGGACATTCCCGAGCAAAACGTAGTCGTAGTAGAGATCCGGCCCCAGCTCGTCTTTGAAGGTGTTCTCCAGGAGGCGCACGAAGAACGCCTGGTACAGCGACGTCACGATGTCGTCCCTGGAGAAGGTGAAATTCCAGTTCCGCAGGTACTCCAGCACTCTCTCCTTCTCCGGAAACACAAACGCACTGTCCCGGCACGCGGCAAAGATGAACGGCACGATCTCCATCGCATGGATGGAAAACTTGTCGTTCTGCAGCATCTCGAAGTCCATGACCGTGAACCGGTCCCCGGGTTTGCCGAGCGACTCACGGAGCCGCTGAATGCGGGAGGGGGATTCCCAGAGATCGGAGAGGTAGTAGGGATAGCTCGCATCGGCCAGCTTGTTGTTCGCCGAAGCGACATACCCTTCGGGCGGGTTGTAGCGGTACGGGAAGTGCCCGGGCGCGACAAAGCCTTTCCATTCCGCGCTCTGGTCCCATCCCGGCAGCGGAAGCATCGAGCTTTGCCTCGGGCGGACGGGAAGCCGCATCCCAACGCGGTGCCCGATATTCCCCCGGACATCACAGTAGATGAAGTTCTGTGCCGGAACGGCAAACGCCTGGACCCCCGCACTGAATTCGTCCCAGTTCCCCGCCCGGTTGATCTTGAAGAAGGCGTCAAAGGGATCGTCCACTTCCGCCCCCGTCCATCGCATGCTGACGGCGTGGGAACAGGGGAACTTCTGCAGCACTGCGCGGATATCCGACACGATGGGCCCGTGGTGGGTCCGCCGGATCACGACCGGCTGGGCAGTATCGCCGCGTACGGCGATCTCTTCCACGGCCGTCTCCAATGGAAGCCACTCCTTCCCGTAGCGATAGGTGCCCCCGCCTGCCGTGTCGATCTCTTCCACGTAGAAATCGGCCTCATCCAGCATCAGACTCGTGATTCCCCATGCAATCGAGTCATTCCGGCCCGCGATGACGCCGGGCGTGCCAGGGATCGTCATTCCGCGGACACAACCGCCGTGAGTGCGCAGCAGCACTTCGTACCACTTCCCGGGGAGGGTGAGATGCAGGTGCGTATCGTTTGCGAGCAGCGCGCCGCCGGTCATCGAGCGCCGGGGGGCCACTGCCCACGCATTGCTCCCCCCTGCCGCGGAGGCAGGTCCGGTGAGAGAGCGATACTCGTGGGACACCGTGAGAAACCCGGAGCCCAGTGCCAGCAGTTTCTGCCACTCGGCAGCAGGGACCGCGGGCAGGACGTTCGCCGGGTACGTCGGAAAGACGTCGAGCGCGTTCTGCAACCCGACCCGCTCCGCAATCTCCCCCAGCGTGAGATCAGCCCACCAGGAAATGTTCAGCTCCCATGCCATCAGTCGCGCCAGGAGGACGCTGTGAAGGGGCGTCCAGGGCTCGGGACTGTACCCGAGCATGTCGAATTCCACGGGATACTTCCCATTGTGAGAGTCGATATACGCGTTGACGCCCTGCGCATACCACTCCAGCCGCTGCCGGCAATCCGCCGTGAGTGCCTGCTCCAGCCGCTCGGCTATGCGCCGTAGCCCGATGGTGCGGAACATCCTGTCAAACGGAACGGTCCCCCTCCCGAAGAGCTCCGACAGGCGCCCTTCACCCGCCCGTCTCTCCATGTCCATCTGCCAGAGACGGTCCTGGGCATGGACATAACCCAGCGCAAAGAGGAGGTCGTGCTCATCCGCTGCGATGATGTGCGGGACGCCGTATTCGTCGCGCGCGACGTCGACCGGCCGTACGATGCCCCCGACCGCCACGGTCCCCTCTGTCACGGGGAACGATTTCCGGATCTCATAGCGAACGAAGAAGAAGCCGGCAACGGCAAGGAGAAGAAGGAGGAGGAGAACCCCCAGCAGGACCTGTGTGCGGCGCTTCATCGGACTCGGGCAGTCATGGGTGGGCGACGGCACGGATAAAAATATTGAAGTCCATCGCACGGATGGACTTCAATATATCGAACGAACGCTACTTGTGCAAACAGGCAGCTTTAGAACCGGAACGCGAGCGTCGCGAAAACGGTATTGGTGGTGATCTCTTCGTCGGCACGCGAAACCCCGCCGTCGTTGATCGTGAAGGTCTTCCACCACCCGTACGCATAGGCCGCATCCAGCATGACGGAGCCGCTGAGAAGGACACCGCCTCCGAGTGTCAGGTACTGACGGGCAAACGAGTCGTCGTCCCCCTTGTAGGGCGAGGTCTGGAACATGTACCCTCCGCGCAGGCGGAATCCCGCATTCGGGAACTCGTACTCCGCTCCCAGACGGTAGTTCCACGTCTCGCGGAAGATGTCCCGCATCTGGAGGTTGTAGTCGACCACCCCTTGCGGGCCGGCGCTGAACTCCAGAGTCGTGTAATCGCAGAACTCCGCATCCGCCGCAACAAGGAGGTTCCCGAACGTGGCAGACCCGCCGAAGCCGAATTTCCACGGCGTGAGGACTTCGTACTCCACCTCCCCGACACCCGTCTCGTAGTCATACGTGTCCCTGTTGTCGAAGACGCTCGTCGCGGACGTGGAGTAGGTCTCGGAGATCCTGTAGGAGGTTGGGAACTTCACCGTAAGGCCGAACCTGTACTTGTCGGGGACCCTGTAGAGCAGTCCAAAACTGCCTCCCCATCCGTACATCGAGCCGTCAATACGGTCCTTCACGGTAAGCCGCGTGAAATCAAAGGGGAGCGCACTATACAGGTTGTTGAGATCCTCCTCCGTGTAGTCCCGGGTGTAGGCGTACGATCCGGAAATATAGGTCAGCGTTGCACCCAGCGAGAAGTTCTTCGCGATATCGACTGCAGCGGCCATGGACCAGTCGTTCAAGCCTCCCCCCTCACTGACCTTCGCCCTCTGTGTCGTGTGATTCTTGATCTTGCTGTCCCACAGCCCCCGGATCGAGTCGATATTCGCGAGGTAGAGCTGGTAGGCAAGGTTTGTCTCAAGGTCGCCACTATCGTAGGACGAACTGTCGCGAGCCCACGACTGGATGTAGCTGTCAGAGGGGTTGAACCCTCCGAAATCCAGACCGCCCGTGAAATCGTTCCTCCTGTTGTACCCGAAGGCGATCGCAAAGCTCCCCCGCTTCACAGGGACGGGATAGACCAGCCCGATGTGATTGAGGTTGGTGGCACTCGATTCGTAGAGCGTGCGATTGTGAAAAAAACTGCTGTTGTCACCGATGCTGCTGTGGGAGAGGCCCGCGGAGAACTCGCCGAAACGCGCCTGTGCGAGGCCCGCCGGGTTCCAGTAAATGGCACTGTAGTCGCTGGCTACGCCGACATAGGCATTTCCCATCCCCAGCGCCCGCGCGCCCACACCTGCACCCGGCAGAGCCAATCGCAAAGCGTCTTCAGGGTACTGGGCCACCCCGGTCGCCGTGACAAACGAACAAAGCACCAGAAGCACAAGAAACCACCCGGCCTGCTTCTTCATTGTTACCCCTTTCGCACTGGAACACTCTCGTGGTTATCGACGCGACCCGCTCGTTCGCGATCCGCCTCCACCGCCACCTCCGCCCGAGGAACTGGAGGAATGGCTGGGCGCACTTGACGAGGAACTCGACGGCCGGTATGACCCGCCCGATGAGCCCGATGGCGGCGCGTAGCTGTGGGACGGAGCAGAATAGCCGCGGCTTTCATTCATCGACCGCTGCGGCGATGACTCTCCGTAATGAGTCGGAGGCACGTAGGGACGATACTCCAGATAGGAGGAGGAACGGGATGTGCGCTCTCGCGAGTTGCCGCCGCTGCGGGTGTTTCCCTCCCTCGATGGAGGGGGAGACGAAGATCTCTGCTCTCCACCGCCGCGGTTGACCGAACCCGTCCGGCTCTCGCCGCTCGGGCGGGAGGCCGGCGCCTCGCGCGTCGTGCTTGAGCGCCCACCACGCTTCACCGTCGAACTGCCCGTGGATGTGGTGCCCGATTGGGCCGGGGTGGATGAGCGTGCTGGACTCCGGTAGCCGGACCGTGACGGGGTCCCCGCCGTCCGGCCAGCAGGGATCGAGCCGGTCCCGGTCCGCGTGAAGCCCGTCATCCCGAGGCCGGATCCGCGCATGGCTCCGATGGAGCGGTTCGATCCGGTCATTCTCTGTGTTCCGGTAGAGTAGATACGGGAGCTGGGGTACCAGTACCCGGGGGAGTAACCCCCCGGATAGGACCACCCTCCGTACCAGGGACTGTACCCTCCGCCGTAGTAGCCGGTATACCATGACGAGTAAGGATAGTAGGGGTATCCGTACCATGATCCCCACCCGTACCATGATCCAAAACCATATCCGTACCATGGGTCACCATAGGCAAGACCGAAGCCGAGGCCGACCGGGTAGTAATAATTGAAATAGAACCGGTGCCTTGCTTCCGTATACTCGCCTTCGGAAACAGAGTCAAGCGGCGCTTCCGACACCTCTTCACTATACTCGTCGTAGGTCTCTCTTGACCCCGACTGATCGTCGCCCATCGTGCCAAACTGCGTGTAGCACCCCGGGAAGGCCACAACAAACGCAGCAGCGAGAACCGGGACGACCAACATTAACCGTACACGTGACATGGGTAGTACCTCCCAATGTTTACAGCCACAAATCCACGCTCCTGTCGTACAATATCGGTGCCAGACGGGGGAATCGCCGAAGTAACTGCCTGGCGCGTCGAAAATCCCCCGTTTTCTGCCGGATTTCCCTCCCCTGTGGCTCGCAACCCCACTGCCCCCCGGCATACCCGGTGTGCAGATAACTGGACATTAGCGGGGGCTCCGTTCACTATTGAGAACACCCCCCTACAGGTCCTCCTCTTCACCGAATACGCGTTTCACATTCTTCGGAAGTTCGGGAATCAACCTTCCCGGCTCCTGCGGCACAGGCTTCTCTTCCGGCGGCGGTGGTTCTCCCTTCACCTCCGCAGGAGCGACCGGGCGCTCTTCTGTCAACTCCTCAAACGATTGACTCTTCGAGACGCTGAGCAGCGGGATGATTTTGCCCTGCATCTGAGGTTCCCACGCTCCCCGGGGGCTCTCTGCGAGATGCCGGGCTGTTTCCGCACCGTAGTGCTCCAAGCGCATACGCTGCAACTGGTGAAGGAGTTCCGATTCATCAATGTCCGTCAGGGCTCCCTCCCGGACCCGGAACTTTCCCCCGATAAGCACATCGGTGATGAATCTCGAATCAAGCCGCTGCACGATGTAGTCCGCCATGACGGGGGCGCTCGCTCCTTCGGGAAATCCCGACGCCCTCACGTCATCAGGCGTGAGGACCACGAGATCCGCACGCTTCCCGACCTCGATGGATCCCGTCTCGCCAGCCAGGCCCAGCGCCCCGGCGCCGTGGATCGTGGCCATCCTCAGCAGCTCCAGTGAAGACCATCTCGGCATGCCAGGGAGGAGAAAGGGCAGCTGCCGCAGGAACTTGAGCTCCATCATCATGTCCGCGCCTCCCCAATCACTTCCCAGGCAGAGTGCGCCGCGGTATGACTTCAGGTGGCGGAGTGCGGGGTACCCCGTCCCCTTCTCCGCCGCGGAGCGCGGGCAGAGCGTCAGGGTCGCCCCAACACCCTGCGCAACCTTGAAATCAGCCGGGACACAGTAGTTCAGGTGGATCAGCTGTGTATTCGGGAAGAGCGCATCATGTTCCTTCAGAAGCTCGAGAAGGTTCTTGCCGAAACACTTCCGAAAGTACTCCGCTTCGGGTGAGGTCTCTCCCCAGTGCGCTGCAAGCGGTATCCCGAGTTCCCGTGCGGCCTGGACCCGCGTGTCCAGCGTGTAGACGGTGAGGTCCTGGATGCTCCCGAGGCTCAGCGCGGCGGAGCGCAACAGGTCCGGCTTCCCTTTCGCATATTCAACGTGATCCCAGTTCTGCAGGATGATGGCCAGCCGGATGCCGGTCTTCTCCGCCAGCCGGTGCACGATCTCAAACCCGTACCCGTCCACGGCCGGCAGGAACTCCGAGGCAGTGGTGGTGCCCGATTTCAGATGCCATGCGAAACCGGCTCGGTAGAGATCACTGAGCACCGCGCGCCGGCCCGGATCCGTAAGACGGCGGGAGACCTGCCGGAGGAGGGGATCCGCCGGCCAGTCCCGGAACAGACGGCCTTCGGTACGGTCGCGCAACAGGACACTCTCGGTGTGGAAGTGGGCGTTCACGAAGCCGGGGAGCAGGATCTTCCCGGTGAGATCAACCACCCGGGCGGAGGGAGCCACGCCCACGAGTTCCTGCGCGGAGTCGCTAATCTCCACAATGGTGCCCTCGCGAAGGAGCAGGCTCCTTCGCCCGCAGCTATCCGCCGGATCACAGGTGAGAACGCTGGCGTTCGCCAGAATCAGGAGGTCTTCTTCCACACACTTCCCTCTTTGGTGTCTTCAATCGTCACTCCCAGCGCCGTCAGCCCGTGCCGGATCCGGTCCGACAGCGCCCACTGCTTGTGTTCCCGCAGTTCACGCCGGACATCCAGGAGCAGCTCCAGTAGTCCCCCCTCCAGGTGCGGTTCTCCACCCGCCCCGACAGGCAAGGCCAGGGAGATGCCGAGCACCCCTTCGGCAAGCTCCTCGTAGAGCGCATCAATCTCCTTCAGCGACCCCTGGGAAACCGGCCGGGTGAGCGAGAGAAGCGAATTCACGTCACGCGTGAGATCAAACAGGACCGCGAGCGCCCTCGGCGCATTGAAATCATCATCCATGGCATCGAGGAATTCTTGCTTGAAGCTCTGAACATCGATCCCGGAGGGCTCGCCCTCGGGAGCGGCTTTTTCCATCTTCGCACGGAGGGCCACCCGCATCGCGTTCAGCTTCTCCAGCCCGCGGGAAGCTCCATCGACAGCGTCGTCGCTAAAATCGAGCGTGCTCCGGTAATGGCTCTGCAGGACGAAGAACCGGATGATCTGGGGATGCCATTTGCTGAACGCGTCTTTCAGCGTCAGGAAATTCCCGAGCGACTTCCCCATTTTCTTCCCGTCGACCGTCACCATGTTGTTGTGCAGCCAGTACTTGGCAAAGGGCTGGCCGGATGCGCATTCGCTCTGCGCGATCTCACACTCGTGGTGGGGAAATTGATTCTCCAGCCCTCCACCATGGATGTCAAAGCTCGCGCCCAGGTACTTCGCGGACATCGCCGAGCACTCGATATGCCACCCGGGAAATCCCTCGCCCCAGGGGCTCATCCAGCGCATGATATGGCCCGGTTCCGCTTTCTTCCAGAGGGCAAAGTCCGCCGGGTGACGTTTCTCCGCCTTCACCTCGATCCGCACTCCCGCGTTCAACTCTTCGACACTCCGCCCGGAGAGCTTGCCGTAGCCGGGATCTCTGGACACCTCGAAATAGACCGACCCGTTGGCTTCGTACGCAAAGCCCTTCCGGAGGAGCTCCTCGATCATTGCGATCTGCTCCGTGATGTGGCCGCTTGCGCGGGGCGCGATGTCGGCACGCACCACACCCAGGGCGTCCATGTCCTCGAAATAGCTCCGCGTGTAGTACTCCGCCAGTTGCATCGGGTGCACCCGGTCCAGACGGGACTGTTTCTCGACCTTGTCCTCCCCCATATCCGCATCGTCCGTCAGATGCCCGACATCGGTGATATTCTGGATGTACAGGACGCGGTACCCGCTGTAGCGCAGGTACCGGACGACGACATCGAAAGAGACATAACTCTTTGCGTGGCCGAGGTGGGAATGCCCGTAGACGGTCGGGCCGCACACATAGATGCCGACCGCACCCGGCGTCCGGGGAACGAAGTCTTCCTTGGCGCGGGTCAGCGTATTGTAGACTTTCAGTGCCATGGTCGTCTCTCTGGTCTTTTGTGCGCCCCTAGCGCAGCCCCATCAGTTCACGCGCCCCGGCGAGTCCCGCTTTCGTGACCTCGGAACCGCTCATCAGCTTCGCCACCTCTTCCACCTGTTCGTCCAGTGACAATTTCCTGAGCGACGTCCGCGCGTGGCCCTTCCGTTCCGACTTCACAACCAGAAAATGGGTGTCGGCGAGGCCGGCTATCTGCGGAAGGTGGGTTATCGCGATCACCTGATGAAACGTCGAGAGCGCCTTCAGGCTCATCCCCACCGCCTGCGCTATCCGTCCGCTGACGCCGACATCGATCTCGTCGAATACCAGAGCCGGAAGGCGATCGGATTTCGCCAGAACACTCTTCAGCGCGAGCATGATGCGCGAGATTTCACCGCCCGAGGCCACCCTGGCCAGCGGACGCTCCTCCTCGCCCATGTTTGCAGAAAGGAAGAACTCCACGCGGTCAACGCCGCGCTCATTCAGGAGAGTTTGCCGTCTGCCTGACCTGATTGTGTGCTGCCCGCGAAGAGGCGTTTCGCCGGGGCCGAGTTCCATCTGTTCGATGCGCGTCGAGAACTTCCCGTGCTCGATACCGAGAACCTTGAGCTCCTGGATAATCCCCCGATCCACCCTCCGGGCGGTCTCGTACCGTTTCGACGAAAGACGGCCGGCACGCACGGCGCATTCGGATCGCGCCGTCTCCAGCTCCGCGGTGACTTTCGCCATCACCTCCTCATAGTTCTCCGCCAGGGCGAGTTCCGCGGTGAGCTCTCCCCGGTGGGCGATGACGGCCTCCAGGGAGCCGCCGTATTTCTTCTTCAGCATCTCTATCCGGCCGAGACGCTCACGGACTTCCTCCAGCCGCTCGGGATTGAACTCGACCCGGGCGTTGTACGTCTGCACGAACTTGGCCAGCTCATCCACAACCGCCTCCGCGGAGGCGCACTCCTTCGCGGCCTCGGCGAACTGACGGTCAATCCCGGAGAGGTCCTGGCACTGGTTCCGGACCAGGACCAGGAGGTCTCGGATGGACCGCTCCCCCCCGTACAGCATGTCGTACATCGCCGCGGTGCTGCCGAAGAGCTCCTCGGCATTCTCGAGAATGCGCAGCTCAGTCGAGAGCCCTTCGTCCTCCCCCGGTCTGGGAGCGACCGCGTCGATCTCCTGGAGCTGAAAGGAATAGAAATCGCGCTTTTCCTCGAGCTGCCGTTCGCGCTGCCGGAGGCTCTCAAGCTCGTCGGCAACACTCTGCAGGCGCCCGTACGCTTCCCGGTACTCCGCGAGGAGCCCCTCCAGGCCCCCGAAGTCATCCACTAGCTCGATGTGGGTCTCGGAGCGCAGGAGCGACTGATGCTCATGCTGCCCGTGGAGATCCACCAGCAGATCCCCGATCTGCTTCAACACTGTGAGGGGAACCGGGGTGTCGTTGACGAAGCAGCGGCCCTGCCCCCGCGAGGACACCTCCCGCCGCGCGATGAGCTCCCCGCCAGCGGGGATGTCGTGCTCTTCCAGCAACCGGAGGAGTTTCCTGTTCCCTTCAACCGAGAAAACGCCTTCCACAACCGCCTTTTCCGCCCCGGACCGGATGACCTCGGCGCTGGCCCGCTCGCCGATCGCCAGGCTGAGGGCGTCGATGATGATCGACTTGCCGGCACCGGTCTCGCCAGTGAGAATCACCAGACCGCTGGAGAACTCGGCGGCGAGCTCCTCGATGAGTGCGTAGTTCTTGATCGTGAGAGATTTCAGCATGGAGGAATACCCACGTGAGCGGTGAAAAAATCTACCCATCTTTGAGGTAAGATTCAATGAGGCGGGGGGAGGGCTCTAGTTCAGCGAGGGGGGAACATCCGGCGCTTCACCGGGCGCACCGGCAGAGTAGTAACGCAGCTCCGGAATGTCGGGGAGAATGCCGTGGTAGAACGCATAATGCCAAACGCTGCGCAGCCCCTCTTCAACGGCCGATGTGAGTGAGTAGGTCGGACCAGCCAATGCTGCCGCGGCGGTCACCATAGCGTGCTCCTCAGCATCGCGGTGCGCGCGCTGAATCGCCGCCACCTCTCCATCCTCCAGCCCGGCTTCCCGGCAACACCAGACGCCCGAGACATAGGGAAGGTCCGTCATCTCCCTCCAGGCTTCCACGATGTCCAGGGACTCACCGGCAGGGGAGACAATGTCCGGGGAAAGCTCGTCGCTCACCAGCACGGCATCGGCTCTCTCAAGAAGCGCTCCGGGCACGCCCTCCGCCGGGACGATCGACGGGGCGGATTCGAACTCCTCGGCAAGGATGATCCGCGCAAGCACAATCTCCGCACTGGAGGAGGGGCTGGCGGCAAGCGTGGCGATCTTCCGCACTCCCTTCCGGAAGTGGAGACGGACCCCGCCGGCCCCCTCCCGAAACGCAACCGCCACGCCGGGGAGAATTTGGTAGTCCGAACTCTCGCGCGCGAAATCAACCGGACTCAAGAGCGCCGCCTGGAGATCCCCCTCACGCATGAGGAGCGCTATCCGGGCGGGGACATCGCGCCGGATCTCGAAGAGCCCGCTTGACTGCAAAGGGCCGTACAGCACATGGCAGGAACGGTAGGAGGGCAGACCGAGGATCTTCTTTGGGGTCATTGCGAGGCGTCACTCACGAGGGAAGACACCCCCGGGGTGAATTCCATCCCGGGGGCGGCTCGCACATTCTCAGGCGTTCGTCTTCTGACGGATCGCCTTGCTCGCCAGTGTGCGCAGATAGTAGAGCTTCGCGCGACGCACCGACCCCTCTTTGATCTTCTCGATCTTCGCAAGGCGGGGGGAATGGAGGGGGAAGATCCGTTCCACACCGACCCCGTCGGAGATCTTCCGCACGGTGAATGTCGCGTTCATGCCCGACCCGTGGCGTCCGATCACAACGCCCTGAAACTGCTGGATGCGTTCCTTGTCTCCTTCGATGACCCGCACGTGGACATTGACGGTGTCACCGGGAGCAAAGGCCGGGATATCGCCCTTCATCTGCGTCGCTTCAACCAGTTTGAGTTTCTCCATCGTCGTACTCCGGTTCGAGATTTATGACTGTTCTTCCAACAAATCACTCCGCCGCTCACGGGTCCTGTTCTCCCGTTGCAGGGCACGCCACGCGCGTATCTCTTCGTGGTTGCCGGAGAGCAACACGTCCGGGACTTTCATCCCCCTGAACTCCGCGGGCCGTGTATAGCAGGGCGCGCCCAGCAGATCGTCCTGAAACGAATCCTCCAGCAGCGACTCGGCATCGTTCAGCACACCCGGCAGAAGCCGCACCAGGCTGTCGATCACCACAAGCGCGGGGACTTCACCCCCGGTGAGCACATAATCGCCGACGGACAGCTCCCGTGTCACCAGGGTTTGCCGGATGCGCTCATCCACCCCCTTGTAGTGGCCGCAGAGCAGGATCAGACTGGCCATCAGAGAGAGCGAGATGGCTGTCTTCTGAGTATACCGTTCCCCGTCCGCCGTCAGGTAGATCACCGCATCGTAGGATCGCTCGCGCATCAGGGACTCAACGCACGCGAAGACCGGCTCCGCCTTCAACACCATACCGCGGCCGCCGCCGAAGGGAACGTCGTCGATCGTCTTGTGGTGGTCAGTCGCATAGTCACGCAGGTCGTGCACGACGATCTCGGCCAATCCCTTTTCCTGCGCGCGCTTGAGCATGCTCTCTGTAAGCGGACCCGCCACAAGCTTCGGGAATCCCGTCACCACGTCGATCCTCATCCTCCCTCCAGCATCCCGTCGATCAGCTTCACGGTCAAACGGCGCGTTTCCACATCCAGATCAATGATAAATTCTTTCACCGCCGGGATCATGAACTCGTGCGCACCATCGCCGACCAGATAGACATCGTGGGCCGGCAGTTTCATCACATCCTTCACAGTCCCCCGCACCACGCCTTCCTGGTCGATGACGGTCAATCCGATGACCTCGTGAACAAAATGGCGCCCCTTGGGGAGCCGGATGTGCTGCCCCGCATCGACGAACAGGTACTGCCCGGCGAGCTGTGCCGCGGCCGTCCGGTCACCCACCCCCGCGATGTGGAGCCGCACACCTCGCGGCCCCGCCTCGGCACGGTCGATCGTCACATGCCGGGCGCTCCCGGCAGAAACGCCCAGATACGCCGACTGCAGGTTCTTGAACCGGCCCGGGACATCGCTGAGCGACTGCACCGCAACGTCGCCCCGGGTCCCGTGGGCCTTGACAATCCTGCCGATGGCCAGAAGTCCGGTCAGAGTCTCTTTCAATCGAGGATTTCCAGAACGGCTCGTTTTCC
>Ga0153916_10000845_pt1 | contig 21305 bp, 18 predicted proteins | sample Opewatmetagenome_FD_109642 | JGI IMG/M metagenome (GOLD analysis project Ga0153916, IMG submission 109642) | Freshwater wetland microbial communities from Ohio, USA - Open water 3 Core 3 Depth 4 metaG | ecosystem: Environmental > Aquatic > Freshwater > Wetlands | place: USA: Ohio, Lake Erie...
ATGTTCTTTTGACCCGTTTGGGAAGCAATCTTCTGACAGTCATTGATTCGCGACGCATCTATATCGATGGAATAGACTTTCGCGGCAGGTTGTCGTGCCAAGTAAAATGAATAGCACCCTGTTCCGAAGCCGAAATCAAGGAAGGTTTTCGCCGGGAGCCCACGAATGGAATGCAATACGAGCCTGGCTCTCAAACGGCTTGGCAAATCGACGACACCAAAGAGGCGAATATAAATTCGTTCCAAGAAATTCCACTGTGGGCGCCATCCATACTCGGCCCCAAAGGGGTTCCAGAATCGGCGGGGATTCATCGCCTTCATCTCAGTATCCATTCCTTTTGCTCAATTAAAGCTCTCTGCCCTAAAGGGCGGAGCTTTCCGGCATGGTGTTTCCTTTATATTGCACCCCTTAACCCCGCCCTGAAGGACGAGGTCCAGGGGTACTCTCCGTCCAAAAATAGCTTCGAAGCGGAAGTTGGTTGGAATAAATTTTATTAGGTTGGGATAAGTCGGCGGTCGAAAGACGAAGATGCCGATCCATCAGGGAGTGATACTGGAGCCATGCCTGCTCATATCCCCGTACTTCTCTTTTGATTGCCCCACTCACTGCCACGCATAGCCAGAGCACCACGGAGATGAAATTCCCAGCGGATAAGGCTGTGTTGTCGAACTGGACCATGACGATCAGACTAATGGCGAGAATATAAGCGATGGCATGTATATGATACAAAGAAAGGTCGATCCCCAAAGGCATGGAGAAAGACGGTTGAAAAAGCATCCACCGCTGATACCGTGTGGGAAGCTGCTTAAGCGCCACCAAAATCAATAGGAGATAGGCCATCAGTCCCACGATCCCGGTGCTTTCAAGCATAATCATCGTGTCGTTCACATTATCTCTTGAAACGGTGCCAAGGGCTGTAAATTGGACATTCCATTCTTTGGATATGGTGTCGTCTGCTCCAAACCCCCAGCCCAGAAAAGGACGCTTCTGGAAACCCTCCCACGAAGCTGACCATACCTCTGTGCGTGATTTAAATATCTGTTCCGAGAAACTCTCGGATGTTCTGTCCCCTCTGAGCAAGACCAGCCGGGCGGTTTTAGGCAGGTCCGGCGTAGCTATCATGAGAAATGCCATCAACAGAGTGATCCCAATGGTTTTCTTGCTGAGCCTTTCCCGGTAGAAATAGTTCATTAGAACCATACCCGTTAAAAAGGCTACGATGGCACTTCGTGCGCCGCTTGACCAGGTTAACCAAAGGGCGAGGGCCGCCACAGAAGCCTCTAAATAGCGGAGCCATTGGATTTTACCTGTCAGGACTCCATGGATCAGTAACAATGCACCTATCGCGGCAACCTGACCCATGGCATTTGGACTTCCGAAGGCCCCGCGGTAGAGTTGCACATCCAAAGACGATACCAAAGACGCGGGTTTCACCCATGAAGCAAAGAGTAAGGTGACAATGGTCCCTTTCAAAAACAACATCACCGGATTAACTTGGTTTGCCTTGAGGCTCTGTCGGAGGAAAACCAAGAAGACGAGAAGCATCAACGTATGAGAAATCCATTTCATGCCACTGAACAACGGGTTTTCCGCCGCCACAATAGTCAAGAACGTCAATGCACAGTAAATAAGGATGAGAAGATTGTTCTTATCATCAGACGAATCAAGAAGAGAGGGCTTTGCGGAAAACCAATAGAATCCGCACGCGATGACCAGAATGCCCAGGGTAAACCATCTGGTATTCATAAAAGGAGAGCCATAGACGGTCTGCGTCACGGCCAAAGCTCCCAGATACGCAAATAGAGATAGGGCAACAACTTTGCTCATATTAAAAGGATCTCCAATTTGTCAAAGGAGGGCCAAACCAGTCACCCATCTCTTCACCTGACAATAAGCCTTTGTATGTCCTGCCCAGCCTTCTGATAAAAAGTTCATGTTTCTCTCTTTCTGAACGCTCCATCTTCATCTTGATCCAGGCCAAAGCTATTGAAAGTCTTGCATAAATTGTTGCTGAAGTTCCCTTGCCAATTTTCAGATACCATAAGACAGTGTTTCGCTTTAAGAGAAATGTTTTCAACGAGTAAGGTTCATAACCGACTGGACTTTCGTGGTGAATAACGCTTGGCACAGGTGTGAATACACTTACCCACCCCTTCTTTCGGGCTCGCCAAGCCCAGTCTGCATCCTCAACATATCCCCCCATATTTTCATCCATCAGTCCAAGTTCTCGTAAAGCTTCTATTCTACATAGGACACAAATGCCATTTAGGAACTCGACGGTAGTTTCCTTATTGGGTTGATTGTCAAAGTATTGTGGGGCCAATCGCCAGGGTAGCCAAATAGCCGCATTTCGCAAAATTCCGGGAAATTGCAGACAAGTTTTCTGAACCACTTCCTGCGATCGATGGTAGACTAAAGGGCCGATGAATGCTGCCTTTGGCCATCGTCGCGCAGTCTTTATGAGTTCGGTGATGAATCCAGGGTTGACAACCTCAATATCAGCATTAACGATCAGGACAAAATCGTAACCACGCTCTACGGCGATATGAATCCCTGCATTGTACCCGCCACAAAATAAGCGGTTTTGTGGTAATCGAATACTTGTTATCGCTGGAAATTGGACCTCTGCCCATTTCTGAAGGTTTTCTTCTGAACCATTATCCACAAATATCAGGTCGAGCGGATTTGACAATGAATTGCTGAAACTATAAAGGCACCGACTTAAGGTTAAACACTTCTTGTGGGTTGCAATGACAACTCCTACTCGATTGTTTTCACAAAAAATATAATTGTCAGTCGCCACAGACTTTACCGACGATCTCTTTCCCCAATTCTTTTATGTGGTGTCTGTATCCGGTTGAATAGATTGTTGTTCGGAGCAACATTCTCAAAGCACTTCTAAGTCCAATATGACGGGCGCCAAAATAATAAGAAACTTCATCCAATGGCCGGCAGCACGACCTCATGAACTCCTTTAAGTGTTGATTCCCTCGCACAACGATTGTTGAACCGAAGCTGGTGAAATTCAAATCGAATGCTTCGTCATTTTCCGCAAGCATTTTTGCTTTAATGTGTGACCAGGCTTCATGCATTTTAGCTATTCCAACATCGTGACAATAAACGACGTTGTTATCTGCCCGTAAGTCTCGAATACCGTGAAAATCTGCAATAAGTTGTTGGTTTGTATGTAATCCATCAATGAAAATGAGGTCGTAATGGTTAAATCGACACGCTCTTGACAAATCTTGAGGAGAGAACCCAATCGTTAAACGCACTCCTGGAAAATTACATTCGGCGATTTTCCGAGTAAGATCAGAACCGAGGCGGTTTTCACTTCCTTCTATTTCAGCGTCAATTACATCCACATAGCATCCTGGGCAAAGCCCAGCGATGATAAAAGTTGAAAAACCAAACGAGTTCCCTATAACCAGTACGCGATGCCATGGTGCGATATCTGCAATCCAGTGAAATGCCTGGATGTCACTCAATGAGATTGCAAAACTGGCATTAATAATCCGGCCATCCCTGAACAATCGAGTCGGAAGACAATCGGGGTTACCGAGAATAATTTGATAGCCTTGCGCATTATAAGACTCAATGACCCCATTTATTGCATCTGCTTCACATAATACCTTAGAATCTTTAAGTTCCATCTGGAATTACCCCGTTGACTTTAGCAAAACGTCTAATACTTGACCGTACCAATAATCGCTCGACCATTGGCCCTGTATAGCATCATGGATCTCTTTTTCGAAGAAACGACGCACAGTTGGATCTGTTAAACGTACGAGTTCGTTTACAAAGAGTGTTTTATTCCCAGGTGGCACCAGAATACCCAACCTGCCGCCGCCTAGGAGTCGACTTACTCCTGGATAATCCCAGGCGATCGTGGGTTTTCCAAGGGCCAGATATTCACACACTTTAAGGGGTTGAGCAATCCGAAACCAATCGGTAGGAGGATTGCAATAGACACCGACATTGCATTCCTGTAAATGTGCGAGCATCTTTGTGTAAGGAAGCCAGCCGGTAACCTCTGTTGCCAAATCGAGTTTGAACCGTTTGAGGTTGGCCTCAAAATCTTCTTTGTAACCGGGATCCAGGGGACCGATCAGGCGTAATCGAAGATGGGCGATGTGGCGCCGGACCTCCGCAATAATTCTCAGAAGGGTATCTAAGCCCTGTTCTGGAGTCAGCGCACCTACCAGGCCGACGATATACTCTCCATTGGTTTTCATGGGTTCAGGCAAGTTCTCTGCAAAATCCCGTGCGATGGAAGAAGGTCCGTTCATCATTTGATAGACTTGGGGTTTATGAAGGGCGAACTCTTTTAATACGTCCTTTTCGATGAAACAGAAAATCCCAGCACAGCTCTCCAGGAGGTGGTGCAATAAGAGAGTCCGAAGCCTTTTTTCAACTTTAGCCACAAAGCCAGTGAATCGTTCAAATCGGCCGGTGAAGGGTGGATCTTCCACCAGAGCGAAGACAGGGACTTTTCTAAGGATTCCAAAAAGGACGCCGAGGATCAGTGAGGGCTCATCAATCCCACAAACAACGACGTCCGGCCGGCTTGAAGCCATGGCCATTTTTAGGATTCTCCAGGATTTTTCCAGCCAACCCAGAAGTCCTGCCCCGACCTCTATGAGTTGATCACAGTCGTGACTAAATGGAACGGACTGATAGCTAGGCCTATTCCACAAACCAATGAGCGATGTATGCCGGCTTAGATACCAGGGCAAACCGGTGTGGGGATCGGTTTGCGTGCGCTCCGGCGCATATCGAGAAATATAAAGGCAACGGACTTTTTTCAAGGTTTGATCAACCTGGCAACTTTGATTCAGGGAGTTTTTCTACCCTCGGAGGTTTTTACCTCCAAATAGTTTCTCCTGGCAGGGACGGTAGAGAAAAAAATCGCTGGCAGAGCGGAGAGGCCACAGATCACATCAAAAAGGGCATAAAGGCTCGCAATAATCCCTTCTCTGAAATTTTGTTTTGTGTGCTTACAAGCTTCAAGGAATCGTCCAAGGGGGAGGGTGATGACAGCCGCCACAGCCACGCGAATTCTTGGAAATCGACCAGCCGGACGTCCTGGAAAGGCTAGGAAACCATACCGTTTTGCTAAAATGGTTATATATTTCCATGACCGTCGCCACTGCCAATGGGTGTCGAGAGTCACCTTTCTCAGTGGATGGATGGCTTTTGCCTCTGAAGCAAACCCAATTGCACCCTGCTCAAAAAGTCTTGCTGCAAGGTCGACGTCTTCGCAGGCCGCCAGTTCGAATGTTTCATCAAAACCTCCCGCCTTAAAAACCGCATCGCGCCGATAGGCAATTGCGGCTGTGTGATACCGTGCACCATGATCGCACACCGGAGCGTCCCATAGAGGGGAGGGTTGGCCCGCACCTGGAATCAGAGCAGCCTCTGCACCGACCCAGTGGGAATTTGTCTTCAGGGGCTCCAAGAGTTCTTTAAGGAAATACGGCTCACATACAATGTCGCTATCAAGGCATACAAACATTCCTGCGGAACTTGAACGAAACCCCATGTTACGAGCAGCAGCGGGCCCACGATGTTCCTGCTGTCTGAAGAGCTTCAGCTTTGGCAGTTGAGATCGAAACGTCTTAATCAACGGCTCTAAATCCTCTTCTGAGTGATCGTCACAAACAATGACCTCACATTCTCTTATGGGGAAATCCTGCGTTACCAGTGAGTTTAGGCAGTCTTTCAGGAAGTCCGGTCGGTTTCGAACAGGAATAATCACCGCAACCTGAGCCTTATTGGATAACACTTCACTCATCCGGCCATCCTCATCGCAGCTAGGGAAAGTGCGTGCTTCCCTTGAAAACGGGCATGATTTCTTATGATTTCAGGCTTCAAAGATTCCAGGTCAGGAGTTGTCAGCGGTGGTTTTCCTCCTGCCCTGTCTCGCTGCCATTTCAGGAAGACCGTTCGCAGATTCCTCAAGACAGACAATAAAACGCGCGTTTCAAAAAACAGCAATGCCGTGGAGCGGTTGTTCAGGTGCTCCTTCACTTTGACTCCAAAAAGATGGGTTGTATCAAGCATATTTCTTGAAAAACCCTGGAACGGATTCGCAAGATAGTAGATGTAGTAATTACGAATTTGAAGCCAGTTCTTCTTCAATGTATTCTCGGGATTACCCTGGGACCAACCCCCGGCATGGTGGCGTGCAAGGGCGCCTGGCGCCAAAACAACTCGCCATCCTCGGTACCTTGCACGCCGGCAGAAGTCGGTTTCTTCCCAATAGAAGAAAAGATACGGGTCTAATGGGCCCACTGCCTCCACGCAGTTCCGGTTCACCATCAAAAAGGACCCTTCCACCCAATCAACATCCATCGGCTGTGATCCCAGTCCTTTCATTGCTGGTACAGCATTCGGGTGGTTTCCAAGTATGTAGTAATTAGGTTCATCCTTGTCCCATTCCAGAAAAGCTGGGCCCACGACACCGATTTTCGGAGCAGATTCAACAACTCTCACCAGCTCGTTTAAGCAGCCTGGCTCGAGTCTAATGTCATTATTCGCCCAAACGACCCAATCGCAGCCGTCCGCGAATGCATAGGGCATCGCCAGGTTGTAGGCCATGCAATAGCCCAGATTTTGAGGCAGATGAATCACCGTCACCTCAGGACAATTTTTGAGTGTCAGCTCGATGCTGTGATCCGTACTTGCGTTGTCCACAAGATAGACACACGCCTGATCATATTCTTGGGCACGAATCGATTCGAAAAGAGGAGAAATCCATTCTTCCCCATTTCGGTTAAGCACCAGAATACCAATGACGGGTTTTTCACTCTGCATGGTTCGCTCTCGGGTTCTCCCCTAAATTGGAGACACCCATGAAGGAGGGAGTCCCTGTTGGATCTCGATATCTTCGAACCCATTGCTTTTACGGGCACCGACCCTCCTGACCCAGTCAGCCATGCGCTTCAATCCTTCTTCCAAGGAGGTTTGGTGTCCATTGCCAAAAACTCGGTGGCATGTGGAGTGGTCTGAGAATGCCATGACCACCTCCTGCCTTGGGGGGAGATAGATAATCCTTGGTGAAGCCTCCATCGCACGGGCAATCTCATGAGCCAGATCATGAACCGAAAAGGGTTGATCCGCACCGATGTTGAAGACTTGATTCCTTGCCTCTCTCACTAACGGAGACCGTGCCAAGGTGAGGGCGATATCCCCGATATAACTGAACGCCCGCTGCTGTTTCCCATCCCCAAAGATGGTCATCGGTTTGTCCTGAAGAATTTGATTCATGAAAATACCTACTACGTTACGATATCTGTCTCCAATATTCTGATACTCTCCATATACGTTGTGTGGTCTGAAGGTTATATAATCGAGGCCAAACATTTTGTGAGCATTCTCTAAATCAAGCTCAACAGCATACTTGGCGATTCCATAAGGATCCTCGGGTTGAGGAACCATATCTTCGCGCATTGGAACCTGCCCCGTCCCGTATACCGCTATCGAGCTCGTAAAAACAAAACACTCTGTCCCATGATTAATCGCAGCATTAATAAGATTGATACTCCCAATGAGATTATTCGTGTAGTTGAATCGTCTGATGAAGTGGCTCAGCCCCTCAGCCGCATAGGCAGCAAAATGGTAGACGTATTTGAAATTCCTCTCTCGAAAGAGTCGTGTCACGAGGGGTTCGTCTGTAATAGAACCTTGAATAAACTCTATGCGTGCATCCTGAGGGACATTGCTGCGAAATCCTCCTGAAAGATCATCGAGGACAGTGATCTGGCAGTCGTTTAACTCTTCGGGGAGGAGAAGGGCTCGAACGACGTGGGAGCCGATGAAACCTGCTCCTCCTGTCACTAAAAGGTGAGACATTTTCCCGCTCCTTGTGGGTGAGTTGTTTTTATACGTCGGCTATTTATGCAGAATTAGAATTGATGTCCCCGGGGTGTCTGAAAGATTTACTACTTCTTGTTTCCTAAAGTATTTTCTAAAAGCCTGTCTGACGAAATCGAGGACGTTATCACTTGGCTGTGCAGGTGATACAAAAAAGGGGTATTCCCGTTGAGTCCCTGTGTTGCGTATACCTACCACAGCTATATTCCGGGTCAAAGACGACGTGACCCGGCCTATAAAGTCGATGGGCACCTTGTCGTTCATCGCTGCGTCTATGATACTGGGCAAGAGACAAACTACATCACAAGATTCTTCGAGGTCACAACAATTGTGAAATGATCGGTCCCAGATATCACAAACAACGGGAAGAACGGGTTTGTTCTTCTTTTTTCTCAAACCCCAATATTGCTCAGCGATCGTACTATCCTTTGTCAGCAGATAAGCATTTGCAGCATAGCGATCGGCAATTCCAGTCCCGACTTTCTCTTGGGGGCACAGATCAAAAACAGTCTTCCCCTTTAAGTTTCCAAGTCGGTCTCCAATGATCCGAACAATTTCTCCAATAGACCTCCTTACTGATTGACCTTCGGAAGGCTCACATGGGTCTGCGTATGCTTCCGATATCCCATCACAACCCCAATCTCTGATTTCATGCATGATCACTTCATAAAATCTCGTATATTGACGTGAGCCCAGCAAAGCTCTTGCTCTCAATGCTCCGGGAAGAGCTCTCCATCCGATCGTCAACCTTCTCAGCATGGCTTTGGACAACTCCGAGCTCATCGGCCCCTTTCGATAATACTCTAGGAACTGCCTCACTAAGCGGCCACGGCCCAGAGCACTATGTGCAAGCCACAGGGGGGCATAGAAAGAGGAGGCGATTTGTTCAAAGAGAGAATTTATTGAGGTGCTCAAAACACCGTTTTCGATTTCGTCAATTCTATGGATAGCCCCGATGTCCATAAACACTGGCCCATGCTGCGCAGAAAATGTCATGTTGGCCATGCCCTTGAGGTCCCAAATGACTAAACCACGCAAGAGTAATTCCTTGTTGATTTCGCATAATGACAGGGCAGCTTCCCTGAGCATGCTGCTTGTCCACATCGGCGGGGGAATGATCGGGCTTATCCGTTCACATTCAATAACGGTGTTATATCCAGGAATTTGAAGATCCGTTTTATGCATGCGAACTAGTCCGAGCTCAGCCAGGGAATCCATCCAGTTATCGTTACTCAGGAGTTCAAAGATTTTCGACCCACGCTCGTGTAGGGCTCGATGGATCCGCCCTTGATACTGAAAAACCACACCACAGGAGTCGTGAAGCAAACTGTCACAATAGATGTCTTTGGGATCTATCATGGGTAGGCAGCGAACAAATATCTGGGGACCGTAGTTTGACTGGTCCCGATTGTTTCAACTCTCTTAAAACCACATTTTTTTAGCCACTGAGAGATCCATACCTCTGGATCCGGCTCCATTCTTGGCAATCGATAAAACCAGTCTGCTTTCGTCTCGTTGGATTGCCCCATTTCAAAAAACATAACGTGATTTGTTTTCTGCACAAGTCCCTTAAGCACCGCTTCGGCAGCATCAATTCCTTCCGACATAATGATGTGATGCATGATCGAAAGGCACAGCACTACATCATAACGTGGCATGTGCTGAACGAATGTCAAGTCAAGATTCCCCCACTCGCTGGATACACTCTTCGTTTCTAAGAAGTGCATAGCAAGACAAGTAAAGTGTACAAGATCTGTATCAGCTTCTAACCCATGGCAAAGATAGCCGAATTCAGCTAATCGGAATAAATAATAACCAGTGTTTGAACCGAGATCTATGACATTCCTACTGCTCGCTGGAAGATGATTCCTTATGATGGCCAGTCGGTCTTCACATTCTCTTGTCGCATTAATTCGGCTTCCAAAAAGAGTTAAACCACGAGGCGCAGGCTGGTACCTAAATTTAGCACTCAAGAGCCGAAGTGATGAGAGTTCACACCGAACGACAAATTTTAGAAGACTTCTCTTAAGATTTCCAAACATTTGTAGGTACCTCTGGCAAGATGACACCAATTATAACCAGTGCCTTCCAGCCCCATTTGGAAGACGCATTTTCATTCATCTAAACAGATCCTAACTACTCCTTCGCAATATTAGAACTACTTCGTGCCGTGGGTATAAAAAGCCTTTCGATAGGCAAGTTGCCGCTGCGGTTATATCCACCAAGCCTGGAATGTATCGCAGCATGCTCTTGATCATCGCTATTGACGGACGATCCGACTCATAAAGGAGTTTTTCAGAAAGGACTACCCTTTGAGTAATTGATCGATCAATATAATAAAGTCTAAAACCGAACTTTGAAGCTATTACCTTAAATGTATTAGGCCCTGCAAAATGAAGATGATCCGGAATATGCCAATTTCCCACTTCGTCCTTGTAGACGGTTTTTCCCAACTCGGACGTAGCCACAAGTATGACACCATTATTCTTTAATAAACGCTGAATTCTAGAGAACGTAGCCACGGGGGATCGTAGATGCGAAAATACATTAATAAGGGATATTACATCATAGAAAGATCCTGGCAGAAAGTTTGATTCAATGTCATTATTGAGAACCGTCAGCCCCATACTCCTACAATATGCCAATCTCTCAGGATTCTTCTCGATACCCTCAACGTCAAAACCAGCCTCTGCGGCAACCTGTAATAGAGTTCCACAACCACAACCAATATCACACCATTTTCCCCCGGGTACATATTGTTTTACGGTTTCGACGTATCTTCGAAAATGTGGTTTGCGACGAACCTCATCCAAAGAATGAATCTCTACCGGAGGCTCATCTTCTGCCGTAAGCTCTGGAACGATACCAATGGAGGGTCTCGGTGAAACATAGAAATGGCCACAGTGGTTGCAACGATTTAGGGTGAACCCTTTTTCTACAAACATTTTTACAGGAGCATCCTTACAACATATACAACAGGGAATATATTCAAGATTGTCTTCGTGGTTAAACATATGTGAGCCAAACGAATATTGAGGTCCGATTTCTTCCAGAAATTATGACTTTATTACCCGGATAGCAAATACCTGTCTGACGAGACTCTTTGCTAGCAGCAGAGCCGGATTGTCTCGACTCGGGTTCAATACATAGTTAGGCTGATGTTTTATGGAATTAAGCAGATGCAATCTCGCTCTTGGGAATCTATTCTGGGAATACCAACCCTTCCCGCACTGCAGATGACTTTCCGCCAAAGCCATATGTAAAACAGGACGAACGATTTTTGAGGTATCCTCCCTGGAAAGCAACTTCTTCAAAACCATTGAATAACCATCATATAATGCCGAAGGTTGTTGGGAGAGTCGATGGCTAGCACCATGGCGGACAACTGCAAGCCTTTCTTGAGTGCGAACGAATGGAAATTGGCAGAACAAAGGTACGAATACAAGAAGTTCTGGTGCCCCAGATCGTATTTCTGGGTCGTAACCGCCCACAGCCTCATAGGCGTATCTTCGGATAAGAAAACGACAATTATAGCACTGAGAATAAACCGTAATATGACGGGCGATTGTTGGACCGTCCCCGACTGGTAATGTTGGCGCTGGCCATTTCATGGAAGAGGGGATATCCTCGAACCATGCTTCAGAAAAACCAAAGGCAACAGCAGGATTACTCTCAAGCAAAAAAAGTAATCGCTTCAGCATCCCAGGCAGGATGTAGTCATCTGAATCAAGAAATAGCAGCCAGTCTCCTTTGCTTTCTGTTACTCCACAATGTCGTGCGGCACTTGAACCCTTATTGAGTTGAGTAATCACTTTAATCCTGTCATCCTTTAGAGAAGTAACTGCATCCTTTGTTCCATCAGTCGAGCCATCATCCACCACAATGATCTCAAGTGGGACCTCCTGAAGAAGGACGCTTTTCAGACAATCCCTTATTATCCAGGCTCTGTTAAAAGCTGGAACAATTACACTTACAGAAGGCCTATGCATCGTTCAATCCAAATAAAGCTCTCTTCAAGGGTCTTTGTCTAAGAGGAATAGTAAAGCCAAATAATCCCAAGCCTATCCCAATATCTGTCAAAATTGGTGAAAAACTTTCAATTACCTTGTTCCGAATATAAGGACCTGGCCCTCCCCCTTTTACTAAAATGGAGGCAAGAAATTTAGCCATAAGACCTACCATCTTGTTAAGAGATGAGAGTTTCCACATCATCGGTTTATGTCGCTCCTGAAGTCCAAGGGATTGTCCTACCGCAAATGCTCGCTTTAGGCGATACCGTACTGACATTTTGTATGTAGGAACTGTGTGAAAAACTCTTAATTCAGGCAAATAATATAATAGACATTCACGACCTAGCGAGTACCACATTTTTTTAAACAAACAAGTGTCTTCTCCAAGGATGAGATATTCGCCTCGAATTTCCATGTCCGTGGCGAACCCATCAAGCTTCTTAAACACTTCCTTTTTGAAAATCATATTGGATCCGGAAAAAGCTTCATCCTGATTAAGGAAGCGTGGTTGCTCTCCCCATTTTCTGATTTCATATTCGTCCTTAAACCATTTAGGCTTAGTTGAATCATAAAAAGGGAGAATAGGCCCTCCGATCCCTAGAGGGGTTGGTTTGACGCGATCAAAGCAGCGAATACTTTCTTCAAGCCAATTTGAACTTGCCTGAGCGTCGTCATCCATAAAAGCGAGGATGTCCCCCCGCGAATGTTTTACTCCCGTATTCCTTGCGCGGCCTGCTCCTTGGCTACCCTCATGGACGAGTATAATGTTGTGTCCAGGATATAAAACTTGAAGTCCCTTAACAATTCCATTCGTATTATCCGTGCACCCATTTTCAACAACAATAATTTCGTAAGAACTTCTATCAATGGTTTGTTTCACTAAACTTTCGACTGATCTTAGAAGATTATTGGCTCTATTATATGTACAGATAATGGCTGATATGCGAATCATTGCAGGTTGATTAAACCAATTTCCCACAAACACATTTTTTCCTTAGGTAACGATCCTCCCCCGCAATTTTGTTGCGAGTTGAAACACCAGGTTGAATAAATTTTTTTCTTTAATAGAGGGACATGTTATTATTGCATTCTGGAGAAGTTTCCTAATGTTTCTATCTGAGCAGCATATATAAATAGTTGTAACCCCTGTAACTATTTTTGTGACCAACTCGGGGAAATCCGTCTCTACGAGAAGAGAAAGATGCCTTTCTGCTTCATTACCTGCCCTTATACCTTGCGGGTATTCCCTGTTAGGGGTTGTAGAGATGAGTACCGGAGAATGTTTTAATAGACACTGAATTACAGATCTAGCGTCGTCTTTCTTTAGGTGCTCGAGAACGTCGTTGCATATCACTACATCATACTGCCCTAGCTCATTTAGGATCACTCGGATGTCTGCGACTTCAACTTTATCATAAGCATAATCCCAAACCGGGTTCTTATACCCAGGGAAAATCTCAATCCCATGAATACTTGTCTTCCACTCTCTCGGATCGAGTCTGTCTCGGCTTATGTCAAGATGTTGACGTAATAGAAATCCATAAGTTCCCATACCAATCCCAACATCTAGTACCTTCTTGGGATTTAGCGCGCAAACTAAGTGAATTAGCGCAGGTAGATGTAAAATGTTACTCATTGGCATAGGAATTCCACTCGTGATCTAAGAACAGCAAACCTTGGCCCGGTCCGGTAATAATTCCTGAGTGATAATAGTCACCATCATACGAATCGAAATAAACACATTCTTCTATCCAATCTTGTAAATGAGGTCCCATTTGCGTAAAAATATCTATTCTTAAAAAGTTGCTTCGAAATGGCCACTTTGGAATCGAACACTCAATGACGCCAGCTGGCAAAATCTTAATTGTCCTGCCATTGTGATAATTTGTCCAAAGGTTTGTCAGCTTCTGGCCCTCTGAAAAAAACATTATTGCCACTGACAGATTAGAATCCACAGATTCAGGAGTTAAGGCGTGGTAGCGTATCTGAATTGAGCAACGATCACCCGATTGCACAGAATTAGAGGGTAAGCCGTTGACCAGCAATTCGACCTCGTCGATCGCTATTGAAGAACCGCGATGCCGGTAAGTCCAGCACCGTTTTTTCTCCGTTGTGGCGCTAATCTCAGATAGATATGCATGAACTACGGTATCAACGTTATCCCTAATAACTAACTGCCCATTTTTAAGTAAAAATCCAGAACCACACAAACCTTTTATTGCCGCCATATTATGACTGACAAAGATTACGGTCCGTCCCTCTTTTGCTACATCCCCCATCTTTCCGAGACATTTTTTCTGAAAACCCACATCGCCAACTGCAAGGACCTCATCTACCAGCAGTATCTCAGGCTCGAGATGTGCGGCCACTGCAAAGGCCAACCTTACATACATCCCACTTGAGTAGTGCTTCACCGGAGTGTCGATGAACTTTTCGACTTCTGCAAAGGCTAAAATCTCATCAAATTTTTGTTCAATTTCTGCTTTCCTCATTCCGAGGATGGCCCCATTTAAATAGATGTTCTCGCGGCCGGTTAATTCCGGGTGAAACCCGGTCCCGACTTCAAGGAGGCTTCCCACCCGCCCATGGATTTCGGCATAGCCTTCTGTAGGCTCCGTAATGCGTGAAAGGATTTTGAGAAGGGTACTTTTCCCGGCTCCATTCCGACCAATGATGCCTACGACCTCACCGCGCTTGATTTCGAAAGAGACATCTTTTAAAGCCCAGATTGTATCAGCGGAAAGTGGAGAGCCAAGAGCGGAGAGGTTGGAGTTTCCTTCTAATCCCTTGCTTTTTGCTCTTTTCCTCAGTTTGCGCAAGGGAGTCGTGAAGGCATCGGTTATGGTGTCACGCAAGGTTCGGTAGTCGTTTTGGCGCGAACCAATGCGGTAGAGTTTGCTTAGCCCTTCAACTTTTATGACTGTATCACTCATAACGAAGCAGTAAGGGCAGAGAGCGTGAAGCTCTTCGCTCTACGCTTTCTGCTAGACAAGATCTGCAAACGTTTTCTCCATTTTTCGGAAGTAAAAAGCACCACCGATAAGGATAATCATGGCTGCCAGTGAAGAGACGATGATCATAGGTCCTGGTGCAGTCTGGGTGCCTAATAAAGCCCACCGAAAACCTTCGACAACCCCAACCATTGGGTTGATCCCATAGAGGGTTCTCCAGGGTTCGGAAAGGAGGCTGCTGGGGTAGACAATCGGGGTGGCAAACATCCAGAACTGTGTAAGAAAAGGAACGACATACCGGACGTCCCTGAACTCAACATTCAGTGCCGAAAACCACATTCCTACCCCCAAGGCGGTGATCAAGGCAAGGAGTAAAAGGAAAGGCAACCAGATCACATTCAACGTGGGAAAAGTTCCATAGTATGTCATGATCCCGATTAACACTATGAAGGCCAAGACGAAATCAATGATCCCTGAAATCACGCTCGAGATCGGAATGGCCAGTCGGGGGAAATAGACTTTGGTAATCAGATGGGCGCTTCCGACCAGACTGTTTGATGCCTGGTTGAGTCCGTTGGCAAAAAAGGTCCAAGGGACCAAAGCCGCATAACTGAAGAGAGGGTAGGGGATCCCGTCGGAGGGCATCTTGGCTAACTTTCCGAAAAAGATGCTGAACACGACCATCGCCATAAAAGGCTGAATGACGGCCCAGGCGGCACCTAGGACGGTCTGCTTATAACGGACTTTGACATCCCTCCAGACAAGGAAGTAAAGTAATTCCCGATATTCCCATAGCTCATGGAGCTTTAGAGAGACCCAACCTTGCGTGGGTTCGATGAGAATCATGGAGGCTTTCAAATGGTCATTCATAGTATGGATGTTGCCATCAAATAAATAGGCTTCCGCCATCTCGGATTTTTATTTCATTTCCAATTTGGGTGTCAGCTGTCTGAATCAAAATGTGTTAAGATGAGGAGCGTTTAAGCCACTCTTTTTATTTGCCACTTAGAAATCTGGACGGGTACGTCAACCCCAATCAGACTCAGGAGAATCCTGACCCGTCCCTGGCTCGACATCCTTTTCTGAAAGATTCCTGTCAGGTCTTTGAAAGGGCCTGACGTGACCTGAATGATATCTCCCTCTTTCCATTCATCTTCTAATCGAATGAGGTTATTCTCTCCGACTTTTTCTTTGATCGTGGAAATCACCTGTCCCGAAATAGGGATCGGTTCGGTCCCATTCCCCAGGATTCGGTTCACCCCTCTTGTCCATTTCACCTTGGAGTAGTGTAGTCCAAGATGGAACTTGGCAAAAAGGTAATTCGGGAAGAGCGGTTTTATCCTGTGGACCATCATTCCTTGTCGATGCTCGTAAGTTCCCAGCCGAGGGAGAAAGTTCTCAATCTCCTGGCGTTGAAGATTGTTTTGGACACGATCCTCGTTCCCCGGTTTGGTCTGTATGACATACCATAGCCTCAAATCTTCTTGATCTAAGCCATTCATCTCCACAATCTCAATTCCAGCGTCCATCTGTTTCCTCTCGCGCTCTTTTCATCGAATCACTCTGTCTCCTCCGTATCTGAAGAGACGGTGTAATGGTCAACCCCCATAGAAATGCGTAAAGCAATGCATTGGCAGGGACTTGAAGGTTTTTTTCAACCAGACTATAGAACATCAGGGCCAAAATGCCTGTCAAAGCTCCTATCCCGATATATCTCTGTGGCGATGTCTCAGAGCGAATTCTTAGCCCCTTTTTGATGAAGAGAAATAGAAAAAGAATCGCGAGCAGACCAAACCCGACGAGTCCCACCTCTGAGGCCAGTTGAAGAAAATCATTTTCAGCATGAGTGACCAGCCCCCGGAAGTGGAAGGTTCGATACATCGGGAAGATCTGAGCAAAGGTCCCCAAGCCGGACCCAAAAAGAGGGAAATCCTTGAGGATTTGGATCGTATTTTCCCAGATCACCCATCGCAGTTTAATATCTTCAGAGACGGCGAAGAAGCGAGTGACCAGAGCGCTTGTGCCGACCCACCCTGCCCAAACCAACGCCAGTCCCAAAATCAGGACCGATTTCTTAAAAAGCCTCTCTTCTTTGCGGAAATCATAGAAGAGAAGTGGACTCAGGCTCAGGGAAAGGAGGAGGCTTAACATTCCCGCCCTCGAGGCTGAAACAATGAGGCCAAGAATCATGACGATAATACTGAACCCCAGGAGGAGGGTTTTCCCATCCAGGGCGGAGAGTCGATGGAGCCAAGGACTGGCGGGTCTGGCTTGACTGGTTTCGACTGAAAAAAGAAATCCAATCCCCAAAGGAATGGTCATTAAGAGGTAGCCGACCAAATGGTTTCGACTGGCAAAAGTCCCCGTGAAGAACGTCGCTTCTCCTGAACCCCTGAAAACGAGAAACATTCCATAGAAGGATTCGAGAAATCCCATCAGAAGAATGACCAGAATGAGCTGGCGAGTGGTTCGGTGCGACTCGTCTGAACTCCTCCAGCGAAGGAGGAAGAGAAAAAAACCGGATAGGGTGATCCATTTAAAAAACTCAATTTTTGTGCCAAGAGGAAAGAGACTAAGAGGAATAAATTCCATCGGGTCATTCCCCACCCTCAATTGATGCCGGAGTTCATAGGCTTTCGGAGAAAGGAGTTCGATGAGCCCCGATGGCAGATGGACCATCTGAAACAAGATGAGACAGAGGAACAGAGCGAGAAGAATCAATGTGGTCTTAAAGAGAGGAGGATCAACGCTCTTCTGAACCAGACCCGAATCAGAGGTGTCTTGTCCCCTTCTGGAACCCTTCAGGACGGAAGATCGAAATACCCATAGCGTGACCGTAAGCAAAATGACGAGTTCCATCACGGAAAGGGCCCATAATTCCACCGAGCCCATGGCCATGGGGGTAAAGATGAAAAGAAAAAGGAGAAATAGCTTGATCATAACGTGGACCATCCCCAACTTAAGAAATGACCTCCTCTCGTCATTCTGTCTCTGAAACCTGACATATTTGGATAGATTCCTGGATGGTTGAAGGTCCATCCTCTAACCCATGAAGGAGGTGGTTATGGATATCAGTCACCCCCTGTCCCTCCTTCGAATAATCGAATGTGATCAATCCAGACTGTCCCAGAGATAAACCGATCAGAGTTCTTCATCCTTTGTCTTCTCACCCTCAGAAGCCCCCCTTGCGATTGGGCGGGGGTCCGGAAGGCCATCTTCAATTCCTTCCAATCATTGTCTCCCGTTAAAAACTCCGATACTCCGTAAAGGGCAGAATCGATTCCTGATACTTCCATCCTCGTACCACTCTGGGTCGTCACCCCCTCCGTCTTCATTTTGACTTTTAGCTGATAATCGGTATGAGGTTTCCAGGGAATCCATTGATAGACATGGTTAAAATCGATATTCTCGCGGCCATTAAATCGAATTCTCAATGAACTTTTACCTTCAAAGGCGACGGAGTGATCGATGGAAACCTCAGCTCCTGGCATTTGGTTGATTGTCCAGTCAAACCCACTTCCCAGGCTCTTTTCTATCTCAAATCCTGGATTGTTGACCAAATTACCGTCAGCAGGGATGGGGATTCCTTCCACAGCAACCTTGGTTCTCCAGACCTGAAATGCTTCCTTGAGCTCCCCTTGAGTGATGAGAAATTCGATATGACGGATGGTATCTTCCTGGTTCGGCTGATACCCGAGAGATTCTATCCGTTTCCAGACCTTCTGAGCCTTCTCCTTTTCCCTTTCCTCGTAGAGATAAGTCAGGTACTGGCGGAGTGAGGGGTAATCTTTCGGAATGAGCTTCTCTAAGATAAAATTTGAGTCCTTGGCCACCACTTCCCAAAGATCATAGATGGAGCGGCTTTCGTCTGGGTAGTGAGCCAGGATATAGGAGAAATGGGGAAGGGCTTTTTCGGGAGCTCCCTGTTGGAGGAGAAGATTCCCCGCAATCCACCTTCCTCGATAACCGGTGGGAAAGACAAAGAGGGCCTTCTCCAAGGCACGTTCACTATCCTCCTTTTGATCCATGTTCTGGAAGATCATGGCGAGATGAAGCCAATAATCCTGCTGGAGAGGGGTTCTTTTGATGGCCTGCTGGAGATAGTCGTTGGATTTTCTAAGGTCCATATGACGAAGATCCCATTGGTGCAAGACACTGAGTCGATAGAAAGGGTCTGGGTTGTCCAAATCGATTTGAGCTGCCAGAAGGAGTTGGTTTTGATTGAAAGCCCTCTGGGAATGGGAGACTCCACTCCATAAATTCAAAATGTGAACCCCTGTTATAGAAGCTATCGCGATGACCGATATCAAGATCAAGTATCTCTTCATCTGAAATTCCAGGAGGACTCCTTAGGAAGAGACTCTTTTTCCTCCGGCATAGGGAAGTTCTTTTCTCTTTCTCTCTTCCCCGTAATAATAGTGGTAAGGGCCGTAGTAATCTCTGTAACCATTCAGATCCATATTGACCCGGTTAATCACGACCCCGAGAATCTTCGCATTTGCATTAAGGAGGCCATCTTTGGCTCGCTGAAGGACCATCTTTTGTGTCTTCCCAAACAAAATGACCAGGATGACACCATCGACAGCAGAAGAGAGTACGATCGAGTCGGCAAATCCGAGGACGGGTGGGGCATCAATCAGGATGTGGTCAAATCTTTGCGCCAGAACTTGCATCGTCTCTTTAAACAGCGCCGATCCCAAGAGTTCGGATGGATTCGGCGGGATAGGACCGGCAGGGATATAATAAATATTTTTGATTTCGGATTTCCTGATCACCGATGTCAACTCGGCACCTCCCGAGAGACAATCGGATAGCCCCAATCGATTTCTGTCACCGAAAATTTTATGTATTCTTGGTCTTCTCAGGTCTCCATCGATGATCAGTACCCGTGCGCCCGTTTGAGAAAGGGAAATGGCTGTGTTGATAAGGGTCGTGGTTTTTCCTTGAAGAGGGCTGGGACTTGTCACGAGTATTCTTTGGGGTGGTCTTTCAGAAAAGGAGAGGAGAAGAGAAGTCCGAATATTTCGATAGGCCTCTGCAAGGATCGATCGGGGTTGATTGCACATGACCAGTTCTACAGGGAGAAATGGACGGGAAGAAGATTTTCTGTCCGAGAGTTGGTTCCTCTTTTCGCAGGAGATTTCCGGAACGGATCCGAGGAAAGGTAACTGGAACCGTTGATCTACCTCTTCCGGAGTCTTTACCGTATTATCAAAATATTCCAGTAAAAAAGTGAAGCCAATGCCGAGGAAAAGACCGATCACGGCTGCAAGAAGGACTTTTCGCTGGTGATAGGGTTTATAGGGTCCTTTCGGTTTCTCTGAATAATCCACTATTTCGATATTGCTCCCATTAAATCCAGCGGAGATCCCTATCTCCTTCACCCGTTGGAGTAGGTTTTTATAGAGCTCTTTATTGGTTTCGGCCTCTCGTTTAAGAATATTGTATTGAATGGACCTTTGTTGCATCGCCATCGCCTGGCGCTTCTGTTCCGTAAAGGCATTCCGGATGAGGGATTCTTTTCGGAGGCTTGATTCATATTCGTTTTTAATGCCCGCGATGATCTTGGCCGTCTCCAGATTGAGGCTTTTCTGGACCGTTTCCATTTGGTTTTTGAGTCGAATGATCTCAGGGTGATTAGGTTTAAACGTTTCAGAAAGCTTGGTGTACTGGGTTTCGAGTTGAATGTAGCTCTGTTTCAAGTCCTGAATTAATTTGTTTTCCAAAATGGATGGGAGGGCGACTGCCTTGAATCCCTTCTCCGACGACATTTGTTTATAAACAGCCTCTTTGGCCATCCTCTCAGATTCGGCCTTGGCCAAGGCTTCGTTCAATTCATTGAGACGGTTTAATGTAATATTTTCTTTGTCATCCAGCGAGAAGATATCATTTTGGGAACCAAACTTCTGAAGGGCTTCGTCTGAGCTCTCGACACGGGACCGTAACTCATCCAGTTGTTTGGTTAACCATCCTTTGACCTGTTCTTTTGTATCGAGTCGGGATTCCAGGTTCATTTGGATATATTCTTTAACGAGCAAGTTAGGTACTCGACTTGATAGTTCTGGAGAGTAGGAATCGAAATGGACCTTTACCAACCGGGATTCCTTAATGGGTTCTATCTTCAATCTGCTGAGAAATTGACCGACGAAAGGAACCTCCCTCTCATCTTCAGAGGCCTCTTGTTCGGAATCGGGGGTGGACTTGGGAGAGAGGTGTGGTTTGGGCCCAGCGAAAGAAAAGAGGGAGCGAATCGAGTTGAGAAGGGTAGACCGAACGCTTGACTTCCATTTCTCGAAAGGCGAGGGAGGTGGTGAGAGGAATTCCGGGTGTTCCCAGAGTTTCATCTTTTGAATGACTCGTTTCGCCAGGGAATGGCTTTCAAGAATTTTGTATTGGGTCTGGTAGTAATCCGTCGCCCACATATTGATGGCAAAGACCTCTTTCAAATCGACAATTTGAGGATTGTCAA
>Ga0153916_10000847_pt1 | contig 21294 bp, 15 predicted proteins | sample Opewatmetagenome_FD_109642 | JGI IMG/M metagenome (GOLD analysis project Ga0153916, IMG submission 109642) | Freshwater wetland microbial communities from Ohio, USA - Open water 3 Core 3 Depth 4 metaG | ecosystem: Environmental > Aquatic > Freshwater > Wetlands | place: USA: Ohio, Lake Erie...
AGCGGCCTGGTCCTGCACCCGGGGATCCGGGTGGGAGAGCAGGTGCACGAGCATGTGGGCATCCCCCGCATCCCGCAGGCTGGCTATCTCCCTGCCATCCACCCTTCGGAAGGGATACAGGATTGTCCGCCACCTCATTCACGAGGATGTACCGGCAGGGGAGAGATAAAGGTAATGAAAAGGAGCCCGGTTCAGAAGCGGTTTCCGGTCCTTCTCTGCCCGGGCGTGGGGATCAGGATGATCCGGTCGAATCTGAGGAGGTGGACGATCAGGTTCAGGCCTGCCGTGGCTATGAAGATCCAGCTGCTCACCCAGATGGGTCCACCGGTGAGGGCCTGGAAGGTGGCCCAGAGGTAGGCGGAGAGGCTGATCAGGTACAGGAATACCCAGGGCCGGAACGCCTGGACAGGCACCCCGCGCCGGAGGGTGAAGGCGATTCCCCCCACGAGGAGTATGGCCACCAGGAATACAGGGGCATGGCCCTGGGCCGCGTTCGCTGCCCAGAAGACCACACCGGTGATGGTGGCAAGGGGTGTCCGGGGCACCGGCTTCGGGCCTGCCTGCTGCGGAGCCGCCTGGAGGGTGGGGAGGGCCTGCAGGGGCGTGGTCACCGGTACCGGCTCGGAGAAGAGCGCGTGGAGGGAGAAGTGGGTGACGGTAGCGGTGACGATGCGCGTGGCATCGTCCTGGCGGGTGGGTACTGCCTCCCACGGGTCATCCGGGTCCCGGCGCGAGAGGACCTGGTACCGGGCAGCATCCTGCCACCGGCCCGGGTCCACCTGGAACTGCACCTCTGCAGGGGGGTCAAAGACCAGGCCATCGGGCAGCAGGTCGTAGGAAACCCCGGAATAGGTGTAGGTGCTCCCCGCGGGTGGTGTGATCCCGGAAGGTGCCGCCGGGAGGACAGAGATCTCCCGGAGCGGCAGCCCCAGCTCATTCCGGAGCCGTGTATCGGGAGCGATGATGAGGGAAGCCACCCGGTCCGACGACAAGATGCTGAAGGGCCGGGTGGTGATCCCGCTTCCGGTCATCTCCGGCTGTCCTGTCTCCAGGAAGAAGAGCGGCTCTGCCGGCTGGACGGGCTGGGGAGCCGAAGTGGGGAACCCCTGCGGGTATTCGTTGCTGCTGCTCCCGGTCTGCGGGCCGCTGGCCCGGGTACTGGCCGACAGCACCAGCAGCTGGAAGGGGTTTCCCGAGCCGGAGAGGGACGCGAGGGCGAACCGGGAGAGGCCTTTCGGTGATACGTACCGGTAATGGTCGAGCCCGGTGGCGGGATCTGCCACCATGCCCTGGTACTTGAGCCCCTGCCGGGTCCCGTCATCGCCGAGGCGCAGGAGGGTGATGTTGCCCTGGGTGCCGTACCGAACCACCCAGGAGGACATGACCGAGAGGTTCAGGGTGGCAGACCGGAGCAGGGACACATTCTCCAGGGAGAAGTCCATCGTGTAGGCTACCGCCGAGATGCTCGCATAGTTCGCGTCGTAGGCAGCCTGCAGGAACCGGGGGTAATCCTCGGTGGTGATGTTCTCCCAGACCGTGGTATCCACGCGTGCCTGGACCGGGTAGCCCGAGAGATTGAGCGCATACGTGATCTCCAGGTTCTCGCCTGTCTGCGGGCAGAAGGTGGTCGGGAGGATCGGCAGGCTCTCCAGCATCACGTCCGTGAGCGTTCCGGTGAGGGTGCCGTTCCCCATGTCCGAAAACCCGGTGGTGCGGGCCTGCAGCGTGATCCTGCCCCAGCCGCTCGCCGGGGGCGGGACGGCCGTGAGGAGGGCGGGATCGGAGAGGGGATCAAAGAGGAAGGATGAAAATGCCGCGGGATCGACAGCCACGCACTGGCTCCCCCCGCACCCGTCGATGGCCAGCCCGCTGATCTCTGTCGATGCGACCACCCGGGTGCCGTTCAGCACCTCGATGGGTGCGGCGAGGGTGGCACCGGTCTCGCCAAAGGGGTTCCCGGCCGTCAGCGAGGCAGAGTACCTGCCGCTGGCCTGGTACGTGTGGGAGGGGTGCTGCAGGGAGGAGGTCTCCCCGTCCCCGAAGTCCCAGGACCATGTTTCCGGGTTCCCGGTCGACGTGTCGGTGAACTGGACCGTCAGGGGGGCGAGGCCGGCCGTCGGGGCTGCCGTGAAGGATGCCGTGGGTCCCGACCCCGAGTGGATGGAATCCGGGAGCGTGGAGAGGGACCTCCCGACGGGGTTGGAGACGGTCAGGGACACCGAATAGGTCCCCGCGGAGGCGTAGGTGTGGGACGGGTGCTGTTCCGTCAAGGTCTCCCCGTCCCCGAAGTCCCAGCGCCAGGTGGCGGGATCCCCGGTGGACTCATCGGTGAACTGGACGGTGAGGGGAGACTCGCCGATCGTGGGATCTGCCGTGAACTCAGCCTCAGGAACCGCGAGAGGGGTCTCCAGCGTGGCCAGGTGGATGTCGGCCATGCCGTCCCGGTAATCGGTCCAGACGATCCGGTCCCCGTCGATGGAAGGAGAGACCTGTTCGGCGGGATCCCCGGTGAGATCGGTCTCCTCTCCTGACGGGATGCGGTGCAGGATGATCTCGGTGTTCCCCCCGCCGACGTCCTCAAACACCACCCGGTCCCCGGAGATGGCAGGGGAGAACTGGTCCGCATCGTCCGTGGTGATCAGTTCCCCGCTTCCCAGGGAGATGGTATGGAGGAAGATATCCGAATCCGGCCCCTCGCGGAGATCCTGCCACACCACCCGGTCCCCGCTGATGGCAGGATTCATCTGGTCGCTGCCCTCGTCGTCCAGGCACATCTCATCCCCGGTGGCCAGGCTGTACAGGAAGATGTCCCAGTTGCCGTTGCGGTTATCCTGCCAGACGATCAGGTCGCCGGAGATGTCCGGGTTGTTCTGTTCACTACCGTCAGTGGTGATCTGCGTCTCCTGGCCGGTGGCGAGATCGTAGAGGTAGATATCAGTGTTCCCGGCCCGCGCGTCGTCCCACACCACCCGGGTGCCATCGATGGCAGGGTTGGCATGGTCCGTCCCGCCGCTCGCAATGACCGTGTGTTCCCCGGTGGAGCTATCGTAGATGTCCAGGTCGTAGCCGCCGTAGGAGTCGTTCCAGACGCGCCAGACCATGCGGTCGCCCGAGAGATCCGGGCTCTCGCACATGGCCCCGGCGGCGGAGACCCGCTGCTCCTCGCCGGTGAGGATGTCGTACAGGTAGATCTCGCCGGTGCCGCCGCGGTAATCCAGCCATGCGATCCGGTCCCCCGAGACGACCGGGTACCACTGGTCCGAATCCGGGGTACCGACGGAAATGACCGACTCCGCGGTGGCTGCGGCTGCGGGAAGGATGATGGATGCGGCGAGAAGGGCCAGCAGGAGCACCAGCCGGATGGCCTTCCCGCCCATGCACCCACCACCTTCCCTCATCCGAGGTACCCCACCGCCTTGAAGTGGGTCATGAAGACGGCCGTGTCCAGGGCAAACGTGCCGTCGTTGTCGGCAAGGTTCACGGAGTAGGTGTCAGCCGGGATACCGTTATTGACCGCGCCCCCTTTCAGGAAGTACCGGTTGGTCTGGATGGTCCATGTCCCGCCGGCCAAGCTTCCGGCGATGGCCGGGTCACCGGCCACCGGCCCGTACGGATTGCGGAGCACGATGTAGCATTTGTTGTTGGACCGGTACAGCCCCAGCACGGCGTAAGAGTGGTTGGCGACAATGGTATCCGCGTTATAGGTGACGTCTGCAGGTGCAGTCTCGTAGGTGTAGGCCACCATCGGGAACTTGGTCTTGCTGTAGGTGACATTGCAGGTGTTGGCCGGGTCAAACTTATTCGACCCGATGGCCGTGAGCATCTGGGCCCAGGTCCTGCCCGCAGTGGTCACCGTTGTGGAGGCGTACGTGGCAGTGACTGCCTTCGCGATCTGCGCGAGTGCCGTGACCGGATTCCCGCCGGTGTCACTGGCCAGGTCCGGTTCACCCCTGTCGGCGCCGGGCAGTGCCTTCCAGACGCCGTACCCTTTCTCGATATGGGCCGGCCAGACCTCGGTGGGATCCGTGGAATGGGCAAAGACACACTGGCCGCTGGCATCCTGAGGCAGCCGGTTGTCGGTGTTCACCGTATCCTTCCGGCCCGTGGTGAGGTTCCAGAAGGAGAAGGTGTAGGCAGGCCCGGCCTGCTCGGGCAGGAGGTGCGGGCTGACCCAGGAAATGGCCGTTAGGGCGGCCACCAGGTAGCAGTCCACGCCGCACCCCTGCACGGGGTCCTGGACATATCCACGGCCGGTCAGCGGATCCCTGAAGTACAGGCCACCCGCGACGGGGGCCCACACCGTGGGGAGGCAGGGGCTTCCCGCCTGGGTGAGTACCTCCTCCCCCGCGATCTCATTGATCACGTTCCGCGTGAAGAGCGGGGATTTATGCTTGGGATCAAAGAGCTGGTCAAAGGGCCTCCGCAGGGCTCGTTCCAGTACGCTCTTCTTCTCATCCAATCCCATCCGATGCCAGTCCTGCCTCTTTCCCAGGACGGCATCGGCCAGGGCATACGGGTTCCGGGCACCGATATTCTGGGGTTCTGGAATGATGGCCGGAATCCTCCTCACGGGCTTTTTGGCTATCATCTTATTCGGGGACATGGTGATTCCTCACTTCATTTCCATGACATCTCTACGGTCTCTCTGTTCACTCCACTCATTATCCTCAGCTATGCCGAACCCGGTCGCACCCGGGGGGCAGGGGACTGTACCAGGTTTGGGAGAGTCGCTGAATGCACTGGACGCCCGGAAGGAGGGCATTTCCCGCAGGGCGGGATGCCAACCCGGCGCTCACTGTACTGATGAATGTCTGGGATCCTTCCCCTTGCACGGGATGTCTCCCCGGCTGTTTAAAAGGCTTTCCCTGCACTTTTCCCCTGCATGACCTCCCGGTCAGGGAACCGGAGGATATTCAGTCCGTTCTCCTCCATCTGCTCCCGTGTGGGAACGGTAATAAGAGAGGGTTAACTTTCCGGAAAAAGGACACCCTTCATGCGTCAGCAAGGGGGGGGTGGAGACGTCCCGGGCATGGGAGCAATCCTATTTTCCTGCTAATCTTCCCCGGGTCCAATGAGAAAGGAAATATAAAACCGACAGGTTTATCTACAAAAAAAGGGAGCACCCCTCATGGCTCCGAGAGAGGGTGAATCCCCCGGTCCGCGGGGAGTGGGGAGCCTCACCGAGGCCCTGCTTCTCCCCACCGTTCTTGTTATCGGTATCCTGTTCGTGCTCGTGTTTCCCGGCGGACTTGCAGGACAATATCTTCCTGCTATCGTCGTGCTGATCCTCCTTGCAGCGTTACTGGTCCTCTGGGCGGCCTTTGGCAGTCTCATCAAGGAGTACCTCTCCGGGATCGGGGAACGGTGGGCAGGGCTGGATTTCTTTCTCAGGCTTCTTCTGGGACTCACATCTCTCCTCCTGGTACTCATGGCAATCCTTCTCTGGAAGTCTCCCGCATTCCTGTCCGGTCTGCCCCTCTACCCGGAAGCAACGGGGATCCGGTATTTCGGGGGGTTGCTGCTGTTCGCCAACCTGGCAGTTCTCGCCATTCTGGTCCTGAAGGGCAGGAGTACCGACAAGGAAGTCATTGCCTGGTGGACCGATATGCGCCAGATGAACGTGCTGGGAATCATCACCGGTTCGATGCTCTATACCGGGTGGTTCCTGACCCGCATCCTGAGCATACGGTGGTGCTGGGGGATCGCCATGATCCTTTCCCTCTTCCTGCTGGCGGCGGTGGGATGCCTTGTCAACCAGCGGTTCGCCGGGGTCCTGATCGATGAGTACAACTGCATGAGCCTCTCCCGGTTCCAGATGGTCCTCTGGACCCTCATCATCCTCTCGGCCATCGCAGTCGTCCTCCTTGGCCGGATACAACCGGGGATGAACCTGGAATCCCCGTTTGCCGTGGAGATCGACTGGAGGCTTCTCGCCCTGATGGGCATCAGTGTCACTTCCGCTGCCGGTGCCGTCCTGGGGAACAAGGTTAAGACAGAGCGGATACCCAGCCCGAAGGGAAAGATCACCTTCGCCGCCCGGCTGAAGTACCGGAGAGAGAGAAAGACATTCGAAGAGACCCTCAATAAACTCATGAAAACCACCAAGGCGGACGAAACCATCACCGAACTGGCGAAGAGGGATGAAGTGAAGGAGGCTGTCAACCCGCGCAGTGACGGTACCAAACATAAGCATACATCCCCTTCCGAAGCGAGTTTCTCTGATATTTTCCACGGCGACGAGATCACCGATTTCGAGTCCCTCTCCCTCGCCAAGGTGCAGAACTTCTACTTCACGGTGGTCTCTGTGGTCATCTATGCGGCCCTTCTCTACATGGCTCTACCGGAGTACGGTGCAGAGAAATTCCCGTTCCCGGCCATCCCGGAAATCCTCCTAGGCCTGATCGCGATCAGCCATGGCGGATACCTGGGCGACAAGTTCCTGCCCCACACCGAAGAGGATGCCTGAAACCCTCCTGCTCCCCCCTTTTCCTGTAGCCCCCGCACGAGGACCAGGATGGCTGTTCCCCGTTGTGCTCCACCGGCTGATCGGTAAACCTTTCTCATCCGGTACCCATGCTCTGAGAGCATGGTCCCGGACGAGTCCCCGCCGGCGGCTCCACAGCGCCTGACCCCCGCCATGGAGCAGTACCGGTCCTTCAAGGCCCAGCACCCCGACGCCATCCTCTTCTTCCGCATCGGGGACTTCTACGAGACCTTTGAATCCGATGCCGAGACCGTCTCCCGGGAGCTGGAGATCGTGCTCACCGCCCGCTCGAAGGACAGCACCGGGCACCGGGTCCCCCTGGCCGGCGTCCCGTACCACGCGGCGGAAGGATACATCTCCCGCCTGGTGGCGAAAGGGTACCGGGTGGCGGTCTGCGACCAGGTGGAGGACACCCGGGCAGCAAAAGGGATCGTGAAGCGGGCCGTGGTCCGGGTGGTGACCCCCGGGACCCTCGTCGATGCCTCGATGATCCCGTCCCCCGAGGCCCGGTACCTGGTGGCCGTGGCCCGGGACCCGGACCGCCGTAACTTCGCCCTGGCCTTCCTGGAGACCTCCACGGGCGAGTTCTTTGTCACCGTCTGCGGCGCAGGTGACGCCCTCGACGAGGTTTTCACCCAGGTTGCACGGTACCGGCCCCGGGAGGCCGTGCTGGGGGAGGGCCTGCCCGCCGGGATCCGGGAAGGCTTCCAGGAACGCGGTATCCCCGTCGCGGGAGTGCCGGATAACCGGATGGGGGCGGAGGAGGCGGAGCGCTCCCTGAAGGAGCACTTCCGGGTCATCTCCCTCGAAGGCTACGGCCTCGCGGGGGAGCCGGCTGCCACCGTCGCCGCGGCCACCGCCCTGCGGTATGCCGCCGACACCCTGCACTCCCCCCTCTCCCACGTCACCGGCCTCTCCCTCCGGCGGCCGCAGGAGGCCATGGTACTGGACCCGGTGACCCTCCGGAACCTGGAGGTGCTGGATCCTCTCCGGGCGGGAGCCGAAACGGTCACGCTCCTCTCGGTGCTGGACCGGACCATGACACCGGCGGGAGGCCGCCGGCTCCGGAAGGACCTGGTGGCGCCCCTGCTGTTGCCCGGGGAGATCCATGGCCGCCTGGACGCGGTGGAGTTCTTTGTGAAGCGGCCGATCCCCCGGCAGGATGTTCGGTCGCTCCTCGCCCATTTCCCTGACATCGAACGTGTAGGGGCCCGCATCGCCCTGGGGAACGCGACGCCCCGGGACCTGGCCGCGCTCCGGGAGGCTCTCTCCCGGCTCCCTGCGCTGAAAGGCCTCGTGACCGGTGCCGGCCTGGACGGGTTTCCCGGGGCCCTTGCTGCGGCCGTCGGGCAGATCAGGGACTGCCCGGGGCAGGCGGACCTGATCGGGCGGGCCATTGCCGACGACCCCCCCGCGAACACCCGGAACGGCGGCATGATCCGGCCGGGATATTCGCCCGACCTGGATGCCCTCCGGGGAGGGGCGTCCACCGGGAAGGACTGGATCGCCACCCTCCAGCAGCAGGAGCGCGAAGCGACAGGGATCCGGTCCCTGAAGGTGGGGTACAACCAGGTCTTTGGCTACTACATCGAGGTGACGAAGGCCAACCTGCACCTGGTGCCGGAGCGGTACCGGCGCAAGCAGACCACGGCATCGGGGGAGCGGTTCACGCTCCCGGAGCTCTCGGAGAAGGAGGGGCAGATCGCCCGGGCCGAGGAGCAGGCCCTGGCCCTGGAGCAGGAACTCTACACGGCCCTCCTCGCCAGGCTGCGGGAGATCGTCCCCCTCCTGCAGGAAACGGCGGCAGGAATCGCTTCCATTGACCTTGCGGCTGCTCTCGCAGACGTGGCGGTGGCGAACCGGTATGTCCGGCCTCTACTGGACGACTCTTCCGAGCTCCTGATCCGGGAGGGGAGGCACCCGGTGGTGGAGCAGGGGATGAAAGGGCGCTTTGTGCCGAACGATACCCTGCTGGACGGGGGGAAGGAGCAGATACTCGTCATCACCGGCGCCAACATGTCCGGGAAATCCACCTACATGCGTGCCACCGCTCTCATGGTTCTCATGGCCCAGGCGGGTTCCTTTGTCCCGGCAGCCCATGCACGGGTGGGCATCGTGGACAGGATCTTCACCCGGGTGGGTGCCTTCGACGACCTGGCCCGGGGCCAGTCCACGTTCCTCGTGGAGATGCTGGAGCTGGCCCATATCCTCCACCATGCCACCGAAAGAAGCCTCGTCATCCTGGACGAGATCGGCCGGGGCACCTCCACGCTGGACGGGTACTCCCTCGCCCGGGCGGTGCTGGAGTTCCTGCACGGGAAAGGCTCCCGGGGGCCCCGGACGCTCTTTGCCACGCATTTCCACCAGATCGTGGACGTCGAGTCTACCCTGCCCCGGGTCAGGAACTTCCACTTCACGGTGAGAGACACGAAAGACGGAGTGGTCTTTGTCCGGAAGATTATCCCGGGGGCCACGGACCGGAGCTACGGGATCCACGTGGCCCGTCTGGCGGGGATACCGCAGAAGGTGCTGGGCCGGGCCGAGGAGATCCTCGCGGAACTGGCGCAGGATGAGGCCGGGAGGGGCGAAGGCGTGAAGCGGTACACCCAGATCCTGCTCATCGACGAACCGGCCCGTGAGCCGCACGAGCACCCCCTCCTGGAACGCATCCGCAGCCTGGACCTGGATACCCTGACGCCCCTCGGCGCCCTGAATGCCCTGCACGAGCTGCAGGAAGCGCTCCGGAAGGAACAGGAGGAGGAGCGGTGACCGCTGCACCCGGCAGCCCCTCGATCCGGGTGCTGGATACCCTGACGGTGAACCAGATCGCCGCAGGGGAGGTGGTGGAACGGCCGTCCTCTGTCGTGAAGGAACTGGCCGAGAACTCCCTGGATGCAGGGGCCAGCCATATCACTGTCGACGTGGAGTCTGCCCGCGGGGAGATCCGCCGGATCACGGTCATGGACAATGGCTCCGGCATGGTCCCTGCCGATGCGGTGCTGGCGTTCCACCCCCACGCCACGAGCAAGATCAGGGCTCTCTCGGACCTGCACCGGTCCCTGACCCTTGGCTTCCGGGGCGAGGCTCTCACCTCCATCGCCTCCGTGGCCCGGGTGGAGCTGGTCACCCGCCCCTCCGGTGGCAGGGCTGCGGAAGCCTGGAGGGTGGTGGTGGAAGGCGGGGAGATCCGGGAGCAGGGGGTTGCCGCAGGCCCTGAGGGGACCCGGGTGACGGTGGAGCAGCTCTTTGCCCGCACCCCGGCCCGGAGGAAGTTCCTGAAGTCCCTGGCGACAGAGATCTCCCACATCGCCGGCGTGGTGGAATCCCTGGCACTCTCCCACCCGCGGGTCGCCTTCCGGCTGGTCCACAACGGCACCGAGCGGATCCGGACGGAGGGTGACGGGGATCTCCGGGCTGTCATCGCAGGATTGTACGGTGCGGATCTGGTCCGGGTGCTGATCCCCCTCACCCTTGAGGGTGCGGGTTTCGGTGTCCGGGGATACGTCTCGAAACCGTCCGAGCACCGCCCGCACCCGTACCAGGTGTTCCTCTCGGTCAACGGAAGGCCGGTCTCTTCGCGGCAGATGGTCCGGGCGATCCGGGATGGCTACGGCACCCTCCTCCCGCCCCACCGGTACCCGGTGGCCTTCCTGGACCTCCGGATTGACCCCGCTTGGGTGGACGTGAACGTGCACCCTTCAAAGCGGCAGGTCCGGCTGACCGGCGAGCGGGATCTCCTGGAAGCGGTGACGGGCGCGGTGGCACAGACGCTCCGGGGGAAAGACCTGATGCCCGAGGCCGGAAAAGGGCTCTTGCCTGTTGGCGGACCGGCCCGTCCGGTTGCCGTGACCGTGCCGCCTCCGGTGCTTCCCGCCCCTACGTGGGGCGACGGAATTCCGCTGCGGGTGGGCCGCCAGACCGAGCAGCAGCTGCGGCAGACCGAGCTGGCCACCGGCATCGTTGAGGACCGAGTACCCCTCCCCACGATGGAGGTCATCGGGCAGGCGGGCGGGGTATACCTCGTGGCCCGGACCCCCGAGGGAGGGCTCATCCTCGTGGACCAGCATGCAGCCCACGAGCGGGTAGTGTACGAGTACCTCCGGGACCTGCATTCCGGCGGCGAGCGGAGCCAGGAGCTGCTGGTCCCGCTGGTCCTCCACCGCTCCCCGCGGGAGGCAGCTCTCCTGAGGGAGTTCCTGCCGGTCCTGGCACGGCAGGGGCTGGTGGTCGAGGAGTTCGGCAGGGATACCTTCGCCGTGAAGGCGGTGCCCGTGGTCCTCGGAAGGACCGGGGACGATTCCGTTATCCACGAGGTGCTCGGAGACCTCCTCTGCCAGCAGGAGGATCCCTCAGTGACCATGGAGGAACGGGTCATCCGGATCATCGCCTGCAGGTCGGCCGTGAAAGCCGGCGCGGCGGTCACCCTCGAGCAGAGCCAGCGCCTGGTCCGCCAGCTCGCCCGCGCCCGGAATCCCTACACGTGCCCCCACGGCAGGCCCACGATGGTGGCCCTGACCCGGGCCCAGCTGGACGGGATGTTCCGGAGGGTATAGCGGCCGGATTCGGGAACTCCCGCATGGAGGGGCCGCGGGTTATATGCGCTGGAGAGAATCCTGTCGTGACCCCCGTCCTGAAAAAGGGGGTGGAGAAAAGGAGTTCCTGGCACCGTTGCCTTCCCTCGCCCTATCCCACCAGGAGCGTGAGCCGGTTCTCGCGGACAAGCCCGCCACCGGTGGCCCTCAGGGTGCCATCCACCGCGACACCGGGCGGGAGGTAGTCCGGTACCGTGAAGGGGTACTGGATCGTCCTCGGGAACGGCGGATCATAGGTGCCGAAGTCGTAGGTCCGGGTGACAAAGAGGGCGCTTGCCGTGAGTTCCAGGGTCACGGGGGCAGAAAACCCGTTCATCCCTTCAATGACCATGGTATAGGTCACCGTCTCGCCGCGCCCGGCGGTCACGCTTGTCGGGCTTGTGGCGAGGGAGAAGTCCGGAGGGCCGGGGTAGGTCGGGGATGCCGTGGCGGTGGGAGTCTCCTGCGTATTCGTTGCCGTTGGCTGTGTGGGGAAAGTCGTTGAAGAAGCGGGGGTCGTGGTCCCGGAAAGGGTGAGTGTGGGCGAAGGTTCCTGTGACGAACCTCCGGATCCTCCCGGGACCAGGATCGGACCCAGGAAGAGGGCCGCCATGACCAGAAGGACGACAATGACCGGGAGGAGCGGATAGTACTTCGGCGGGATCAGAGGTTTTTCGGGAGGTTCCCGGTTCACTTCCGGTGCTTCCTCAGGTCGCACTTCCGGATCGGTCATGGACGTATCTCGCATCGGATGTGAAGGGGTTTTCTCCCCTTTCTTACGAGATGTGCCTGGCGGTCCCGGGAAGCCCTCAGAGCAGGACCGCTTTTACGATCTTCACGTCCTGGACCGGGCGGTCGCCGGTGGCGGTCTTCACCTTCGAGATCCGGTCCACGACGTCCATCCCCTCCACCACGCGGCCAAAGACCGGGTGGCGATCGTCCAGGAAGTTGTTGTCGACGGTGTTGATGAAGAACTGGCTGCCCCCGGTGTTAGGGCCTGCGTTCGCCATGGCGATGGTGCCCCGGTCGTTCCGGTTGCCGGTCTTGAACTCGTCCCTGATGGCATATCCCGGCCCTCCCCGGCCGGTACCGGTGGGGTCTCCCCCCTGGATCATGAACCCGTCAATGACCCGGTGGAAGATGGTACCGTCATAATACCCCTTCTGCACGAGCGAGGCAAAGTTCCCCACCGTGATAGGCATATGGCTGTACAGCTCGAGGGTGATATTGCCCATCGTGGTCTCGAGCCGGACCCGTTGCGCCTGTTGCGGTGTCATCGGTGCATCTCCCGCCTGCGGTGCCGCGCAGCCGCAGGCCAGCAGCAGGACGAGAAGCGCGAGCGAAAGAACCAGCTGTTCCCGCCATTGCATGGAATGAGGTGGACGCGGCGGGATATAGGTGTATCCGTAACATGATCAGGCGATATTGTGCCTATTTTATCCTACTCTGGCCTTTTAAGGGCTCCTATTGTCTTATCATACTATTCAGATATCCATGGTACCTTCCACGGTGAAAGATCGCCGAGCCCTCTCCCTGTTCTTTCCTGTCCGGGATTGCATCAAGGTGATCTGCCAGGACTACGGGTAACGGCCCGCTTCTCAAGATGGTGCCGCTGTCAGGCAATAAAAATGGGGATCACATTGCACTGCCTGCAATTGTGAAGTAGCAATACTTACTCGGCTGCAACTCGTTGGCAGCGTTATCAGCAAAGACGCGCCACCGGAAGTAACCCTGGTCAGGAATGTAGTGATCTATACTGGTGCTATGGACCAGGCCAAACCCCCAGTAGCTGACCCACGCTATCCAATTCCTGCTGAAGATTTCAGCTTGTTCGACGTTAATGATGTAACCGCTCGCACCGGGTACGGATTCCCACTCGAAGTGTATCTCGTATCCCACATCATGCGGGAGAATTACCCCTTTACAGGGTGATACCAGACGCGGCGCGGCAAGCTTCTTGAACTGGGGTGCAGCTGCCCCTGCGGTTACTGCTCCTCCAATGATCAGCAGCAGTACTGCGATCGACAGGTACATCGCACGTTTTCTCATTGTCACCCTCCTTCCACCATCCTTTCCTGATACAATACGAACGAAGCGCCCGGCAACGGGAGCCTGCGGTCCTGAACGATCTGAAAACTGACGAGATGTACCGTATCCACTGTGCCATTCCCGGGTGAATGACGCCTGCCCGGCTCAGGACACCGGCTAATTGTTCAACGAGAATTTAATGGTTTTCACTGAGGGGAGATCCGACCGGAAGAAGAGCATCCCAGTACCAGCACGTGGGCCATCAGCGACCCCCACCCGACTCACCCCTGCGTGTACTCCCCCTCCACCCAGATCGATCCGTCCTTCCGGATCTCCTTCTTCCAGATGGGCACGGTCTGCTTGATCCGCTCCAGGATGTACTCGCAGCCGGCGAAGGCTTCCTTCCGGTGCCCGGCACTCACAACGATCAGGAGGATCCGGTCGCCGACCACCAGCCTGCCATGGCGGTGGATCACCTCCACCGCGTGGAGCGGCCAGCGTTCCCGGGCCTCGGCCTCGATCTTCCTGAGCTCGGGGAGCGCTGCCTCCTCCCAGGTCTCCAGTTCCAGTTCCCCCAGCTGGTCATCCCGTACCACGCCCAGGAACGTGACCACAGCCCCTACGGACCCGGCCATCACCCTCCGGATCACAGGCTCGACGTCCACGTCATCAGTCGTGAGCCGGATCATGGGCAACCTCCCGGCCGCGAGAAAGCCAGGTCCATCCGGTCATCCCCCTGCCACCGGCGGGAAGACTGCCACCTCGTCCCCGTCCGAGAGGACCTCCCGCCCGGCGTCCTCCCTCCGGATCCTCTGCCGGTTCCGCATCAGCACGACCCAGTCCCGAAGCCTGCCATTCTCGTCCAGGAGTGCCTCCCGTGCCGCATCCCCCGTGGACGCCACCTGCTCCAGAACGAAGAGCAGTGTGGTGCCCGCCGGTATCTCCACGTCACGCTCGGAACCCAGTGCCTCCCGGAACCGGGCAAAGCCCCGGACCCTCACCTTCACGGCAGGATCACCCCGCCACAGTCCGGGCATCGGGGGTTGCGCTCCACAGCCACCTCGGTCATGCGCGCCTCCAGCCCTTCCCAGAGCAGGAGCCGGTTGCCCAGCAGGTTCCCCGTTCCCAGCAGGAACTTCAGCGCCTCCGTCGCCTGCACGAGGGCAATGACGCCTGCTGTGGCACCCACCACCGGGGGCGTCTCCGGGGGAGGGGCCCGCGGGATCACGCACCGGAGGCAGGCGGTCTTCCCGGGGAGCACGGTCATGGCCTGGCCGTCAAAGCCCCGGATGGCCCCGTGGATGAAGGGAATGCCGCGGCGGACGGCTTCCCGGTTCAGCAGGTACCTGGCCGCATAGCTGTCCACGGCATCGATGATCAGGTCCGTGTCACCAATGAGGCCGGATACCGATCCCTCCTCAATGGTAGCCTGCACCGCTTCGATGGTGATGTGGGGGTTCATCTCCCGGAGTTTCTCCCCCGCGGACTCTGCCTTGGGGCGGCCCAGGTCCATGTCCCGGTGCAGGAACTGCCGGTTCAGGTTGGAGATATCCACGACGTCCTGATCTATGATCCGCAGCCAGCCGACCCCTGCCAGGGCAAGGTAGGTGGCCACCGGGCAGCCGAGACCGCCGGAACCGGCGATGGTGACCCGGGCACCCTTCAGTCGTTCCTGGCCATCCTTCCCGATCAGGTCCATCTGCCGCCTGTACCGGCGGACCTCGTCCGGCGAAAGGACCGCCCTCCTCTCCCGGCCTGCTTTCTGCGCCGTTGTTCCCCGTTCCCACGCCATTGGCATCCCCCGCTGCGTCACCGTGCGGCGGGAACCATCATTACTGCAGAATGGAACGCGGGGATAAAAGATACCTTTGCTGCCCATGGCAGAAGGGCGACGTGCTGCCCTCCCCGCCAGGGTCTTCCCTGATCCCCATCTCCCCCGCGATCTTTCGGACACGCGGGAGCGCCTCCACCGCGTCGCGGTGCTTCAGGTCCTGGTCCGGTTCGGGGGTAAACCGGAGGAACGCCCGGGCCCGGTCACCCGGAAGTCACACCACGGTGACGTGGCTATCAGAGGCCGTCGATAGGAATAGAGAACACGGAATGCAGGGGGCGCCCGGGCTGAAACTGGATTCCAAGACTTTCGGCAGGGGAAGAAGGTCTCCTGTTGCTTCAATGTATCAGAAGAAATGGAGGAGGGGAAATTCTCCGATCGGACAGGTACATCATCCTAGAATCTGGATATCAGGATCCAGGAAGTTGTCCCGGGATTTCGGTGCAGTCCAGATCCCCCATCGGCAATGGTACCATTTAAGAATCTTATATATAGGTTTAGAGAATATCAGTTCTTTCGAGGTTTTTGTTGTGGTGGAGGATGAAAGGAGGGTATGGCACGATGCAAAGGCATATCATCTCTATTCGATCGTCATCACGTCGCCAGACCGGATCCTTCGCCGTCAAGCGCTGCGATTTCTCGGTGCTCTTGAGCGCGCAGGGAGCAGCGACGCTGCCTGGGCCATTCACAGAATACAAAATTCGAAGTAGACGGGTCAATCGTCACCGGGGACACTCTCTCAGAGATTCATCACTCCTCAGTCTTCTGCATGGGAAAATTCTACCCGGTGCAGGCCTCACCTGGCACGATGAGGTGCCACTGAACCGGGCGACATACTGCCCTGTGCGGGATATCAGATCCCGATTTCAGTCGCTATCTCCTGTATCCGGTGGAGGGCCTCCACCGCGTCGCGGCGCTTCAGGTCCTGCTCCGGCTCGGAAGCAAACCGGAGGAATGCACGCGGACGGTCTCCCGTGAGTCCCGCCATCCGCACGATGAGAGGGTAGGTCCGCTCGGGAAAGTACAGGGATTCGGCGGCATCAACGATGCTCTCCTCCTCTTCCGGCGTGATGATCCCTGCCCGGGCAGCCCGGGCGGCGGCCCACCGGATGTTCACCAGGGGCTCCGAGAGGGGATGGTAGTATTCCGGGTCAAAGAGGAGGGCCACCTCGTCATCGGAGGTGATGATCCCGTCGCGGTAGCACCGGAAGATCCTTCCCACGCCTTCCATCCCGAGCGTGTGGAGCTCCGCAGCCCGGAGCGCTCCCATGCTGGAGGCGCCCACCACCCGGGCTCCCCGGCCGAGGGCCTGCAGGATCTCCCGGTGGCCGACGGCGCTCTCCTGGAAGAAGACCCCGTCGATGAGCCCGATGATCCGCGCACCTTCCTCCGCCGCCCGGGAGAGGTCGCCCCGGGCTGCGGGGGGCCGGTACACGGCGGTAAGGATCCGGGTGGCCTCCGCCCGGTCAAGGCTCGGGCCGAGAAAGACGACGATTCCGGGCATCCCTGCACCTGGGTCCGATCCGTTCCTGGTCCATGGCATACACTTCCAGGCCGGGTACAATCACCCGGACGACGGGCACCCCGATCTCCGCCCGGGTGAGGTCCACCGCGATGGCATGCGCGAACCCGGCCCGCTCCAGCACTCCCAGCGTGTACCGGATATCGGTGAGGAAATCATCGGTATCGCAGGACGGGATTGTCCGGAAGTCCACCTCACCGTCACCGTCAAACCAGTACCGGTTCATCCGCCGGGTGCGATCATAGCCGATCCGGCGGCGGAAGTCGGCCACCGTGGTATCCTCACGGGCGCCGTGGATCTGGGTGAGCCGGCTCTGGGCCACCTCCGTGAGGGCACGGAGCAGCGCGATGCGGGCATTGGTGTGGGTGCCCATGCCGATGGTGAGGAGCGCCGGGTCCCGCAGCCGCAGGTCATCCGATACCGCGGCGAAGGTGGGGATGCCCAGGTCGCTCGTGATGTTCTTCACCCGCACCTCCACCTCCGCGTCCGAGAACCTCTTCAGCAGTTCACCGGGCAACCCTTCACCGGTGTTCACGACGAGTGGCCCGGTGTTCCGGGTCGTCTCCACCAGGGACCATGCGTCCCGCTCCACGATCTCCATGAGCGCATGGAAGATGGCCTCTTCCCGTGTGTTCCCGGAGGCGAGACCGTTCGTGTTGGTCCGGAAGAGGCGGGGATAATCCGGAGGTACCGGATGGAAGACGGCATTAGCAGGGACAAAGACTTCTCTGCCGTTCAAAAGGTCATGGCCTGTGATCCACGGGAGCGGCCGGGATGGATCGGCACCCGCAGGGAGGATCAGGGAGGACGGGTCCACCGCAGGCCCCCGGGAGAGGATAGCGGGATAGGATCCTGTGACCAGCTCACGCTCCCCCACCTCGGCAGAGAACCGCTCGATCCCCTCCATCATGGCCGAGACCTTCGCCTCGGCCGGGGTGGCTCCCTTGCCGTTGTAGACCGTGATGGCACCGGCACCGGCCATGGGCCGGATGCTGGAGAAGACCGGAATCCCGATGCGGTCCAGGTTCGTGATGTCGGCCACCCGGGTGATCCCTGCAGCAGGCAGCCTGGGCTCAATCCGGGCCAGCGTCTCCTCGGGTGGAACCGTCCGCTGGGTGTCGTAGGAGTAGGCCTTCTTCACGGAAACGAGCTGCACGGCGGATCTCCGGGTCGTATGGTACCGATACGTGGGAGGTCAGAGGGAATGAAGGTTGCCGATCCGTTGAACCATCACGACGGCATTGGGAAAAGATATCAAAAAACTGTGAGAAAGGGGACGCCCCGGCTGGGATTCGAACCCAGGTCAAAAGCTCCGGAGGCTTCTAGGATATCCACTACCCTACCGGGGCCGGAACTGTATAGTTTCGGTTGGGAAGGGGTAAAAAAGTTTGGACAGGTGAAATTTGTTTTCGGGGCGAGATTAGGGCGTACAGGGATTATCTTGGGTTAGCACTTCACCTCCTGTAAGAATATATGAATTCAAGGTGAATCATGTTAATTATTGGGAGACTTGGCTGATCTCCTTTGTTCGTTATCATTAATTCCCAATCGCCTAACACAGAGCGACCAAAGAGTGCGTCGTAGTGGTAATCGTCAATCACGAATGAAGAAGGCGTACCGATTGCATCGGGAAAAATTATCTTATTTTCGATTGGGAGGATTAACTCAACGAGATTACCACCTCCTTCTTTTTCAAAGAGATCAGGTGGCAATTTTTGGAGAATGAGACTTAATGGGAGTAAATGGCCACCCGACTCTAATGCCGCTCGAGCCCCCAATATTCTGTGTTCGTAAGTACCTGAAATGTTGGGGAGATCAAGCAACTGATCCCGTAACACACTTATTTTAATGATATGTTGCTTCTCTAATATTGATCGCCTTAAATTTTCCCATTCAGGAATTAGGGACTTTAAACGCTCACCTATGGGGTGATTTACAGAATACTGGCTAGCCACGGTTGTCAGATGTTCTGAATCAAAGCCCGCATATAGCAAAATAATTGCCAAAACCACGTTGATATCGTTATGGTTGTGGATGGTGGCGAGAACTTCACAATCCGGAAAATCAGGATCATGACTCGTTTCTATCTCCTTTAGGATATCATCGGAGTTGAGGTGGAATCGGCTCAGTTCGACAGTTGAACCAGACTTGGTTAAAACCTTGTTGAGAACATCAACCACACGGGGTGGAGTCCCAAGTTCTTGCCGTAACATCTCAGTCACGACTCGCAGGCTCATCGTATCTTCATTGATGATTTGTGGTGCTAGCTCATTCCAAATCATTGAAATCTTTGAAAGACTCGTCCAAAGAGAGCCTGACAAGCTCCTTTGTGTCAATAGATCTGCGAGAATGGGTGATGTTATTCCTCCAACTGCACATGCGTAAGCAAGGAGAATCTCTCTGTCAGTCAGACTTCCAACCGGAGAGGAATCGAGTAGGGAAAAGTGGCTTCGTTCTCGCTTGATATTTTCAAGCATCTGTGCATCTTCGATGGGGTCACTTATCGGGAATTGCCCCATCAAGAATTCGGCGAGTTTGGTGGGATTCCCAAGACGACTCCTGATGGCATCTCCTAGCGCCTGCGTCTCCCTTACCTCACGAATCGGCTCGATTTGAATGATGAATGATGGCCTGATGTATTCACCGGTGGAAAAGGTCTCAATTTCATTTGGTCTCATCAAAACAAGATTCCCGATGGCTGATAGGTCGGTACTACTGATGAATATCTTCAAACGACCCAGATTTGAGTTGGCATTTATCCAAGCAGCAATACGCTGCCTTAAAGCGAGTTCATCTTGGAGAACCGATGCTACATCGGTCATATTTTCAATAAATTTATCATATCTGCCGATGGTCAATGCAGTATTAAGTTCTAGGAATTTCATCTGGAACTGCGTTGTCTGAAGTCGAGTTAACAGAGCATCCAGATCCCCCTGGCCAATTCTCGTCAGTTGATCGATTACGGATGAAATTTCTCTATCTATTTGATCTACTGAATCAATGACGGACTGGAGATACTGACGGTTTAATTCCTGTAACGCAAACTGCTGCACTAAAGCGTCTAGATGCTCTAGCTGCATTTCTCGACGTATATAAGCGGCATCGAGTTCAAGTTGTTTTCCAATTAAAAGGTCGTCATTCAGAACCATCTGTTCCTGAATCTGTAAATAGGTCATCCCTCCTGAAACTCCAATCTCTTCTGCAAGGAGAACATCATTTTTGAAATCTTGAGCCTCTTGTTCGGTCCACTGATTGCTGCCAGCATTCAATGCCTTAAGCTGATTGGATAAATCCGTTGTAGATCTAATCGCCTTGTTCATGTCGTCTTTGAATTTTGAGAGAATCTGTCCTATATCTTTAAGGTATTCCAATTCTTGGAGAAAAGAGGTTGATGATCTATCAATTTCAATAACTTCAGCATCAACTGTATGGTTTTCTTCCTCCAAGAGAACTGAAACCTGTGACTCGTATTCTGCCAATTCATCAGAAGCTTTAATTAAACTAGCAACAGCTGCACCCCAGGTATAGATGGTAATACAAATTGCGGCAAATAGTTTGAAAATATGCCACATTTCCAGCCATTCAGATACCTCCTCGATTTCTTGCGCTTCTAGTTCAGCGATTTTATCGTTTACCCGTTGCGCCCATACAAGGAGTATGTTTCCCATTCGAATATTTGCCTGCAACATGGCCTCTATCTCATGCTGATCTTGTTTAATTTCAAGTGAAATTGCGACAATTTCAACTTCGGTAAGAGTGATTTCATCCTTGATTTTTTCCATCACCTGCTCGTGTTGTCGTGAAAATTCATTGAGGAGGTCAATGAACTGTTGGTTTCTATTCAAGGAGTCTCTCACCTGGTAAATGGACTCATTGAAAAATTTTACCGTATCAGAATACCTCGTAATCAAATCGATCTCGCGTGAAGGACTTACCGGGATTAGTAGATTTGGGCGAAATCCGAAGTAGTCGAGACCTAAAGAACCAATACGAATACGGTAGTTGGCATCTGCGATGATATCTTGGTTATCAAAGGGAGACATTTGTGAGAACGCCAGCACATCCTGATAGAAGGGGAGGGCTGAGGTGAACTCGCCGCTTCGGTATAATTTATCTGCTCGTCTGTACAGCCTTTCCGGGTATTCAGGTACCAAGTCATAAACCGATTTATACCAATCAATCGCAAGGGTCCTGAGATCCTCTGTCACCTTTTGTAATGGCGGCAGCGGCTCGCCGTCTGACCCCCCGTACAGGGAAATTCCAAGTGTTGATGGCCATGGATAGTTTTTTTCTTGCCAGTAAGGAACGATATTACTACAATCCATCCTAGTTAACGTTCTATATGGCGCAATCCAAGTTAATGTTATATTCTTCATTATCGCCCACACCGGGTAATACTCGGTGAGCGTCGAAGGGTCGTCTTGTGTCTTTAATTTTAGAGTTCGATAATACAGGACCCTCATCGCACCCCTGAATTCGATAAACCAAAAGGAGAAAGCGAAATTATAATGCTGCTCTCCAATTTGGCGTGGGACATGGCCCAGCCTATGGTGCAATGGAAGTTCTGTTCTCGTTATTTTCTCCCACGTATTCCGCCTGATATATTCCTCGGTTGGGACTGTATATGGGAAAGGGTCGGGAGAGATAGTTTGAGGCTTGATCTCCCCTCCACGACCCACTTTTCCGGGGGTGCCGTCTGCACCTGTTTCGGCAGAGATGGTAAAATCTAACCGTTCCGGGATCTCTGGAATAATTAATGTCACTTTCCCCGGGAGGCCGCCATACCCCCCCGAACGGCCGGGAGTTGGATAATATTCGGGATCAATTCGTACCCTCAATGTGGTTAAAACGGCGCCAT
>Ga0153916_10000848_pt1 | contig 21286 bp, 31 predicted proteins | sample Opewatmetagenome_FD_109642 | JGI IMG/M metagenome (GOLD analysis project Ga0153916, IMG submission 109642) | Freshwater wetland microbial communities from Ohio, USA - Open water 3 Core 3 Depth 4 metaG | ecosystem: Environmental > Aquatic > Freshwater > Wetlands | place: USA: Ohio, Lake Erie...
GAGAAGTTCAACAACACAGCGTTTAATGGCCTTCGCTCACTGGAAGAGTTTGACCCAGTTGTGAACAAAACTTCCTTGCTTTCCGATCGAATTGCAAAGGACAAGTTTGACTTGCAACAGAAGCGCGATCGTTATGCTGAACTTAAAGTTAGAGGCTCCATTTCACCGAAACTTGTGAAGGAGATTAAAGAGCTTGAAATCACAATTGCTGACAATGAGCAAACCTCAGCGATTGTTTTTGACATTGACAATACTGTTGTTGGAGAAACCAGCCGCCGCGAACTGTGGCAGGATGGCCCGCGCAAAATTGCCTCACTTGTCAACGGGCAAAAAGCCCTTCAGGTCGATGATTTGGAATTTGTATTCGACAAAAAGCTTGGTGCACAGCTCCCTGCACATATTGTTGACACAACCCAGACAGCCTCAAGCGCATTTCCTATTTCCCCTGAAGTTGTCATGCAATCAATTGGCGTCAAAGAAAAAGACCTTCTCATTCAAATGCGTTCCCCAATTGGTGGTGCAGGCATCGTTGTCACTCCCGAACTGCGTCAACTGCGTGAGCACTTACCTGCAACATTTACCGTATTTACCCAAGCTGGTGAAAGTGGAGCACTCAGTTTAGTGAAGAAAGGCAAGTACACTACACCAATCACCGTTGCACGGGAGAATATCTTTGGAGCTAAAGCCGATGGCAAGCTGATTGGCTCGATTTCAACAAATGCAAATGTTTCGTCTGCCACGTTTGCAAAATTGCCATTCAAGCAAATGACAGCAATTCACGATGGGATGCAGGCAATCCGCGAATCAATCAATCCAGATACAGTTGAAGAGCTGCTAGTCACTCAGGGGATGCACCACACGCAATTGGACGCAGTCCATGCACTTATCACTGACAAGAAAGTGGGCCAAACTGCCATGAACAAAATCAAGTCCACGCTACCTGCAAAAGACCCTCGTCAATCATTTCCAGACACGGTTCTGTGGCATTCACTTCGTAGCAAACATGAAGACTTCCAACGTATTCAGAATGAAAATATTGCTCGTGATGGCCTTGATCTCTGGTCTACCCGTGATTACAGCCGTGCATTGAACTTACCAGTAACTGATGACCGCATTGTGAAGTTGTTCCAATTGAACCGTGCTGGCACCTCTGATCTGATTGACCTTCACCATGTATTTGATTCGCTGGAATCTTTTAAACAATCATTACGTGCAGTTGATGATGTACCAAATCCATACGAGCAAATCAGCTTTATTGGTTCTATGCACAACATGCCGCGTGATCGTCAGCCAGTTGTTGGTCTTGTTCGCACAACGGAGGTCCCAAGCGGGACAATCGGGCGCCAACATCTGCAAGAAAAACAATTGCGTGATCGTCAAACATTCGTCAGTAAAATGCAGTCATCTAGCAAATCTGGCGCAAAGCTTGTTCCGTTCGTTGGGCAGATGGCACAAGAGCAAGCTCCGTTACTGGAGACAATTGTCAAAGGTGTGCCGACACTGATGGGCGGAACTGAGGCAGGTGGAATGCTTGCAAAGGTTATTGGAACTCAGGGATTCAATAACCGTATGGACACAACTCTACAAGCCGTAAGCCGTTTCACTGACATTACAGACCGGGTTGCACAACACACTGTAATTCAGAAAACCATCATTGAGCCGCACAAGCCTGTATTTCAAGAACTTACAAAAAGGGGAAATGAGGGAGATTACGCCAGCTTTTCTCAGGGGTTCAACTCGCTGCGCGCTGGATGGCACATCAAGAAGACAGACTTTCTTGTTCATACACAGCACCCAGGTGTTGCCGTTGACACCGGTAAGCAATTGCCTGGGCGCAAAAATGTTCAATTTGTTCTTGAGCAAACTGCAGAAAACAAAGCTATGTGGCGTGAACGCTTTGGAGAGGACATGCCAGAAAACGCGCTTGTCCCAATTTCCAAGTCTGACAAGCGCCCCCTGACAGTAACTGAGACTGCCTTCAATGGACTTCGTTCAATCGACTCAATTAGTCAACAGCAACTACGGGAGGAAAATGCGCTTCTCGCTGCACAAGGTAAACCGTTAATAAAGGCAAAAGCGTGGCATATGCCTGTTCCAAATATAGAGGGCAAATCAATTGCCTACCTCATGGATATGAATGACAACATTATCCAAACAGTTGTCGGCGCTACACCGCGCGAAGCAAAACGTTTGGCAGAGCGAGCAGCAACACAGTATAAAAACCCACTGCATGTTGTTGGAGAAGATACTGTTGCGGCTTATGCCCGTGCAAAAGGGCGCACATTCCAAGACATTTCAGATATGTCAAATCCGATCAAACAGACTGCTGCAAGTAAGGGTTCATTATCATCACCAATCGTATCAACCGACCCACGTGAATTGAAATTCATCGTGGATGGAATGATCAGTGATCTTGCCGGAGTTGTTCGTCGTGCCCGTGTTGAATTACTCCGCCCTGAACTTAGCCTTGTCGAGTTCCAGAAAGTTGCAAGTGGGGTAGGGCGTGACGTTGGCAAAACTCCAAGCAGCACAATCTGGGACAACTTTAAGTTTGAAGTGTTAGGTGTGCAGCGAATTGATGACTCGTCTGTTGTTGGTCGTGGATTGCTAGCAATTGAACATGGCTACGATCGGGCAATGCAACGCTTCTACGACCTAAAACTTGGCGGTGGTGCAACATTGTCACCGGCTGCTCGCGCTATTGCCAAGCGCCAGTTCAATGACTTCAACGACAAGGTATTACCGGAGTTCAACCCATTCAATGATTTTAATGACTACCTGTCAAAGACTGCGCAAATCTCACTCCCACAAACACTACGCAAAAACGCTGGAGCATTGAATGAGATTGTAACAGCTACTGCCATCCGCATCTTTGATGTCGGTATGGGGGTGATAAACGTCATGTCGCTTGGTGCAACTTTGCCACCAGTAATTGCACAACTTGCCCGTCAATCCGGCGAGACTGGCTCAGCCCATTTGAAGCGCGTTGGAGCATATGGTGATGTAACTCCTGGTGGATTAGCAAAGCTCAACCCAGTTAAAACTGTGATTAGTGCAACTCACTGGATGTGGAATGACCCAGAAGCTCAAAAACTGCGCAAGCTCGCAAGTGACAAAGGGTATTTTGACCAGTTTGCCGCAGAACAAATTGAACTTTACGGGCGCACTGGTGAAGGATTCGTAACCGGCTTATTACGCGATTTCACCAATAAAGCATCTTGGATTACTGACAAGTCTGAAATTGCAGCACGTGGTTATTCATTCATGAACTTTGCCTACGTTGGCAAGAAGGTTCTTGGCTTGGATGATGAAGCGGCAGTTGCATTTGCACATATCCAAGCAAACAATGTAATTGCTGACTTCCGCCCAAGCAACCGACCCCTCATGTTCCAAGGTGCTGGAGGTATGCCAATCGGATTGTTCACAACCTACATGTGGAACTACTTGCAGCGCATGTACTCTATGGTTGAAACAAAACAAATGGGAGCACTTATCAGCCAGGTAGGTTTACAGACAGCCTTCTTCGGTGCTGAATCTGTTCCTGGTGTGCAAGGATTTATCAGCACATTCACTGAAAACTACGACGGTAGTTACAATCTCGTTGACAACTTAAATGAAAGATTCGGTCACGACGCAACTTCATTCCTGCTGAACGGCTCAGTCTCATCCATCACTGGAATTTCATTTGGCCCGCGTGCAAGTGTTGGAATTCCCGGCACTAGGCTTAACCCATTGTCAGACAACTTCTACTTGGAATCGGCACCCGCATTTACAACAATTTCCAAAGCTGCGGGAATTGTCAATCAGTCATGGGATCGGTTTGCGGAAACGGGCAATGTCGATCCTGCCTACATGGCACAAGTGTTTGCCCGTGCTAACATTAATAAAGGCACATCGAACGCAATTGAGTTGATGCAAGGATTTGCTGAAGACACACAAGGTAATTTGATCGAGGAAGATACTCGGGCAGATGCAGGATTTGCGTCACGGGCACTCGGCTTCAAGCCGTTACTCTCCGACGAATTCCGACAAGAGAATCGACGCAATACTGCAACAGACGCAAAGCGCACAGAACTGAAAGACAGACTCGCTGAGTCGCTTCGCACAGATGTACGCCACGGCAACTTGACTTCGGAATCGTTGGAGAATGCCCTTGGCAACTACATTCGGGCAGGTGGTGATCCAGAGCAGTTCCGCCAGTTCTTCAAGTCACAGATTGTCCGGGGTACGCAAACAAAGTACGATCAAGAATTGGCAGAAGCGTTGAAGGCATCATATGATGATGGGAGGTTAGCGAGATTACTTGCACTACTAGAAGATTAGTGAGATTGCATCTTTACAAGGAAGCGCAACAGCGCTGAGATAGGGGACAAATTCGCAGTTGGCCTGGAGCGCAGCGAAGGGCCGACAAGTATTTTACCCCTATCTCAGGAACTTCCGCTGTCAAGATCAATCGGACAGTTTGGCCCCCGTAGATTCGTCGGTGTTTACGGGGGATTTTTGATCAAGTGCGTTGCCTCTTTGTTCCCAAAATGCTAATATTTTAGCATCAAGCGCTGCCAGAATTTCTCTCCTCCAAACTTCTTTGCCCCGTTTGAACTCTTCGGATGTTAAGTAGACTAAAGATTGGTCTTGATCAGTTTCACCATTCTTAACGTCTGCATTTTCCCACATGCCAGAAAGTTCATTGTCTGCAATTGCTGGTAGCTGGGTTTCTGCGGTGTCTTCAAACATTGCTTTCACATCAACAAGCATACTTGCTCTCGTTATGTGATGTTCCGAAGCTACATGCCAATGCTTTGCATGATGGACGGCTGCTTGGCTTTCGTAGACTCTTCTGTCTTCAACGAGATCGTAAAGCCTTTTATACTCCAACTGCGTTGCCATCTCCCAAGCAGCTTTTGCAAGATCATATGCTGCAAAGGTCGGCTTTTGAAAGCACACCGTTTTCAGCCAATCGTCAAATGCTGTGTTAGCGCCCATCAAGTTTTCTCCATTGTCTGTGCACTTTCATCGCCTGATCACTCAACGCACTTGCATCCCCGTAAACAAACCCCGGTTTGAACTGCGCACCAATTCGAACTTGTGGAGGAAACTGGTGATTTGGATTAACGTTACCGTTGTGCCAGTATTGGCGCCGGTGCAAGATTGGATTGTCAAAAACACAAGAAGTCATTGGTGTTCCTCGTCAACAAGTAATTGTACATCAGAGATTGCACCTTGCGGAGCAATCGCAGAGATCAACTGTACAACCAGCTCCCTGTTTCCAATTAAAAATTCGGCTTGTTCCTTTGTCAATTCAAGCTGCAAATGAAACCAACGCAATTCACTTGAGACTTCTAAGTCTACATCTGGCAACACTCCGCACAAGCGTTTCCAAAAGCTCTTGACTGGCGTGATTCTCCATCGCTCAAACGGCCTTCTATAATTGCCAATAATTACATAATTCATCATCCCTCTTCTCCCATCAATGCTTTCAGCGCCCCACCGGCGTCATCATTATACACAAATGCTTGACCGCTACTGGTGTCAATTCTCGCGATCTTTCCAGCATTCACCATTTCTGACAATGAATTCTTAAAGTCCACCAATTTCATATCTCCTCTCATCACCATCCAAAGTATCTGTGAAGTTACCGGACCTTTCGCATGTTGTATGAATTCTGCAAGCCGTTGCTTAGCAAGGGCAAGCGGTGACAGACCAAATTCACCCAAAGCATCGGGCATCCCTTTCTCTGTTTCACTTAAAATTGCGTCAGCCGCTGCAATATCATCTGCCTCGATGATCTGCTCACCCGCCCTGCTCGCTGCTAAGGCACATGCAATTTTCATTATATGTGTATGACGTCTTTCCAAATAATACATGAATCTTGTATCATTGATTTGCACATGCTTTGTCATATACAAATGATCTTCAAATTCTGCCGCAGCAGCACTTAATTTAAACGGACCATTCATTTTTGTTGCAATACATTGAAATGTATTGATGATCTGACCTTCAAAACGTTTGTCCAAATACGCCTTTGATGGGGGAATTTTTTTGTATTTCTCTGCTGAGTGAACCAGTACAAAACGAGACATGAAACCTTGGCCAGTAGCCTCTGCCGGAAGCAGTGAAGAAATTTCTGTAGGTGTGGTACAGCCAATTAAACTCAATAATGGGTCATCCAATGTAACTTTTGTTGTTTTTAACTGGTAATCGTATGACTCACCATCCCACATTTCCAGTAAAAATCCAGTTAAATCCAGGTTGTTTTGCCCAAGGAATGAACGAAATTCTGCAGCACAGGCATAAAGTGTGTGCCTGTCTGCGTGATTTACTGTGAATTGTACCTGGTCTAATGCATCGAATTCATTGCCAATCAGTAGCGTGTCTAAGTTTATGTCACCAAGGTCAAGTTGTGTCTCCCCTTGCATTGCAGTGATTAACCCTTGTCGTTGACCCGCAGTATCTTTCGGTGCAAAACGTACATTAGTATTTCTTTGCAATAAATGTTTTACGTTATTCATCGACGTTGTTTTTCTAGTTCCCGGCGGTCCTACCAACAGAATAAACATGTTAGGGTATATGCACCCGATCCCAGTCTCTATCCAACACCTGCGTCCCAGACAAGCTGACAGACCAGAAATTGCAGCCCAAATGTGCATTATTTTTGGCGGCTCTGTATGCTCTGTATATTGCAGATAATCCAGAAGAAATTGATTCTTGACTAACGAATCTATTGACACAAGCTGATCCCCTAATTAGTTGTGTGCCTTGTGCCATTTATCCCACCACTGACTTTCGTATGTATCAACATCTTGCATTGTAGTAACCCCCGGTTTCCACTTAATCATTCTGTTCCCCCAACCACGTCCGATCTTGGCATCCGTAGGTACTGTAAACGAACGTCCGTCAATTGTAATTTCGTTTTCCATTGCTGCCTGCACCAGTGGGATTAACTGGAATGAATCTTCCGGTATTTGAAAAAGCAATGAGTCATGCACTTGCACGAGTAACTCAACACCAAGTGGTTCCAGTGTTGTGAAGATTGTGTTCATTGCTTTGTTGATGTTCCCAGCTGTCCCTCCTTGACCGAAAAAAGCTGCAAATTCTCGCTGCAATTTCTCATCATTGAGAAGATCACCAAAAAACAAACGTGTATAACCGAATGCTGTTGTTGCTTTGTTCCCATTGCGCACGGCCTTCATCGCTTTTTCTGGTATCGACAGTTTGATATTTGGATACATTTTGTAATACACTTGCAATAAGTATTTGTCACAAAAATCTGCAAGTTTCAACAAGCTCCACATATTGGCATCTTCAAATCCAAGAAACTTGGCAGACGCAACAACTGCATCACGTCCCATAGTCATCAACAATGTGAAGGCGTGCATGAAATAGTTGGACCCATACACAACACGCTTGGTATTTTGACGAATACCTTCTGTTGGATGTACGGCCCAATCCTCATTATTCTTTGTGGCTTCCAAAATCTTCTCATAATCAACTTTGAAAAACCGTGATGCATGGACGCAGTGTGTATCCAATCCACTCATCATTGTTGCAATGAATTCTGGATCACCACTTTCAAACGCAGTGAAGTATGCATCTGACTGTGCGTAATCCATCTCAACTAAGACCATTCCGTGATCCGCCTCCAGTATTGGGCGTATGCGACGAGGTACATTTTGGATATTACTGCCCACCCATAAGTCATGCGCTTTGGATGAAAGTCTATCTGTTGGAGTGCCAGCTGCATACAACTTGTACATAAATCTGCCATGCAATGTGCACCCACCGCCATATTTACTGACGTTGGTTGCTGGCTTCTTTGTCGCCCACAACTGCTGTGTGATTACATCAACAAGTACATCTTCAGCCGCGATCATCTTTAAAACAACCTCATCGGATGAACGCCCTTTGCGTGGCAGTTCTTTGATCTTTAACACATCATAGATCAATTCCTGCACTTGCTTTGGTGAATTCGGGTTGAACTCCAGGTCGTCCACCATTGTCAGCAGGTCACGTCTTGCATCTTCACTTTCCTGTTGCATATCTTGCATGAGTTGTGAATGAATCTGGTTATTGTGTTTGATTCCGCGCATCGACATAGCCATAAGTTCACGGAACTGCGCAGAGAACTTTCGTGTATAATTGAGCTTTGCCCAATCTTGCTGCATTAGCACTTGCAAAACAAAACGACATGACAATAACGTCATGTGGCAGTCAAGTCCATTATATAGCCAATAATTGTTTAACCCAGCAATAGTCATCGGAACTGCATACTTTTCCTCCGCTTCATCCTTTCCTTCATCTTTCCAATAGCGATAGTAATCCAGTGCAATTGATGCTATGAAATCCAAACGCTTAGGAGCTTCAGGCCAAATTGCGTGCCACATGTGGAGTGTATCAAACAGATAATTATGTAATGGAACACCATATACAATAAAATAAGTGCTATCATAGCTGCCATTTTGCATAACTTTGTAAGTCGTTGTTGCATGGATTGCCCACACAAGCTCCCAAACTGCGACTTCAGTTTCTTGAGATTCCCAATGGCAACCACCTTCTTTTGTTGGGTTAAAGAAAGGGACAACAAATGTTTGCAGTTCCCCCTGCTTTGTCCAGCATGAAACGCCAATACAAGAGATCATAGTCCCAGTTGTTTCGATGTCAATTGCAGATAAAACTGAATCTTGCACACAATGTAGAAGTGCACGAATATCGTAAATACTGTGGCACACAGTCAAATTAAACTGCGGTTCAATACGCTGCTTTCCGCTCATCCATCTTTTTAGTTTGCCAATGTCTTGCAAGAAAACCCAGCCGCCTTCACGCACTGTTTTGGTTTTCTTTACGTCGTCAATAACAATGACAGGCTTTCCTTCATGCATGTAAACCCCACCACGACAAAGGTCAAGTGAATCATATTTGCCAGTGAGATAGAAAAGCGAAGCTTTGTCATTGCATACAATTAATTCATATTGTTTCTTTGCGAGTGCAGCAAAGAACGTTGGAGCCATTTCAGGTTTGGCAATCCACTTGGTCTTTGATTTTGCTTTCATACAGCCGCGAGTCAGCTCGGCAAATTCAACTTCTTTCAAGTCGATAGAAGCTTTCTTCAGGTACATTTGTACCATGTTTAGCAAACCACCACTGAAATTTGGTGGGCAAAGCCAAAGGATTTTTCTCATCAACAAAACTCCAATCAAGCCAGTCGCATTACTTCAATCTCGACACCGTCCACAACGAGACGTGTTCGTTTGTACAGAATACTTTTTATTGCTGCACTTTTAGTCTCATCATACACACGGCGATTGTCATGTTCATATACTTTAAATGTATCACCGATTACGTGGCAATATTTTCCAGCCAATGGTCCATCTTCAAACAGCAAAAATTTGTTTTCAAACATTGCCATTCCTCCCGCCGTTGGGCGTTACAGTTCGCGCATCCTTTCTTTTGCGCAGACAATACAACCGCACCGGGCGATCACATTCTTTTGGCAGGATGGATGGAAACTGAATGCAAAATCAAGATCAACCAAAGCTGTGCGCAGCCTCTCAATCTCAGCCGCCGCGCGCTGGCCAAGAAGCAAGCAGCACTTGTCCTCGTCATCAAGCTCTGGGTCATCCTGGCTCGGCCAGTGACTACGTAATTCAGCACAAATATCCATCGTTCTCACTCCGTAGTTAGGTTGCAAAACAAAACGGGAGTGAGTTTCCCCACTCCCGATCCTGTTACACGCTTACAGGTTTGATCTTCTTCAAGTCAATGTTGGCGTAGACCACATCGGCGTCATCCTTGCTCTTGCGGTTTTTCACCAGCGCCACAAACTCATGGCCAACAAAACCAAGCATGAGATCAACCATAGCGATGCCCGCAGTTGCATAACCACCGCGTTCCATCAAGGCCTTGACGCGGCCCAAGTCTTTCTTCAGGTCAACAATTGCAATTGACTCGAAGTGTTTGCGACCGACCTGACTTGCCAGTTCCAAGTTGGGGTCGGTCAGTGCCAGCACATTGACAGCCTCAAACTCAAACTTGTACATCGGAACAGTTACCTTTGTCCCATTGATGGTGCGCTCAGTTGTAGAACGTTCAGCTTTGCGGACTGCGAACTGGTAGACACCAGCAGGTGTGGTATCACCACCAGTATTCTCTTCGACTTCGTCCATCGTCAAATTGTCGAGATCAGCAATATCGGTGAGTGATTGCATCTGGCCGTCGATCATTACATTTACAGATTCTTGTGACATGGTATTTCCTTTTGTGGTTGGTAATTGTTCAATTTGTTGTTAAAGTGACGAAGTGTCGGTGCAGAAATTGAGGTATGTTGTACCATCAATGTTGTCATCAGTCACACTGTCGATGTCAACGGCAATATCACTTGGTTCAAAGTCTTCATCCTCCAGTGATGTAGTGTTTACCAGACGAACAGGTTCATCCAACTCACCTTCAACCAGTAACGCCACAATCAGTTCACGTTTTGACATTGACATGATTTTCAGTTTCCTTTTGTTGTTGGGTAGATTTTAAAGTACCGATACCCAAGTTCGGTTTTGCCATTGATGTTGCTAATGCGGCAGTTTTGGCAGGTGCTACCGCAGTTGAAATTGAACTTGTTGCCGAAGGCTTGCGCTCTGTTTGTGCTACTTGCAACAACTCCTTTACACCAATCAAGTCTTTGGGAGGCAACGCCACTCCCGCTTCTTTACATAAATCCTTGAACTTGAATTCATCAAAAGTATATCGTTTCGGTGAAAGATTACGGCTACCACCATCACGATCACCAGCAGGGCGCGCGTCAATGTAAGTTGTTTGCCCTTGGATTGTGAAGTAAAGAACATCGTCAAACATCTTTGCAATTTGCATCGCATGTGGTCCTGACGTCGAGCGCATTTGCATCCGCGTCCAGTCGAGCTTGCGGTCACGACCATTGCCAGAATATTTCTCATATGCTTGCTGGTGTCCTATCACAATTAAGTGGCATGGTAGCAGTGACAATTGCTGAAGTAACCAAGTTGCCAAATTACCGCACCATGCGTACCCATCCCAATCAGTTTTCTGTGCATCTGAAAGATCAATCTGTTGCTCCGCGCAGTAACGAACAACCAATGACCAAGTGAGTGCTGAGTAACTGTCGAGAATTACGACTGTGTTACTGTCCAGCCGACTCCAATCAAACTGAATACAGTTTTCATTTGCAACAGTTACACGCTGCTTCTTCACTTCATCGTAGAAAGAAGAACGCAACTTGCACATCCAAGTGAGAGCTTCAGCCATTACAGCTTTGCCTTGTGTATCTTGCACATCGAGAACATAAATGCGCTTGCGTGCTTCTGGTTGAATCTGCTTGAGAATGCCAGAACCCTGTTCACCATCTAGCAGGATTACGTTGAAGCCAACTTCTGCCGCAGTTGCGGCCCACCAAGTTTTGCGAGTTTTACCGGGGCCGTATGCAATTAGGCGCAGCCGCAAATTGTTGGCAAGTGTATCATCAAGCGTTGGCACGAGGAGCCTCCTCAAGCAGGGTTAATCGTGTATGATGGTCGTTAATCGCCACGCAACATTGGGTAAGTTCATCATCAAAACGCGCCTCTGCCACAAAAGTACGGTCCATCAATCTTTGCAAGTCCTTGTTGATTGCCCCAATCATCTTGAGTTGTGACTGCTGTTCATCTGCCAACGTGTTCACCCTAAACTTCAACGCAGCAAACTCTGTAAGTTGCTGATTGGCGTCTTTTATTAACGCATTCAGCTGTTCTCTCTGCCCATCAGGAACTGTTCCCTTCACCGCCTTCCCAACTACACTACTAATCTGCTGGCGTAGTTGTTGTGAACCGTGGAACATCTCACAGACGGAAACAAGTTCATTCACAAGCAACGCAATTTCATGATCTTTCATGACACACCTCAACTCAATAAAATTATGCTTTGTGGAACACAGAACCGATACCGTTCCTCGTCTGGCAATCTCGGCAGTCTCAGCAAATCACACTGTTTGTCAATTTGTTGCCAGCAATTTACCATGTGTTCTGGTGATACTTGGTACAATCGTGCAACAGAATTAAACAATTGCTTGTAGTTCACACCAGAATCAAGTTGCCCTTCGTAAGCCATTGGGTCTTTCGTTACTTGTTCCCACGCTTGACGTGCACAAAGGTAGTAATACCACAGTGCATGAGTTTCCATGTAATTGTCGAGGAAGCCCTCTGGCGCAACCATATTGATGAACATTAGTGGACGCGGTTGAAAGGGGATCATGCGCTTCGCGCCTCCTTCCTCATCTGTTGCAGTATCAATTGCAATTCATCCATTTCATGTTGTGCATCCCAGAAAGCATCATGTTTGACACCAACAAACTCTGCTTTGCAGTAAGGGTACAATGAACGCAATGTGCGCAAGCACCGTGAATGCGTGTATTTCCATGGCACTTCAATTCCGCACTGTTTAAATGCGTGTGCCAAAATTACATTGTCAAAGTCAGAACCGTTGCCCCACACCAAGGTATTTGCACACGCCCAATCGCTTTCTGTCTGAGCAATGAAGTTCCTGTATGTAGCCAATACGTGAGGCAAAACAGCAAGACTGTCCTTTGCCTTGTAAAAATTACGCACCAGTCTTTGTGGTCCGCTTACCAGTTGCCCTTCCCACCAACGTTCAGTGGATTCACTTGCTGTTCTCTCCCACTCTTTGTTACTGCCAAAGCCAATCAACGCATCAAATGCCTGATAAGGTTTGCCCTCCATGTACGCAACTGCCCCTATCTGCCAAATTGCAGCAGTTGGTTCTGTATCCAGTGTCTCAATGTCGTGCACAATGTGCAATGTGTCTGGACGAAGTTCCAAAGGAAGTGTGTTCATTTCATTAACTCCGCGCAAGCAATCACAAGAATAATGCCAATCACCGCAGCAAGTAGTATGTCCAGTGTCATTTCCGCTCTGCCTCCCGCACAAGATACACAACGAGCGCAACAACTACGATGTTCAGCACAAAATTCAACCCGTCCATCCAGTCTACATAAAACATGATTGTGTCTCCGATACTTGTTTAGCCACTGTTAGCTGATCTAACATCGTCTGTACCCTTACCAGAGAAAAAATTTCAATTTGATAGCTCTCATCTACAACCATGTGAACAAAAACAAGGCAATGGTATTCATCTGGCTTATCATCAAAAGGGTAAAGCTCTCTATCTTCAAGTGCTTTGAAATCTTGTTCATTACTTAATAGCACAAGCTGGCTCATTTCCCCGTCTCCAGTGTCAATTCAATGTCGATCCAAGGATCAAATTGGCGTTGCTCTTGCGCCGTTTCAAAACTGAGCATGTGTTCGATCATTGCACTGTCTCGTGAATGACAGAAGTCAAATGCATTGCAAGTTCTGTTGTACGCGGTGCATCCACTGACTCTTCTCGGGAACCAGTTATTGTTGTAGTACAGCTTCAACATCTGCAAATCGAGGGCCAGTCCTCTTGCCCAATCTTCAATGTCTGCGCGTGATTTTACAAACGGCAGATTAGTGATTTGCGGGTTGTCCAAGCTGATCACACAGTTCATGTATTGAACATCAAGCTGGTCAACTGGCTGGCCTAAGGCCGATTCAATTACAAACGCATATGGTAATTGCTGATCATCAAACTTGTATGCAGGGGTGAAATCAGACAAGCCACGCGTTGTTGTTTTAATATCTGTCGATATAAAGCGTTCATGTTTTGGATCAAACAGCACTACGTCGATGTAACCAATGTATTCTACTGGCACATGACGATCATCTTCCAAGGAGAAATTTGCAATTCGGAGTCTGAACGGAACTTCAATCGCTGGCTTACCATCAATCACTGCAACTTCAAACTTGTTGTACTGTTGAAAGTCCATCATTGCCAACAACGTGGAATAGCAAGCTTCAATGCTGCGCGGTTGCAAAGGACGTTCATCATATGCAGTTGGCATTTCCATCATCAAGATGAAAATTGCGCGTTCACGGTCTTTGTGTACTAGAAAATCCTGGTATGCCTTGTGTAGTGCTGACCCCGTTAATGTTGCTGACGACTCTTCACGACGCGAGTGATTGTAGAACTTGCGAAATTCCAACTTGCGTGGGCAAGAAGCAAACATCGCACGGGAAGAATGAGAAATTTGAAGACTGTCAACTCGCATCAGAACACCAAATCGCCCAGATCATCCAACACATCACTGACAGCAGCCTGCTTGGTAGTCTTTTTGGTGCGCGTTTCTTGACGCGCCGCAAGTGCATTACCGCATGAAGTGCGCAATGCACGAACCATTTGCTGAATGTCATCCGGGCGAAGTATCTCTTTCAAGTGACGATGCGTTTGTAGATACTCACGGGTTGAACGCATGTGATTGGCAATATCTGCGTGTTCAAAGCTGTTTACCAATTGGTGCATGAGAGTGTAGAAACCTGCGGTAATTTCATCCGGTGCAGATTCCGCTTGTTGTGCGTAACGGTAGTTAGAAATGTCGGGCATAACAGGAGTGGCAGCAACAATATTTATTGCCGGAGCAGCAAGATCATCCATTACAAAATCAGACAAGTCAAGTGAAGGTTTTGCCTTTATATTTGTTGATTCAACATCATCAACAATGAGTGTGGATGGCCGCACAGCAAATGCTTTACTCAACGAGTTTGGCTTAACTTGAGAAGTTTTTCCTGTAAGTTCTGATGACACACCCTTTGCTTCAACAACCTTCACTCCTTGTCGTGCTGCCAGCATATCCTTCAGACTAATCGCCATTTTCGCCTCCAAAAATTTCCATAATTTCACGAACTTCTTCTGGGTTACTGACAGGAGTACCAACCTGTTTTACAAGTTTGATCATATGAACCCCTTCACGCACTTGCTCAATTGAATGGAGTATCATTTTAAATTCAGGCAAACTTATTCCATGTTCTTTTGCCTGAATCCGCAACCGGGAGAGATTAACTCGCATACTCTGAATAAATGCTTCAGCTTCTTGCTGTGTCCCGGCAAATTCCCACTCATGCACACCGTTCGGCTTTGTGTTTTTGAGGAACAAAATCAACCGTGCATATGCTGTGCTTGTTTTTTTTCTTTTGCGACTTACATTCATGTTCATGTTAGTTTCTCTGAAAGTTTCACTTAGTCTAGCACACTCATTCTTTTTTGTCAAGGTTTATTTGCGATGAATAGTATGTTTGCGATTGCTCTTCTCCATTCAAACCCAGTTTGACTACTTGCAGCTTTCTCCTTTAGCAACTGCAAATAGTCACGCTTGGAAATATGGTGAGGAAGTGCGAAGAACTCATTCACTTCTACCAATGAGCCATAGCAACGTTCGCAAATGACCGTTGCTGGCTGGTCTCCAAACCCAAGGATAATACCACATTCAGTGCAACGGCACTCATGTAAGTTCACGGAGCACCTGTTTGGCCTCAAAAGATCGAAGAACCTCATCCATTTGCCCTCCAGGGCAAAATTCACCTGAAGATAGAAAAAACCAACTCCCACAACGATATTTGCAAATTGTCTTTACTTCATATTTCTTCCTCCACCAAGATTTTGTGATTATAGTCACCTCGGCAAATTGCACCTCATTTGTTTTACCCTTGTTAACCAACTGCCCCATTACTAAGTTAATCAGTTTCATTTCCCTTTCCTCTCAAATTGAACGTTATCGGTTTGTAAACCATCTCTGTAATTGCCAAATTCTCCTCCACGTTGTGCCGCCAATCAAACGCAGTCAAAAATTTGTTGTGAATCTCCATTTCCGGAACCGACACTTGCACACCAACCGCTGTTGCAACTTGTGCATACGCATCTGCACAAACTCGACACATGCAAGAAATTGCTGGAAATGGCACAGTCGCAAATGCAATTGGTGCCGCGCACTGTGAACAGCGAAGCGTATGGAGTTCAGTCATCATGACACAGCAATTTCCGTAATATATCCAACGCGCAATCAGTGCAAATATCTGTACACGAATCATCGCCAGCGTCTTTTAGTCTGACAACTTTAACCACATCAGACCCGCAACAATCACAAGTCAGCCTTGTCCAACTGTCGTTACCGATAATCGTGGCAACCTCAGCAGCAGAAGTGGTTGCCAACGACAGCGCTTGCAATTTTGCCAAGATTACCTGTTTGGAATCGCCCTTTTTTGTATAGTAGTATTGCCTCCCCCAACGCTTAGCAACTTCCATAATTTGAGTTCTTGTAGTTAGTATCCTTATGCTAATCATTTGATTCACTCTCAGTAAATAGCTCAAGCTTTTGCTGTGCAAGTGCAACAATCTCAAGTGCTTTTGATTTACGCAAAGACTCGTCTTGAATAGCGTCCCTCCATACATAGTATGGGTTGTCAAAGTAAAAACACGAAGTTTCAGCGTCCCAGAGAGGACAATTGTTGCAGTCAAGTTTTTTGGTTTTGCTTTGTGCTCTAGCGAATTCACAGCAAGCACAATCAGCTACCCATATTTGTGGCAAATCCAGTTCAGCGATTGCCTGTGATTTCCAAGCTTCCGGATGTTCTGCCAACCATTGCCACATTATGATTGTATATTGCAACGCTTCAATTTTTGTCATTCCCATATCTCCTGAAGTTGTTTTTGCACTTCCGCAAATTCCTGCCGCTCTTCCACCAACCGCCGTTTTCTTGCAACAGCCTTTTGCTTTTCCGTTACATGAACATACGTTGGCTGTTTTGGCTCAACCCAGCGTGTACGCACTTGCAACTCATCACTTATTGCCATCATGCACCAACGAATAATGGTTGCCATCGTTGAAATGCCCACCCCAGCAACACAGTTCATGCTGTTCTTCCCACCAAGTGCCAAGTGCGCGATGATCTTCAGTTGCAGAAAGAAACTTGCTATCACGAAACAAATTCAAGTCAATTGCAAGTTTCAATTTATGACAAGAACGCGCTGCCCCATAGCCCTTGTCAACTCCCATCCCCCCGTGAACTCTGGGATCACGGAACAAGTCACCACCACGAACTTCATAACCCAGTTCGTGCGCCTTGTCGATCAAGCGTGGAAGCAACCGCATGAACAGTTCTTGTTTTTCTCCCAAGGTCATCATAAGTCAAAATATCCTATTATTAAAATGATCAAGCAAGCAATAACCAGCACAATAACTGTGCCTCCAATAAATGTTGTCATTTCTCATCACTCCAAACAATCTTTGCCGTTGGTTTGCCAGAACGCGCAAGCACTTCTTTGTGCTCAAAACTGTAAAGGCAATCACAGCAATGAATTCCTGAGCACTCCAGATAAAAACAGTTACTATCAGTAGTTGGGGCACGTTCTGTTGGTACTTTCAATCCTTCAAACATCTCATATGGTGCTGCACTCATTTGTGTTTCTCCTCACTAATCATTTCCAATAAGTTACGCCATTATCACACAGCCAGGCGATTTTTCCGTTTTGTGGGAGTACAATTACACCGCTATTTGCATAACCAACACTAATTGATCCGCTGGTTACTTCGACAACCTTGCAACTGTGTGCCAATTGAAACGTTTCCCAGTTTCGCTGTTCTGTAACAGATAAAGCAATGATTGCAATGAGAAGTGCAATTGCCACTCCTCCCCAAACTGCTGTAAATTTATCCACGATGTTTCTCCTCCTTTCATGCCCGAACAACCTTGACTGCGGGACTGCGAGAATGAATGCGACAATAACTCACTTGCCCCCTCGCTGCGCTCAGAAGCAAGTTCGCAATTGTTAGCATTCACTCTCCGCCTTTGCGGTCCCTTGTAAAGGTGTGTTCTCAGGTGGGTACGCGAGCGCTGTAAGGCATTTGTCTGTCCAATAGTTTAGCCATTTCCTATCCACTGGACCGGGCCTTTCGTCTATTTGCAATTGAAACGTTACTGACTTTGGCCGGTGATTGTTGTGATGCAACCCACAGATTTTATGCATCACCGGAACTTCCACCTTGTGCCCATCTTCCCAGCAGAAAGTGGCGTGACCTGTAACACCGGGCATGTGTGTTCTAACAGATACTGTTTCAATTGTCATTTGCAGGTTTCTCCTGTTGCTGCAATTGCTTCCATCTGGAAAACGCGTCGGGGTGTACCGGCAGGTAAGCGCCTTCTTCTGTGCTTTCACAAACAAATAAGCAAGTTTCACAACGGTATTTACAGTCAAAGCAACTTGTCATGATGCAGCAAAGTGCGGCGGTTGTAGCCTCACGGCGATCAAACAGATTATTGGCTGGTGGCACTTGCAACCCTTCAAACATGGTGATTCCGGTCATTTGATTTTCTCCAGCACAAAACATGGGTACCAGAATCCATTTTCAAGATACAAACCTGAACAGTCCCAATCTTCAAGAACCTTCTTGACCGTGCCAACAGACTCAGACATAGATTCGGTCCAGTTATTGTGCCAGCCGTTTTCGCAGTCAGTTGCTGCCCGGACCACACGAACTTTGTCACCGACAGCAATTCCACTAGCACGGTGCAACGCGAGGTAGTCATCAGCACCCATTACCTGTTGAATGACTTCTGGTACTCGCACAGTTTCTGGAGATGCAACTTGCTGGCGAAACCACTCATTGAACTTTGCTTCATTAATACCATCAAAAAGGCATGTTTCACACTGGATTCCATGGCATTTGGCACTAGAACAAAACTGGCCTTGTATGGTTCCTGCGATTTTTGGAATTACCAATCCTTCAAACTGTTTTGGTTCGTTCATGCTTGCTTCTCCTCGATTGTGATTGCCTTTGGTGCTGGCAACATCGGCACAGTTGTATCGCTCTTATCCTGCAATGCAAGAAACGACGCGGCCTTCTCTGCAACTGTATTGCCCTTGATTGTCTGCCTTGTAATTGCTTGATGCAAACCTCGGGCGTTGTACAGCAACACGACGCGCTTTTGCGCCCTTGTTATCGCCGTGTACAACCACTCTCTTGTCAACATCACGCTATTGGCGGAATGCACCACAATCACAACTGTTGGATATTCCCCGCCTTGTGTTTTGTGGCACGTGAAGGCATACGCATGTGCGAAGTCCTTGTATTCGCCAACGGTTTGGAAAACCACTGGTTCATCCACGTTTTGGAATTGTACAGTTGTTATGTGGCTGGCTTGGCGAACGTTCTCTTCCGGGCTCTCATCCTCGACTGGATTTTCACTTGCCGCTTCCATGTGCTCGTTGAGGTCGTCCATATCAAATGAGAGGTCGCTGAGGTCGTCAATTGCAGCCTGCCCCTTGTATGCAGCATTCACGCAGATGTCCGTGACAATCCCGCACATTCCATTTGTGATTCCACGCTCTTCATCATTTGCCTTAATCATCACTTTGTCACCAATTGCAAAATGAAGGGTGTGGCGGCCAGCATGGATTGTGGTTCGCTTGTTGATTGGCACTCCCTCAAGACGCTTTTCAGGGTTGAAGTAATGGACCAGTTTTCCGTTCAGTGTTTCTTGCCCAATTGGTCCAATATTTTGCGGCACAATTAGCGCATCCGTCATCGGGTTGAAAGTTCCTTGCTTGTGCAAGGTTTGCACAACGGCCTGCACTTGATTGAGTGTATCCCAACCGCCACCGGGCAATTCCATCATCACAAATGATGCGGGGTCTCTAACAGGATTTTTCCCTTCCAGTACGCGATGGGCATTTTGGGCAATTACACCAGCATTACGATGCAACTTGTCCAATACGAAAGTGGGCCATTTGGTCATTGCAAAACCTAACACACTGCGCCCTTGCACTGGAGGCAATTGGTTAATGTCACCCATTAGGATGATTCGACAATCAGCAGGAAGCGCCGCAATCAACTCATTCCAAAGGGTGATTGGCATCATCCCAGCCTCGTCAATTACACAAACTTTGAAGGGTAACGGATTGCTGGCGGTGAAAAAAGGGCGAAAAACGCGCCTCTCAATGTATTGGCCGCTTGCGGAGTCGTATTGTGGTTCTTGCACCGGGCCATAGCCCAACGTTGCGTGGGCTGTTCTGCACATTGGGTGGTACGCTTCTGGCAACGCTCTTTTGATCTGCTGAACTGCGCGGCCCGTAAATGACACAATGCAGATAGCCAAGTTCCAAATTTCTTTATCAGTGCGGCGCGTTTCGCGTCTTGCAAGGTTGAGATCAATGGTGGGAATGGTTGATTCAATCGCTGCAATTACTGCTTTGTTGGTTGTGGTTTTCCCTGTACCGGCAGCACCAACAAGACAAGCGAATTGCTGCCCTTTGATACCAGAAACTGCAAGTGCTTGGGTTGGGTCCAATTGCAGACCGGCATCTGTGATAGTGCTGGGAAGTGCGGAAACGTCCAAGGTAATAACGGGGACAATTGCCTCTGGTTTTAGTTGGGCGGCTTTCTCCGCTTGAGCTTCGCCCTTAGCTTCACTTCGCTCCAAGTCACGCGCCGTCAGGCCAGTTCCATGGAGAATGCGAGAATCTGACGTTTGTGCTGGTGCATTGAATTGTGTTTTCCCAATTAAGGCAGATAGTGAAATTCCCTGAACGGCCTTTGCTTGTTCTGCCACCGGGGGCAGTTTGTTTGTCTTGATTGCAATTTTCATTTCTTGTCACCCAAATTCAATTCGATCTGACCTTTGCTAATTTCTGGCAATTGCCAATGTTTTGCGCATTCTGAGCCATAGCCCTGTAACTGGTGTTGTCGTGTTTTGAGGAGTTTGCCGCAAAATGCGCAACGATTGCGATCGGCTAGCATGATCAATGGTTCCTCATCGAATGCAACCAACAAGTTGACAATGTCGTCGCAAAGTTCCGGATTTTCCCGTTGCCAGTGGCTTGCAATTCGCAATTCACCATCCAACATGATACGCCCATACCATTGGCTTTTGCCAAACGGCTTACCATCGGTAATATTAATGGTTCCTGGATGGCGACTATTGCGACCAGCCCACAACAGAACCAGATCATCACGGATGGCGACTTGGGGGAAACTGACCTGCTTACTCGCCTGTTGAAACAGAACGATCGTCGATGCAAGATTGATCATCGCTGGTTCCTCCCTTTGCTTGTTTGTGGCAATCGCAGACGAACAGTGTTGGCTCTTTAATGTCGTCAATTTCATGGTAATGACAAATAAATCGGCGCTTGATTGGCTCAGTCATTATTGTGATTGTGGAATAAAAAGCACAGTTTGCACAATTGTTTTGCATTTCCTCCATCATCTCGTCAACTCCTTACAGCGGCGTTTCATTTGCGCCAGTGACTCAAAACCATCTTCATCCCCAAAAACTCCATCAATCCAATAATTGAGGTGGAATTGTTTTTTTGCGCTGTAGCCAATTGTAAGGAATTCGTGGCCGCGCCAAGTGGTTTGTTTGTA
>Ga0153916_10000850_pt1 | contig 21226 bp, 17 predicted proteins | sample Opewatmetagenome_FD_109642 | JGI IMG/M metagenome (GOLD analysis project Ga0153916, IMG submission 109642) | Freshwater wetland microbial communities from Ohio, USA - Open water 3 Core 3 Depth 4 metaG | ecosystem: Environmental > Aquatic > Freshwater > Wetlands | place: USA: Ohio, Lake Erie...
CTCGGGGAGCACCTGCCTCGCTCCCGCCCGGGCCGCCAACCCCAGGTACAGCCCGGTGGTCAGAATCCACACCGGAACCACGAGGAAGAATTCGTGCACGATCTCGTGCCCATAAACCTGCTTCGAGACCCACGCGGCCGCGGCCAGTCCCACCCCCGCCAGCCAACTCATTAGCGCCGGCACGTTGACCAACTGCCCTTTGCGGGCGCTCCAGAAGCGGGTCCATCCGAGCCGGGGGAACAGCCAGTGCTCGGCGACCACGATCGCGCCGATCGGCGCCAACAGAATCCCGTAGATGGCCACGAAGCCCAGCAAGTGGCGGAAGACGAACGGGGAGCAGGCCATGACCGTGGTGATCGCGCCGGCGATGAGCGTGACCAGCCAGCGGGGCCAGCCGGGGGAAACGACCTGGAGGGCCAGGCCGGCCCGGTACAAGGTCGGGTTGGCCGTGGTCCACCCGGCGACCACCACCGCCAGCGCCCCCATCGCCCCCAGGGCCTGGTACGCCACTTCGCCGGAGTCGAGCCCGGTCAGCGGCCGGTCGAGCATCGCCACGCTGGCCACCGCCGCGCCCATGATCCCCGCACAGATCCAGGCCAGGTAGTGACCCAGAAACATCCCGAACGCCGAGTAGTAGCCGTAGCTTGCGCGGCGGGCGTAGCGGAACAGGGCCATGTCGGACAATCCCAGGTGCATGGCCAGGCAGCAGATCCAGGCGAAGCCGGCCACGTGCCAGAAGCCGATCACGTCGGCGCGACGGCGGACGTAGGTGTAGAAGGGGGGGACCGGCCGCATCGGAGCCCCGCCGGGCCCCGCGAAGCACAGGTTCCCGTCCAAGTTATACCGGGCGGCGGTGGGCTGGCGGATCTCGTCCGCCCGGACGATGACCCGGCTCCCCTCCACCCGTGCCCCGGCGGGGACAAACCGCTCCTCGCCCGGCCCTTTCCCCGCCAGAGCGAAACCGGTGACCTCAGCCGGCGCGGGCGGCCGGTCCGAGGGCGCGGAGGACGCGGGTGGCAGTGCTTGCCGAGCCGGCTGCTCCAATGGCCCGGCGTCCGACGCCACCAGAGTGCCCGCCGCCGGATCGAACTCGATCACCAATCGGTCCCCCTCGACCGCCATCGAACGGTAGGGGGGCGGTCCGGTCCAGACCCGCCGCGACGCCACGTCCCAGAACCCGCCAAGGCCCCCCACCGGCCCCAGTCTCGGCAACAGAACCAAGGCGCCGAGGAGAAACATCAGCAGCATCCACGGCGAGCAGATCGCCGAGAACTGGGCCAGCCGCTTGAATCCCAGGATCGCCAGCACGACGACCACGGCCCCAACCCCGACGACCACCGGATAGAACCACGGATCGTCGGCAAACCAGCCCACTTGCGGCTCGATCCCAAAGGGGATGCGGATCGCGGAGGAGGCCACGGTGATCATGCACCCCGCCAGAATGCAGTAGAGCACCGCGTTGAGCACGTTGTAGAGGACCATCACCACCGGGCCGGCGATCTTGCGGAGATACCAGTAAAGCGTGAGCCGGGTCTGGATTGCGATCGGCGCGCAGACCCAGGCCCAGGACAGCACCGCCAGCAGATTGCCTGCCAATAAGCCGACGAGAACGTCGTAGGCGCTTGCCCCCCAGGTGACAAACAGGGCCCCGATCACAAACTCCGTGGCGGCAACGTGCTCGCCCGTGAAGCTCGCGGCAAAATAGCGGCCGGGCTGGAGCTTGTCCTCGCCGACCGGCTGCCGCTCGAATTCGTAGAGCTGGTCGAGACGCTCAAAGACGTCGCGGGTCTGGCTTGCCTCGGCCATCCGCACCGCTCCTTTCCGATCGTGGCCCCGGGACGCTCCGGGCACCGCAGACCCCGATTATCTGCCCGGCGAGAGTCGGCAACAACGGCCACTTGCGGATTCGCCGCGTCCCCTGCTTTTCTCCCCCGGTACGGCAAGTTACCATAGGACCGTGGCACTTGGTCGTCCGCGGTGCTTCCGTCCGCAGCATTCCATGGAGTCTCGCAGCCATGAGAACCCGCTTCCTCCGCTTCCGGGCCGTCGTTTTGCTTTGGGCGATTCTGACTCCCGCCGTGGCGTTGGGCCAGGCAAAGCGGCCGCCCGCCGTGCCGCTAGTAGTCCACGATCCTTACTTCAGCGTCTGGTCCTTCAGCGACCGCCTGACGGACGACTGGCCGCGGCACTGGACCGGAACGATCCACGCCCTGTCGAGCATGGTCCGCATCGACGGGAAGGCGCACCGTCTGATGGGCAGCGAGCCTCGCGACGTGCCGGCCGTGCGCCAGGTCGGCCTGAAGGTGCTTCCCACGCGCACGATCTACGAGTTCCAGTCCGACAAGGTCCACGTGCGCCTCACGTTCACCACGCCGCTGCTGCCCCACGACCTGGACCTGGTGAGCCGGCCGGTCACGTACGTCACGTGGGAGGCCCGGTCGATCGATGGGCAGAAACACGGCGTGGAGGTCTATTACGACAACTCGGCCGAGCTGGTGGTCAACGACGCGAAGCAGCCGGTCGAGTGGTCGCGACCGAAGGTGCCGGGGCTCGCCGTGATGCGGATCGGCTCCAAGGACCAGCCCGTGCTGGAAAAGAAGGGCGACAACTTGCGGATCGATTGGGGGTACTTGTACGTCGCGATTCCGGTTACGCCGAGCGACGTCACGACGCTTATCGGTCCCCACGACGCGGCACGTAAGAGCTTCGTCGAGCAAGGCCGGCTGCCGGTGGCGCACGGGCCGCAAGGTCCGCTGCCCCCGCCGGACGACGAGAAAACGCCGCGCCCGGCCAACCAGGATTGGCCGGTCACCGCGTGCAGCGCCCGGATGGAGGTCGACGGCGAGTGGCAGTCGTGGTGGCTGATGCTGGCCTACGACGATGAGTATGCAATCGAGTACCTGGGCACGAAGCTCCGGCCGTATTGGCGCCGGACGGGCATGGAGGCGGCCGGGCTGCTCAGGACCGCCGCCGAGCAGTACAAGATGCTGGCCCAGCAGTGCGAGCGGTTTGACCGCGACCTCATGGCCGATCTGAGCCGGGTGGGCGGGCCGGGCTACGCGGGCCTCTGCGCGCTGGCCTACCGCCAGGCGATCGGGGCGCACAAGCTGGCCCTGGGGCCGGAAGGCCGCCCGATGCTCTTCCCCAAAGAGAATTTCTCCAACGGCTGCATCGGGACGGTCGACGTGCTCTACCCGGCGGCGCCGATCTTCGCCCTGCTCTCAAACGACCTGCTCAAGGCCTCGGTGACGCCGGTCTTCGAGTACGCCCTGACGCCGCGGTGGAAGTTCCCCTTCGCCCCGCACGACTTGGGCACTTACCCCAAGGCCAACGGCCAGGTCTACGGCGGCGGCGAGAAGACCGAGAAGAACCAGATGCCGGTCGAAGAGTCGGGCAACATGCTGATCGTCGCCGCGCTGGTGTCCCAGCTCGACGGCAACACGAAATACGCCGGCCGCTACTGGCCGCTCTTGGACCGCTGGGCCGAGTACCTGAAGCAAAAAGGGCTCGATCCGGAGAACCAGCTCTGCACCGACGACTTCGCCGGCCACCTGGCCCACAACGCCAACCTCTCGCTCAAGGCGATCCTCGCCCTGGGGTCGTACGCCAAGCTGTGCGAGATGGCGGGCCGGCAGGAGAAGGCGGCCGAGTACCGGCGGCTGGCCGAGGATTTCGCCCGCCAGTGGATCAAGCTGGCCGACGACGGCGACCACTACCGCCTGGCCTTCGACCGGCCCGGCACCTGGAGCCAGAAGTACAACCTGGTCTGGGACAAGCTGCTGGGGCTGAAGCTCTTCCCGCCCCAACTGGCCCGCAAGGAGATCGCCTTCTACAAGACCAAGCTCGAACCCTACGGCCTGCCGCTGGACAACCGCGAGAACTACACCAAGACCGACTGGGAAGTGTGGACGGCCACGCTGGCCGAGTCGCGGGGCGATTTCGACGCCCTGATGGAGCCGGTCTATCGGTTCGTGGACGCCACGCAGCCGCGGGTCCCGCTGACCGACTGGTACATGACCCGTGATGCCAAGAAGCGCGGCTTCCAGGCCCGGCCCGTGATCGGCGGGGTGTTCATCAAGATGCTCGACGACCCGGCGGTCTGGAAGAAGTGGTCCGCCCGCGGCGCAGGATTATGAATCCCCACCTCGGTGGGAATTGAATATCTCCAGGGGCCCGGGGTAAACTGCCGGGTGCTGTCTTCCCGCGGACCAGCACCCTCGCGGCCGGCTGCGGAGTGTTTGCCGCCCACCGATTGGCAAGGCCCTGGTCCGCTCGGCGTGGGGAGTGCTCAGGCCATGGCACAAGGTGTGATCAAGAAAATTGTCGCGGGTCGGGGCTTCGGGTTCATTTCCGGAGAAAAGGGGGACGTGTTCTTCCACGTGTCCTCGTGTGTCGACGTCCGCTTCGACGACCTCCAGGTCGGCCAAGCGGTCCAGTACGAGTTGGACCAAGGGGAGCCCAGCGGCGGTCGAGGGCCGCGGGCTGCCACCGTCAGGCCCGTCTGATCCTTGGTTTCCGGGCAGGCTGGGGGCTTCTCGGGCCCCTACGGTGTTATTTTTTGGGCCACCAGTCCTGGTGACACGGGGCCGCTCTGTGAATCCTAGGTAAAACCCTCCCGAGCACCGCTTCCGACGGCTTGCCTCGGTCTGGGGCGGGTGCTATCTCTTCGGTCTTCCGGCTGCATTCTCGGCGGCGCGGCCCAGCCGTTCCTGGACACGAAAGGGACCGACTTTGGAGCTGCCTCGAAGGGGCAAAGGCGATCAGTACACCCCCCCGGGTAGGTATCGCGAGCTTGAGTCGCAGGTACGCCACCGGGCGCGGGGTGCGGATATCCCCATTCTGTTTGTCTACGCCTTTGACGACCGGACGCGCCTCGGTCCGTTCCTGTTCTGCGACAAGAAGTTGATTCCCGCGGCGCCGCGGGCGATTGGCTCGGCGCTTCATGCCGCCGGGCTGACCAACGTCCGCTTGGTGCTTCAGCAGTGGAGCCCGAACGTCCGTCCCAGCGAGGCGACCTGGGACGGGAGGCGGCCGGAGGTGCTGATGGTGTCGGCGATGCAGATCCACAGCGCCGCGGCGTACGACCTGATTCGCGACGCCTGGACGCTCGGCCCGGAGCGACCCTTGATCCTCGCCGGAGGCTCGAAGGCGGTTTTCGAGCCGTGGGACTATTTTGGCCTCTCGGCGGACGGCAGCGTGGGGGCGGACGTCGTGGTGACCGGCGAGGAGTTCGTGCTGTTGGAGCTCCTGGACCGGGTCCTGGAGCACAAGGCGCGGGGGGAGACGATGCGGCGGGCGTTCGAGCGTGTCCGCGGGGCGGGGCTGCTGGACGACGTCCCCGGGCTGGTTTTCCGCCCGGACCCGCCGGAGGGCCCGCCCCCGTACCTGGTCAACACCGGGATTCAGCGCCTGGTGCGGGATCTCGATGAGTTGCCGCTGCCGCTGGAGGCGATGGGGCTGTTCGAGCCGCCGCACCGGCGGCCGACGCTCAGCGCGCGGCCGGTGCCCCGGGATCAGATCCGCCGCTGGGGCCAGATCCTCTCGATCGTCACCACCCACGGCTGCAAGTTCCGCTGCCCCTACTGTCCCATCCCCGGGTACAACCAGTACACGTTCCGGTCCCGCAGCGCCCAGCGGCTGGTGGAGGAAATGACGGGGCTCGCCGGGCTGGCGGGAATCACGAACTTCTTCGGCACCGACGACAACTTCTTCAACGACCGCGAGACGACGGAGCGGGTCTTCGCGGCGATGGCGCGGGGATCGGTCCGCGGCAGGCCGTTCCGCGAGGCGATCTGGTTCGCCACCGAGGCCACCGAGATCGACGTCTTCAAAAATCGGGATTTGCTCCCCCTCGCCCGGGACGCCGGCCTGCGGAGCCTCTGGTTCGGCATCGAAGACATGACCGCCGGGCTGGTCAAGAAGGGTCAAAGCCCCGAGAAGACGAAAGCCGTCTTCAAGCTCCTGCTGGAGCAGGGGATCGCCCCGATGCCGATGATGATGCACCACGACGGCCAGCCGCTGTGGACGCGGCGGAGCCTGTACGGGCTGCTCAACCAGGTGGAGTTCCTCTGGCGGGCCGGCGCCCTGACCTGCCAAGTGACTTTGCTCACGCCGTCGGTGGGAAGCAAGGGATACGAGCAGGCGTTCCGGGAGGGGGTGGTGCTGAAGTCGGCCGGCGGCCGGCCGGTCGAAGAGTATCAGTACGACGGCAACCATTGCGTGGCCGCCGCCGATCCGCATCCGTGGCGCAGGCAGCTCAACATCTTCGCCGCCTACATGGCGTTTTACAACCCGATCAACCTGCTCCGGGCCGTGATCCGATTCGACCCCCTGTGGGCCGAGCGGATCATGGTCCAGTGGTACGGGATGGTGGGGACCGCCAAGTCGATGTACCGTCTCCGCGGCTGGTTCCGCCGCCTGGTGAGCGGCCCGATCGAGCGGTTCCAGGAGCTGGGGCCGCCGAAGTTCCGGATGGTCGCCCCCCAGGGCGTCGAACCCGAGCTGGTCCACTACGGGCAGTTGTCCTGCCGATGAGCGCGAGCCTTGCTTCCCGCCGCGCGAGCGCATTGGCCGTTGCGGCCGCGCTTGGCTTTCCCACGTTGTTTGCCGCGGTCTATTTCGTCTGGCTTGCCGGGGGCCACCCCGCGGCCCAGCGGGGGGTGTACGCCGCGTGCAAGGTCGTTCAGTTTGCCTTCCCGCTCGTCTGGGTGCTCGGGGCCCAGCGACGCAAGCCCGCGTGGAGCCGTCCGGGGACCGCGGGCGCGGCCGAGGGGCTGTTGTTCGGGGCGATCGTCTTCGCCCTGGCGGTTGCCGTGTACCACCTCGCGCTCAAGCCCGCGGGGCTGCTGGCCCCGGCCGCCGGACCGGTCCGCGACAAGATCGCCAGCTTCGGCGTCGACAGCCTGGTGAAGTACGCGGCCTTGGGGGCGTTCCTCTCCGGGATCCACTCGCTGCTGGAGGAGTACTACTGGCGGTGGTTCTGCTTCGGAGAGCTCCAGCGGATGGTCCCCTGGAAACCGGCCGTGGCGATCTCGAGCGCCGGCTTCATGGGACACCACGTGATCGTGCTGGCGACCTATTTTGGATGGCTCTCCCCGGCCACCTGGCTGTTCTCCCTGGCGGTGGCGACCGGCGGGGCCTATTGGGCCTGGCTCTACCGGCGGAGCGGATCGCTGGTGGGCCCCTGGCTCGGCCACCTGCTGGTCGACGTCGCCATCTTCGTCGTCGGCTACGACCTGGTCGGCACGCTGTGAAAGGATCGCCCTATGCTGACGAGCCGCTTGCGGCTCAGCCCTCTACTTCGGGAATCGAACCATGGCGAAATCGCTCCAACGCATCCTGGTGACCGGCGGGGCCGGCTTCCTGGGGTCCCATCTTTGCGAGCGGCTGGTCGAAGCGGGGCACGACGTGATCTGCCTGGACAACTTCTTCACCAGCCAGAAGTCGAACGTCGCCCACCTGTTGGATCGCGCGAACTTCGAGCTCGTGCGCCACGACGTCACGCTGCCGATCTGGCTGGAGGTGGACGAGATCTACAACCTCGCCTGCCCGGCCGCCCCCGGCCATTACCAGTACAACCCCATCAAGACGATGAAGACCTCGCTGATGGGCGCGATCAACGTCCTGGGGATGGCCAAGCGGTGCCGCGCGAAGGTGCTCCAGGCCTCGACCAGCGAGGTCTACGGCGATCCGGAGGTCCATCCCCAGCCGGAGAGCTACCGCGGGGCGGTCAACCCGATCGGGCCCCGGGCCTGCTACGACGAGGGGAAGCGGGCCGCCGAGACCCTGTTCATGGACTATCACCGTGCCAACGGGGTCAACGTGCGGATCGTGCGGATCTTCAACACTTACGGGCCGCGGATGCACCCCTTCGACGGCCGGGTGATCTCGAACTTCATCCGCCAGGCCCTCCGCGGCGAAGAACTGACGATCTACGGCGACGGCTCGCAGACCCGATCGTTCTGCTACCGCGACGACATGGTCGAGGGAATCCTCCGGATGATGTCCGCCCCGGACGATTGCGTGGGCCCGGTCAACCTGGGGAACCCCGACGAGTTCAGCATCCGCGAGCTGGCCGAGCGGGTGATCGAGCTTTGCGGCTCGCGGTCGAAGATCGTCTACCGCCCGCCCCCGCCCGACGATCCCCGCCACCGCCGGCCCGACATCACCCTGGCCCAAACGCGCCTCGGCTGGCGGCCGACCGTTTGCTTGCACGACGGATTGGCGAAGACCATCGCCTGGTTCCGCTCGATCGACATGGACCACTACCGCCCGCCCACCCCGCGGTACTGAGGATCCCTCCAGTCCGCGGCTCAGCCGCAAGCGGCTCGCCGGTCCCGGCACATGAACCCTTCCAGGAGAACATGGCGTGAGGAATCGCTTCAGGATCTGCCAAGCGGCTGTGTGGGTGGGGCTCTTGGCCGCGGCGCGAGGTCCCGCCGCGGCCGAAGACTGGCCCGGCTGGCGCGGGCCGAGGCGCGACGGCATCTGCCAGGAGACGGGCCTGCTCAGGCAGTGGCCGGAGGGTGGGCCGAAGCTCGCCTGGAAGGCAACCGGCCTGGGCGAGGGCTACAGTGGGCCGGCCATCGTCGGGAGTTTACTCTTCACCATGGGCAGCCGCCAGGGACAGCAGTGGGTCCTCGCCCTGGACTGGACGAAGGGAGGCAAGACGGTCTGGGAAACGCCCCTGGGGACGGTCCGGCACGACGGCGGCGGTTACGCCGGGCCGCGGGCCACGCCGACCCTCGACGGCGACCGCCTCTACACCCTGGGAATCGCCGGCGAGCTGGTTTGCCTCGATGTCCGCCGCGGGGAGATCCTCTGGCGACGCGACCTGGTGAGGGATTTCGGCGGCCAAGCTCCGGGCTGGGGCTATTCGGAGTCGGTGTTGGTCGACGGGCCGTGGGTCGTCTGCACGCCCGGCGGACCCCGGGCGACGATCGCCGCCCTGCTCAAGTCCAACGGCCGGCCCGTCTGGACCTCCCCCGTCGGCGATCCGGCCGCCTACAGCTCGATCCTCCCGGTCTCGATCGGCAAGGTGAAGCAGTACGTGCAGTTCACGGCCAAGGGGGTGATCGGCGTCAGTGCCCGGGACGGGAAGCTCCTCTGGCGCTACGACCGGCCCGCCAACGGCACCGCCAACGTCAGCACGCCCGTCTGGCTCGGCCAGACCGTCTTCGCCGCCAGCGATTACGGCGTCGGCGGAGGGCTGGTCTGGGTCAAGAAGGCCGGGCAGGGATTCCGGGCCGACGAGATGTATTCCACCAAGCAGATGAAGAACCACCACGGCGGGCTGATCCTCCTGGACGACTACCTCTACGGGGCCGACGACGGGACCCTGACCTGCCTCCAGTACAAGACCGGGAAGGTGGCGTGGACCGACCGCACTTCGGGCAAGTGCTCGCTCCTTTGCGCCGACGGGATGCTCTATGCCCGCAACGAGAACGGCCCGGTGAGCCTGGTGGAGGCCACGCCGGAGGGTTTTCGTTTGCAGGGCCGCTTCCACCAGCCGGAGCGGAGCAACAAGAACAGTTGGCCCCATCCGGTGATCGCCCACGGCCGGTTGTACTTGCGCGACCAGGACGTGCTGCTGTGCTACGACATTCGCGCCGGCGGCGAGTAAGGCCGAGGAAGAACTTGCCGGCCCCCTCTTGGCAACTTCGCCCGAATGTGCTACGCTGTCTCGCGGTATGGAAGGGAACCAGCCCTTCAGTCCCGGGTGGCCGTTGCTGTGGAGCAGCACGGGACGAAGGGTTCAAGCCGAGGAAAGGAGTAACACGATGGCCAAGAAGAAAGCCGCTCCCAAGAAGAAGCCGGCCAAGAAAGCGGCCAAGAGGGCCTGCAAGCCCTGCAAGAAGTAGGCGGCTCGCCGCGGTCAGGTTCGGACGAGGCGGCGCGGAAGTACTCGGCCGGTCCGAGCGGCAAGGAGGGGGGGCGGCTGGGTTTCATTACGCGGCGCGGCGTGATGGACGAGGCCTTCTCCCGCGCGGCCTTCGCCCTCCAGACAGGCCAGATCAGCCCGCCGGTCAGGAGCCCCTTCGGCGTCCACCTGATCCGCTGCGAGGCGATCAAGCCGGGCACGGAACAACCCGTCCTTCCCCCGCCGGACAAGGGCGGCTGACAGCGTTGGCTCGCTGTTGACATTTAGTGGCCAGGCAGTATACTGCTTTTTATGGGGGGCACGATTCCGCTGAGGAGTCAGCCATGGCCACCTCGGAACGCGTTCGCGGACGTCGGAACGGCGCGCTCAGCCCCCGTGACGGCTTCACGCTGGTCGAGCTGCTCGTGGTCATCACCATCATCGGCATGCTCATGGCGCTCTTGCTGCCGGCGGTGATGAGTGCCCGGGGCGCCGCCCGCCGGGCCACGTGCGTGAGTAACTTGCACAACGTCAGCCTGGCGATACTCTCCGACGTCAGCGCCAAGCGGCGATTCCCGGCTTCCGGCCACTTCAGCCTCCTCGGAACGGAGCACTATCATAGCTGGGTGGTCACGCTGCTGGCTTCGCTGGAGCGCGGCGACATCGCTACGAAATGGAACTGGGACCTTCCCCACGACGATCCGGCGAACGCAAGCCTCGCCACGATCGGCATCCCCATCCTGGTCTGCCCGGACGATTTCACGGCCGTTGCGGGGCAAGGCAACCTGAGCTACGTGGTCAACGGCGGCTTCGCCTGGACCACCGGAACGCCGGCCCTGGATTGCCCATGCTCCTTCCACATCCCAAGCAATCCAATCCTTGCGCCACTCGACTTCAACGGCAACGGCGTCACGTGCCCAGGCGGCGGGAAGGAAGACGCGCCAGACATGAAGCTTTTCTACCAGACGAGCCTCTTCTTCCTCCAGAACTGGCCGCCCGGCACGTACCCTAAGCGGTACGTGCATTATCATACGCCCGACTCGATCTTCGACGGCCTCTCGAACACGATCATGCTCAGCGAGAACATCCGCGCCGGATACGACCCTGCGAAAGGAACGACCTGGGCCTCGCCGTATCCGAGGGATATCAGTTTCTTCGTAAGTTCCTACGTGTGCGAGAACCGGACCTGCGCAGCCGGGAAAGTCGATTACGGGCGAGCCAACGACCACTCGCAGGAGCCGTATCGCTTTGAGGCAATCAACTCGTCGGGGGACCAGGCCGAAGGGGAGGCCCCGTGGCCCTCGTCGCTTCACCCGGGCGGCGTTCACACGGCCTTTGCCGACGGACACATCCATTTCCTCCCCGACCAGGTGGACGGCGCGGTCTACGCGGCCCTGGTCAGTCCCCAAGGGATGCTGATCCGCGGCCCTCTGGCCCAGGTGACACCATCGGGCAGCGACTACTGAGGTGGGAAAGGGGATAAATCCAATCTCCCGCGACATCGCAGCGGTGCGACTCGGATCCTGTAGAAATTGGACTTATGCCCTTTTTCGTCGAGGGCAATTGTATGGCATCGCGCTGGTTTTATAGAGTCTTCGACCAGGAGCTGGGGCCGCTCGGTTTTCAGGATCTGGCGGAAATGGTGGGCGCGGGCACGCTCACCGAAGACGACCGCGTGCGGCGGGAATTCAGCGACAAGTGGATCGCGGCGCGCGAGGTGATCGGCCTGTTCCGCGCCGCCCAAGGCCCCGCCGCCGAGACCAAACCGCCCGAGCCGGAGTCCGCGCCGAGTGCGCCGGAACCCAAGCCCCGCTCTCCCGAGGCTGCAACCGCTCCGCCGACGGCGAGGCCGCGGCGGTGGAGAATCCCCCGCATCGGCCTGCGCGTGGGGATCGCGGCGGCCATTGTGCTCGTGGTTGGGGCGATTGTGGCCTACGAATTCTGGTCCCACCGGCGGTCGCGGATCTTCCCCGAGTCGGCGTTGAAACGGCCCCGGCCTGCGGATCGCGAGTCTCTCGTCACGGTTCTCGGCCCGCGACCGAAGGTCCCGTCGATTCCGGATCTTAAAGAAGGGGTAGCGAAACCGATTCCGGGATTGGAAGAAGTGGAGCCGGGTCTTTCGCCGTGCCTGACGCCCGATCTGAAAACCATCGTCTACGCGGCGATGACCGATGCGGCAACCGACTATGACCTCTATATCGCCACGCGCGATGACGTGTCAAAGCCCTTCGGTCCGTCGAAGCTCATTCAAGGCTGCCAATCCCCGCAGAGCGACGCCTACCCGACCCTCTCGGCCGATGGATTGGAGCTCATTTTCAAGCGATCTCTCAAGCGATCGGAGGGGGCTCCTCAATTCTATCGCACCACGCGAGACAGTACGTCAAGCGAATTCAACGCCCCGGTACACTGGCCGGTGCCGGGCTATGACGTCAGGAAGCAGGGGATCGCCCTGCCGCAGTTGCTCGACCGGACGCACATCAAGTTCATTTTTGCGGATGCCCCGAAGGCCCGCAAAACGATGATCTGCGAGCGATCGGACCCCAAGAGCCCCTTTGGACCGCCGCGCGAATCAACCATGTACTTCAACGGCTGGCTTCCATGGTTCGTTGCCACTAGCGGGTTGCGGCTGTACTTCGGCACGCCGGATGGCCTTTTCGTGGTCTCGCGCCAGAACCTCAACCAATCCTTTGGCCAAGAGGTGCGCGTTCTGGCCGCGTCGGCGACCGGGCCGATCGAAGGGCCGCTCTGGGTGGCTCCCCAGGAGGACGTCGTGTTTTACGTCTCCCCCGGCCCTGGCAAGAAGCCCGGCCTCGGCCCCGGCGACAAGGGGCGCAAGCTCTGGATGCTCCGGTTCTGAAGGGCTGGCGGGCTGCGGCCCGTTGACGGTCCGGCGCCCGCGATCCCTTTCTTTTCAGCGCCCCAGGAGGTGCGCGAGCACCGCCATCTCCAGGGCCTCGTAGTCCCGGCTGGCGATACACTGCTTCTCGACCTCCCTGGGGAAGGTGCGGACTTTCTCCACGAGCTTGAGGAAGACCGCACGGCTGTTGGCGAGGTGCCGGGTGGCGGCGTCGCTCTTTTGGGTCCGCATCGCCTTGACGTCCAGGCCGACGAAGCGGCCGGTGGCCGGGTAGCCGCCCAGCTCCAGCACCCGCACCTGGTTGTACGCCCCGCGGAGGTTGGCCGCCCCGAAGGCCTTGTCCTGGTCGAACTTCAGGCCGTTCTGGTCGTTGAGGTGAACGCTCCAGAGCTTGCCCAGCGACAGGGCGAAGGCCATCTCGTCCGACGGGTCGAGCCCCGCCAGAAGCGCGTGGGCCGTCTCGATCAGGCCGCCGACGCGGCTCGGGTCCGCCGTCCGCGACGCGATCGCCAGCGCGTGCCCGATCGTGGGAAGGTAGGCGTGGTCCATCGGCTCGTTCGGCTTGGGCTCGATGGCGATCGTGATCTCCGGATCGTACCGGAGGATGTGGTTCAGGGCCTCCAGCAGCCGCTGGTGGGCCTCGATGGCGTTTTTCGACTCGCGGACGTAGGTCCCCTCGCGGGCAAGCCAGAGGACCATCATCTTCGTGCCCAGGGCGGTGGCAATGTCCACGGCCCGGTCGGACCGCTGGAAGGCCCACTTGCGGCACTTGGGGTCGTTGGCGGTGTAGGCCCCGTCGATCCCCTTGGGATGCTCCCAGAGCCGGGGGGCGACGAACTCGGCCACCAGGCCCTCCCCGTCGAGCATCCGCTTGACCGCCGCCGCTTTCCTGGCGATCTGGGCCGGCTGGAGCTGCTCCACGTCCGGCACGGCGTCGTCGTCGTGGAACTGCATGCCGTCGAAGCCGAGCTGCTTGTACATCTTCAGCTTCTTGCCGAAGCGGACCGTCGGCCGGACCGTCGGCCCGAACGGGTCGGCCCCTTCGTGAATGTTCCACGGCCCGAACGAAAAACGATAATCAGCCGCCATGTTGAGCCCTCTCTTGCATCGGAAAATGGCTTCTCGTCACCGAGATGGCACCGTCGCGCGCCGTCGGCCTCGTTTTATAAACCGATCCCGGTCATTTGGCAAGGGCCGGCTCGCCCTCACCCGGACCGGTCGGCCATCACCATGCCGGCGATGGTGAGCAGGACGCCGAGCACCAGCGCCGGGCTGGCCGCCTCCTCGAAGAAGAGGAAACCGGCCACCGCGGCCATCGCCACCTGCGAGGCGCCGAGCACGTTGGCGTGAACGACGGTCGTCGTTTGCAGGCCCTTGATCAGCGCCACGTAGGAAAGCAGGTTCAGCGTGCCGCACCCGACCATCAGGAGGAGGTCTCGCGGGGCGGTCTCCAGGAGCCCCCACAGCCCGTGCCGGCCGAGGCACAGCGGCGTCAGGCTCGCCGCCCCCATCGCCGGCACGAGGAACGCGATCGCGGCCAGGGAGACGCCCTCGGTGGCCGAGCGGCGGATGGTGACGTTCAAGAGCCCGAAGATCACCCCCGCCAGACACGACGCGGCGACCGCCAGCGACACCCAGAGCGGTCCGGTGGCCACGTCGGCCAGCCGGGCCATCCCCTGGTTGGCCTTCCCCGCCCCGCCGCCGAGCAAAACGACGGAAACGATCAGGATGCCCAAGGCGAGGGTTGATTGCGGCGAGACCTTCTCGCCCAGATAGAGCCGCCCCAGCACGGCGCACGCGACCAGGTTCACCCCCAGGGCCACCGGCATCGTGATCGCCAGGCCGACGATCCCCATCGACCAGATCAACGGCAGATTCCCGGCCAGGTGGGTGAGCAGGCCGACGACGACCAGCGTCACCAGCGGACGGCCGCCGGGGAGCGGAGACTGCCCGCGGATCGCTCGACCGGCGAGCCACGGACCCATCAGCACCACGGCCATCGTCTCTTTCATACAGAGAATCCACGCTGGATCGTACTTGACTGCCAGATCCCGCAAGCAGATGTTCACCACCGTGTAACCGAGCGCGGCAAACACACAGTACGCGGTTCCGGGCATGAGAGGGCTGGGCCAAGGAAGAGGAGGAAACGAGGAAGGACAGGGAGCCATCAGCACGACGGGGAGTGCAGGCGGCGCATTCGAGATATTGTAGTTCCAGCCCCGCGAAACGCCTACCCGCGTTCAACCCGGCAGCCCCAGACCAGTTGGCGGAGCTGGGGCGGGATCCAGACCGGGGAGGACGTGCAACAAGAGGCGGCGCGGATCCAAGGCGAGAGGAATGCGCGGGGCGGGCTAGCGATCACGCCATCCACCCGATGTAGGGGGCGCCCTTTGAGTCTGGATTGTGCGGGGGCTTTCGGATAAACTTCGAGGTTCCCCCACCCTCGACACGATCCGCGGCTCCCTATATGCCCGCACCGAAGATCAAACAGCTCCGCAACATAGGCATCATTGCCCACATCGACGCTGGGAAGACCACCGTCACCGAGCGGATGCTCTACTATTGCGGCGTTACCCATCGAATGGGGGAGGTTGACAAGGGCACGACGATCACCGACTACGATGCGGAGGAGCGGGAGCGGGGGATCACGATCCAGTCGGCCTGCGTTACCTTCCCTTGGAAAGACGTGACGATCAACCTGATCGACACCCCGGGGCACGTCGATTTCACCGCAGAGGTGGAGCGGAGTCTCCGGGTCCTTGACGGAGCGGTGGTGGTGTTTAGTGCCCGAGAGGGGGTCGAGGCCCAGAGCGAGACCGTCTGGCGGCAGGCCGACAAGTATCGCGTCCCGCGGCTCTGTTTCATCAACAAGATGGACCGCGAGGGGGCGGATTTTTACGGGACCCTGGAGGAGATCGAGAAGCGGCTGGAGTGCAGGCCGGTGGCGGTCGCGCTGCCCGTCGGCTCCGGCCCGCCCCACCTGCCCAACGCCTTTCGCGGGATCATCGACCTGGTGAAGATGAAACTGCTCAGCTTCGACGAGGCGACCGAGGGGAAGGTGATCCACGAGGAGCCGATCCCGGAGGAGCTTCGGGACGAGGCCGAGATGTGGCAAGGCCAGATGCTCGATCGGCTGTCGCTCGCGAGCGACGAGCTCTTGGCGCTGCTGGTCTCCGAGGAGTCGGGGCCCGAGAAGCACGTCCCTGCGGAGCTGCTCCACAAGGTCTTGCGCGAGGCGACGATCCACAATCGGATCGTGCCGGTGCTCTGCGGGTCGGCGCTGGACCGGATCGGGATCCAGCCGCTGCTGGACGGGGTGGCCCGCTGGCTGCCGAGCCCCCTCGAGATTCCTCCCGTTGAGGGTGAAGACCCGAAGAAGCCGGGCCGCAGGATCGCCCGCAAGGCCGACCCCGAAGAGCCGTTTTGCGGATTGTTGTTCAAGATCCAGGCCGACCGGCACGGGGATCTCGACTTTGTGCGGGTCTATTCCGGCCGGCTCAAGGCGGGGAGCCGGGTCTACAACCCGGGCAAAGACAGGAAGGAAAACGTCCCCCAGTTGTGGCGGATCCAGGCCGACGAGCGGCAGCAGGTCGCCGAGGTCGAGGCGGGGGACATCATCGGCGTGATCGGGATGCGGCACACCGTGACCGGCGACACCCTGTGCGATCCCCGCAGTCCCATCCTCCTGGAGTCGATCACCTTCCCGGAAACCGTGATCTCCATGGCCATCGAGCCGGAGACCTCGACGGAGCGGAAGAAGCTGGCCGACGTGCTGGAGATGATGAAGCGCCAGGACCCCACCTTCCGCGCGCGGGAGAGCGAGGAAACCGGGCAAACGCTCATCAGCGGAATGGGGGAATTGCACCTGGAGGTGATCACGCACCGGCTGGTGCGGGACTACGGGCTGCACGTGCGGGTCCACAAGCCGCGGGTCAGCTACCGGGAGACGATCGAAAAGGGCGTGGAAGTGACCGGCCGCTGCCACCGCACGATGGCCGGGCAAAGCCTGTTCGCCGAGCTGAGGATCCGCATGGAGCCTTTCCCGCGGGCGGGCCGCCCGGTGACCGTCCTGGTCGCCGGCGGCGAAGCGCTTCCGCCGGCCTGCCTCAACGCGGCGATCCAGGTCCTCACCGAGCAGGGAGAAGGGGGCGGGATGCTCGGCTTCCCGCTGTTGAACGTCAAGATCTCCGTCCTCGGCGGCACGGTCCACGAGACGGAGTCCAACGAGCTGGCCTTCCGCCTCGCCGCCGCCGACGCCTTCAACCGGGGGCTCCGCCAGGCGGGAATCGTGCTGTTGGAGCCGATCATGCGGCTGGAAGTCACCATGCCCGAGGAATTCCTCGGGGATTTTGTGAGCGATTTGCAGCAGCGGCGGGCGGTGATCACGCGCACGCACAACCGCGGCCGCCACACGGTGATCGAGGCCCACGCCCCGCTGGCGAACCTCTTCGGCTATTCCAACGCGATGCGCGGCCTGAGCCAGGGCCGCGCCAGTTGCACCATGGAGCCGTCGAGCTACGGCCCCGCACCCCCGGAAGTGCTCCAGAGCTTCATGTAGATGGCCGTCATTTTTTCGGCTGGCCGTGCAGATAATGATCGTGATTCTCCGCCAAGTCCGGCGGCAACCCTTTGGCCATCCCAATCACTGGTTTGAGCTGGTCGTACAGCGTCCGGGGAGGCCGGGGCGGCGGCACGTCAACGGCCACGACAATCTCGACCTGAACCTCGGCCCCGTCTGGAAGGGGGGCTGGCTCGTCGAGCACCACGACCCGGTTTTTTGACGTGGCCACGATACACCACAGCCGCTTTCCCCCCCTTGCCCTGACACGTTCTTTTGCCCGCACCATACAGCCCAAAGTATTCTACCACTGCCATCGGTTCGCGCGGTAGTTGCGCATCGTGAATCTCCACCACAGAGTGCATCTGCACCCCATCTCTAGAGGGACACCAACCTAGCGCTCGCCTTTTGAGCGGCCCGCGTTCACGGCAGCGCGGGCGGGGGGTCGCAGGAGAACTATGCCCCGGCACGTGAGTTTTCCGATGAGGAATACTCATAAGTCGTAAGTTGTTGACACGCTTGGGCTGTCAGGACTGCGATTTTGTGCCCGCGGGCGGTTGACAGAGTCGGCCAAAGCCTGTACGATCTGAGGTTTCCCCCTTGATCGGGCGGACGTGGGTGGTGTGCTGGCAAGTCGGCAACAGGGTGAACCGGGAGAAGTTTTGTGGCCGGTCAAACGAACGAGGTGATCCGCATCCGGATGGAGGCCTACGACCACGCCGTCCTTGACCAGAGCGCAGCGGAGATCGTGGACACCGCCAAAAGGACGGGATCGATTGTCCACGGACCGATTCCCCTGCCGACCCGCATCGAACGTTATACCGTGCTCTCCAGCCCCCACATCGACAAAAAGGCCAGGCAGCAGTTCGAGATCCGCACCCACAAGCGGCTGATCGACATCATGCAGGCCACGGCGAAAACGATTGAGGCACTGAACAAGCTGAGCCTGCCGGCGGGCGTGGACATCAAGATCAAGGCTTCCAGCCGGCGCTAGACTGGTTACAATACTCTATTTGGCAGGACGGCGGTGGGCGCTGCTCGGTAGCTCCTCAGGTGGCACATGGACCGGAAGCTGCGTGGGTAAACCCGGCTGCGGTCGGATGTTCCCGCGAGCGACGTGCAACAAAGGCAAGAGCGATGAGAATTGGACTACTCGGCCGCAAGGTCGGGATGACTCAGATCTTCGATTCCGCCGGCGACGTCATCCCGGTGACCGTGATTCAGGCGGGCCCGTGCCACGTCCTCCAGGTGAAGACCCAGGAGCGCGACGGCTACGAGGCGGTCCAGATCGGCTATCAGGACATGCGGCGTCGTCTTGCCCCCCGCAGCAAGCGGGGTCACGTCGCCAAGCTCGACAGCAAACGCCAGAAAAGCCGCTCCGCCGCCGGGGTGGCTGCGATCCCCAAAGCGGGCTGCGAACCCAAGCGATTCATCCGCGAGTTCCGCATCTCCGGCGACGGCTTCCGGGTCGGCCAGCAGCTCTCCGTCGAGGTGTTCGCGGGGGTCACGGCGGTGGACGTCGTGGGGACCAGCAAAGGGAGGGGAACCGCCGGCGTGATGAAGCGGCACAACTACCGCGGCCAGCGGGCCTCCCACGGCGTGAAAAAGGTCCACCGCCACCCCGGCTCGATCGGGATGAACACATTCCCCCATCGGGTGTTCAAGGGGCACCGCATGGCCGGTCACATGGGCGCCGAGCGGGTCACCGCCCGAAACCTCAAGTTGGTCGGGATCGACAAAGAGAACAACCTGCTGTTGGTCAACGGCGCCGTGCCGGGGCCCAACGGCGGGTTTGTGATTATTCGCGAAACCAACAAGCTCCCCAGGGCGAAAACAACACGCGACGACCATGGTTAGTTTGCCCGTTTACGATCGGAGCGGCCAGGAGGTGGGGACCTACGAAATCGATCCCGCCGAGCTGGCTCCGCGGATCAACAAGCAGTTGCTCCACGACGTCGTGGTGATGTACCAGGCCAACCGGCGGCAGGGGACGTTCCGCACCAAGGGCCGCTCGGACGTGGCGGGGACGACCAAGAAGATGTACCGGCAGAAGGGGACGGGAAACGCCCGGGCGGGCTCGCGGCGGAGCCCCGTCCGCCGCGGCGGGGGACACACCTTCGCCAAGCGGCCGCGGGACTTCAGCTATCGGCTCCCCAGGCAGGCGATCCGCCTGGCCACGCGGATGGCCCTGGCGGCCCGCCTCGCCGACAGCGAAGTGAAGCTGATCGACGAGCTTTCCCTCCCCGAGCCGAAGACCCACGAGATGGCCGCGATCCTCAAGGCGCTCAAGCTGGACGGCATCCGGCTGTTGGTGGCGGTGGCCGTGTATGACGCCAACGTCCACAAGAGCGTTCGCAATCTGGCGGGAGTTTCGGTGTTGCCGGTGGGAGACTTGAACGCGTTGGAGGTGCTCCGCCCGCGGGCCCTGCTGATGACGAAGGCGGCTTTGGACGCATTCCGCCAGAAGGCCCTGGCCGCCGTTTAGTTGGCAAGGCCCCCCGAGAGGAAGGACATCAGGCGCATGGCCCAGAATCGCACCAAGTCGGGAGTCGCGTTGGAGCCGTACCAGGTGGTGCTTCGGCCGCTGGTGACCGAGAAGGGTTTTCACAAGGCGGAGCGGCTCAACGCCTACGCCTTCGAGGTGAATCCGCTGGCCACCAAGGCGGACATCCACCGGGCGGTCGAGCAGTTGTTCGACGTGAAGGTGGTCCGCGTCAACGTGCAGAACCGCAAAGGGAAGCCGCGGCGGACGCGGTTCCGCCGCGCCCACACCAGGGACTGGAAGAAGGCCATCGTGACGTTGGACCCCGAGCACAGGATCAATTTCTTCTAAGCGCGCCGTCAGCCCTCAGCCGTCAGCTATCAGCCACGAGAGGCTGGAAGCAGGCCGGCTGAAAGCTGAAAGCTGAAAGCTGAAAGCTATGGGTCTTCGCCGATACAACCCGACCACGCCCGGCCGTCGTCAGGCGAGCGTGAGCGATTTTGCCGAGCTGACGCCGGGAGCCCCGCCGGAGAAGTCCCTCCTGCGGCCGAAGCGGCGCCAGGGGGGGCGGAACAACCAGGGCGTGATCACCGTCAGGCACCGCGGCGGCGGACACAAGCGGAAGTACCGCCTGATCGATTTCCGCCGCAACAAGGACGGCGTCCCGGCCCTGGTTCACTCGATCCAGTACGATCCCAACCGCAGTGCGCGGATCGCCTTGCTGCACTACGTGGACGGCGAGAAGCGGTACATCCTCGCGCCGGAAGGGCTCAAGGTGGGGGACAAGGTGCACAGCGGCCCGGACGCGCCCCCGAACGTCGGCAACTGCCTCCCGCTGTCGGTGATCCCGTTGGGGATGAGCGTGCACTCGATCGAGATGCAGCCGGGGCGGGGGGGCGTGCTCTGCCGGGCGGCCGGGATGGGCGCGACGCTGGCCGCGCGGGACGCCGATTGGGCCCAGATCAACCTGCCCAGCGGGGAGATCCGCCGCGTGCCGGCGCAGTGCCGCGCGACGATCGGCACCCTGGGCAACGCCGACCACATGAACGTGGTGCTGGGCAAGGCCGGCCGCACCCGCTGGCTCGGCCGCCGGCCGCACGTCCGCGGGACGGCGATGAACCCCATCGACCATCCCCACGGCGGCGGCGAGGGCCGGACCAAGGGCGGGCGCCACCCCGTCAGCCCCACCGGCAAGCTGGCCAAGGGCGGCCGCACGCGGAAGCGGCACAAGGCGTCCAACCGGGCGATCGTCCGCCGCCGCCGCTCGGTCCGCTACGGACTGATCAAGATTTAGGCCACCAACGCGAGATCGGGCGAGAGAACATGGGAAGATCCTTGAAGAAAGGCCCCTTCGTCGACCGCAAGCTTTTCGTCAAAGTCGAAAGGCTCAACGAGGACGGCCGGAAGGAGCCGCTGAAGACCTGGGCCCGGGCATGCACCATCGTGCCCGAGTTCGTCGGGCACACCTTC
>Ga0153916_10000851_pt1 | contig 21204 bp, 18 predicted proteins | sample Opewatmetagenome_FD_109642 | JGI IMG/M metagenome (GOLD analysis project Ga0153916, IMG submission 109642) | Freshwater wetland microbial communities from Ohio, USA - Open water 3 Core 3 Depth 4 metaG | ecosystem: Environmental > Aquatic > Freshwater > Wetlands | place: USA: Ohio, Lake Erie...
ACAAATCAGCTGCTCTGACCAACTGAGCTACATCGGCACAATACGTCTAAGAACGCGGATTCGGGATACCCTTGAAAATCGGTTTGCAAATGTATAAATATTTTATTTATAACACAAAAAACAAGTCCTTATTTTTTAAGCCCTTTTAAGTTTGGTTTTATGCTTCCTTAACTGCCTCCTCAGGGCCTCAATGGCAAGGTCGGTCGATTCTTCAAATGTGCGGGTTTGCTTCTTGGCAAATAGCTCTGAACCAGGTATTCTTAACTTAATTTCAGTTACTTTGTTTTCTAAGTCCTGTGAACGGTCTAATCGGAGAAATACCTCTGCACTGATAATGTCACTATAAAACAATCCCAGCTTCTCCAGTCTTCCTTTAATAAAATCCAGTAACTTGACGTCTGCGTCAAAACGGATTGAATGAATCTTGATATCCATAATTATTCCTCCATTTTTTATGCCCGTGGATGAGCTTGTTTATATATAGTCTTGAGTTTTTCAAAAGTGGTATGTGTATATATCTGTGTCGCCGAAAGGTTTGAATGTCCCAGAATTTCTTTAATGGCATTCAGATCTGCACCCCTGTTCAACATATGGGTTGCAAATGTATGCCTGAGAACATGAGGACTTCTCTTTTCCATAGTAGTAACAAATCGCAGATATCTGTTAACCACCCGATATACGAACTTATCATAAATTGGCTTCCCCTTATCGGTAATAAAAAAATAATCATGCCCCCGATCCGGAAAACTCTTATTTCGTATAGCCAGGTAATCATTAAAAATCTTTACATATGACTGGTGAAATGGTATAAGCCTCTCTTTATTTCTTTTCCCAAGTACTTTAATAGTCTGGTCATATAGTTGTACTGAACTATCAGTCAGATTTACAAGTTCAGATAATCTCATGCCTGTTATATAAAGAACATCTATCAACAACCTGTTCCTTATTCCGTTAAAATTATTTCCGAAATCAACGTCGTCAAGTAAAACCTCCATCTTTTCCTGCTCCACAAATTCCGGCAATCTTTTGCCTGATTTGGGCGGGAATATCTTATTCATTGGATTATGATTTATTATCTGCTCCCTTAACAGGTACTTGTAAAAGGATTTCAATGTGGTTATTTTTCTGTTGACTGTCCTGGCAGTAATACCATGTTCCATTAAATTGACAATCCATGCACGAATATCCTTGAAATCAGCAGTTTTTTCGTCACATCCAGGTCTTAAAGTTGAACAAAATGCAATAAATTGCTCAATATCATTACCATATGAGGAAATGGTATGAGATGAATACCTTCTTTCAAATTTGAGATAATTAAGAAAAGATTCCTTAAAACTCATTGAATCACCACAAAACTTAAATGATAACTGATAGAAAATAATACAGGATAATAAGTCCAGGCTAATTGGACATAGGTATGTTTTACTGATCTTTCTCCTGAAGCTTTTGTATATAAATAGCACGTTTCACAGCCTGTCTTCTTTTAACCGAAGGTTTGGAAAATGACTGTCTCTCTCTTAATTCTTTGACAGTTCCGGTCTTTTCAAATTTCCGCTTGAATTTTTTAAGCGCTCGCTCAATGTTTTCTCCTTCTTTTAACGGGACAATGATCATGACTTCTCCTTTCTTATGGTTTAAAATTGAGCCGCAAATTTATGAATTCATTCAGAATAATTCAAGATATTCAGAAAAAATTCTGATAGATGAGTAAAATTTTTTCTATTCTGTAATCAGGTAAGGCTTTATTTTTAAATATACATCATCCGGTAAAAGATTGTTTTTGATAATCTCATCGGTACTGCTGAACTTACCGTTGATTTCCCGGTATGAAATCAAAGCCCTGGCCTGGTATTCGTTAATATAGGGATGACGACTTAAATCAGCTATGCCGGTGGTATTCAGATTAATACGAATAACTGCTGCAGAATCGATAAGCACAAAATCGCTGATGTTTTCAAAATTCTCCTGAGTCATTCCGTATACTTCAAGAAGTTGTTCCTTGCTGATATAACCTCCCAGTAAATTTCGGTACTTAATGATACGGGCTGAAAGAACAGGGCCAATACCGTAAATGCCCACCAATGCTGCCGAATCAGAATTATTGAGAGGTAATGGGGTTTTGGATATTATTCGATTTTTACTGTAGTCTGTCTTAAAAAGGTCGGTCGTATCGCTATATGCTTTTTCCTTTGGTAAATGAATCAGGATTAACGGTTCAATTCGTAAATATTCTGCTGAATCGAGTCCATAAATCTTTTTCAGATCCTCCCTGACACGGAAAGTACCTCCACTTTCCCTGTATTTCATTATATTCCTGATAACTCTGTTTTCAATGCCAAGGTTATGAAAATCTTCCGGAGTCGCTGTATTAGGATTAAAAAAAAATAGTTGGTGATTTTCTTCTGCTTCAGAGACAGATTTCTCGAATTCAGCAATTTCATCCTGGAATTCTGAGAAATCATATGTTATATTTTTCCTGAAGTGAGGAATTACTAATCGGGCAGCAACCAGAATAAAGATAATCACAATCAGGACAATTAGGCCATTCCGTTCAGATCTGGTGAAGGTGAAGTAATCTTTCAGGAATTTCCTGAACATCTCAATTCCTGTTTACGCAATTGAGGTCTTCAAATGCAACTTTCAGTCTTTCAACCATATATTTTTCACCTTCCCGTAGCCATACCCGGGGATCATATTTCTTCTTGTTAGGCTTATCATCTCCTTCAGGATTCCCGATCTGACCCTGCAGGTAACCATGATTTTGTTTTTCGTAGTTCCGTATCCCGTCCCAGAAAGCCCACTGAGTATCTGTATCAATATTCATCTTTATCACACCATAGCTGATTGCCTCACGAATTTCTTCACGGCTTGACCCGGATCCACCATGGAAAACAAAATTAACCGGTTTAGGTGGTGTCTTATATTTATCCTGTATGAATTTCTGTGAATTATTCAGAATCTTCGGTGTAAGTTTTACATTACCCGGTTTGTATACTCCATGAACATTACCAAATGCAGCTGCGATGGTGAAATGATCGCTGACTTTCTTTAGTTCCGTATATGCATATGCTACCTCTTCCGGCTGAGTATATAATCTTGAACTTTCAGTACCTGAATGGTCAATACCATCTTCCTCACCTCCAGTGACGCCCAGTTCAATTTCCAGTGTCATATTAATCCTGCTCATCCTCTCCAGGTATTTTTTGCAGGTCTCGATATTCTCCTTAATCGGTTCCTCCGACAGGTCAAGCATATGTGAACTGAATAATGGCTTTCCGTATTCCTTAAAGTGCTTTTCACCATAGGTCAGCAATCCGTCAATCCATGGTAATAACTTCCTTGCAGCATGATCTGTATGCACCAGGACATATATGCCGTATAATTCTGCCAGATGATGAATGTGTTTAGCTCCAATAATTCCACCGGCTATGCCACTCTGCTCTTTCTCATTTGAAAGCCCCTTTCCTGCCCAGAAAGCGGCACCTCCATTTGAAAATTGTATGATAACCGGTGAATTAATGACCTTTGCAGCTTCCATGACTGCATTTACAGAATTCGTGCTAACCACATTAACAGCTGGAAGTGCAAATCCATTTTCTTTTGCGATCCGGAATATTTCCTGGACATCATTGCCGGTTACGACACCAGCTTTAAGTTTATCTGAAATTTTTCCTTGCATTTTGTTCTGATTTAAAGATTTACAATATTCAAAAACACAATTGTAACTGCAAATTTAGGAGAATTACCTTTAAGTAAAACAAGTACGTCTTATTTTTATTACAAATTCTTTGCAATTGAATCTAAATTGAGGAAATGCCTTAAATGCATCAGAAATTGTTAAAATGTTAAATTGTTAAAAGGTTATTCTAATGAGACCGTTACCGACACTTTTAATGCCAGATTGTCAATTATTTTATCATAACCATAATAACCGTAACGATAAAATATCCCCCCTCCAAGACCAATATAATACATATTGAAAATTTTGAATCTGATTATATTATTAATTAATAAACCCGACTCTAGAAAGACTTTGTCCTTTTCTTTAAAATCAATCCCATGATCTGAAGCATTTCTTAGTGTTCCCCAGCCCGTATTCTGAATAATTACAATTCTTGGCTTAAATCTGGGTGTTTCAAGTAACAGCGATCCAAAATTGTGAGAATAAAAAATATTTATGTATTGGTCTGAAAGAAACTCATAGGGCTTCATTGTCTGAAATGCGTTGTTTATTATGACAGGAAGGTAGCTCTTGCTTCCTTCTCCGGTAAAAAGAAGGCTGTAAGGCAAGCTTTTATCAACATAACCGAGCGCAATCCTTAAATCAGACTGCCCAATCCTCCCTTTGTAAGCAGTAATGTCGACAGTGGCTTCCAACCGATTATAAGTGTAGCTTTGCCTGTTAAAAATATTAATACCTCTTTTGTATTCAATATTGATTATAGGATTCCCGGCGTAATAGACTATTCTCTGATTACCTATTATTTCTGTTATTTCACCAAAAGAATAATTAGCAGAAATCTGAATTTCATCGGCAGAAAAACCAGTCAGCAGTGAACCCTTGTACAGATATTCATAAGTCGGGATTATTTCTTTAAGGCTTAGTGCGGTTGAAAATTTTAAAAAACGTGATAGATGAAAATTTAATTCAGCCTTCCCTTCAATGAAATTATCCATGCGCGATGAAATATAATCTCTGAGATAATCGCTGAAGGAGAGTAATGTAAAATCTTCGCGCAGGTCCAGACCAGGTTCTTTTAAATTATTCTGGTATGAAAATTTCAACTCAGTTTCGTTAGACTTGTCAAGATTAAAAGCAAGATGCCCCCCATATTTCAACTTTTTGTCTTTGAGGCCATATCCGGCAAAACCTCCAATTGAGATAAATTTTGACAATTTCTCGTTAGTGTTAAGTCCCAAACCCAACCGGGCTCCTTCATATTCATTAATGCTGTAAAATTTGAATAAATCTACATCGAGAAATTTCACAGGAACCTTTCCAACAACAATATTTGGATATATTTCAGCCCAGTAGTCAAAATTGAACTTTTTACCTATACTGTCCATGAACTGATAGGTGTTCTTTTCAATATTGGTCAGTGAATCTGTACGGGCTGTTTGCAAGATTGAATCGCTGTTATTAATTAATAACCGATCTAAATATACTCTTTCGTAATTAATTGAATCATTGATTATTATTAAATTGAAATCAACATTACTGATTTCTGACGTAATAAGGTATACTGGATATGCTTTTATGTTTTTATTGATCTGCATGGATACAAAGCCAATCTCCTCGTTCAGTCTGGAAGGAAACCATTTGTCGTTAATGTATTCATAATCCTGTTTGAACTTAAAATCAATCAAACCTTTTTCAGAAGGTTCGGTGACAATATTCCTGATTGCATAGCCATTTGAACTGATATAAAGCCTGCCTTTCAGGCTGTTGAAGTTTTTCCCTTTTTTGGGATGAAATTCAATTACCCAAATCGTGTCAGTCAAATCTTCATAAGTTTCTTCGAGGTTAAAGTTATAGCTTCTCAGGCATTCATCAGAAAGAGGGCTTAGATACTCTTCACTTGTTTTATCATCTGAGATGGGTATGGCAAAGAGGGATATATTATTGTTGTAAAAAGATATTGAATTGTGGAATGATGAAACAAAATACTGACCTAATAAGGGATTTTCAAATCCTGAGGTTTTGACCGCAATTATTTTATTATTAGTCCGGTCATTGATCCGGGTACATAACACGACCGATTCGGAAATGAAACTGGCATGCTTATTAATATCCCTGTTCTTTTTAATGGTAGCGCTGTCATTTGCTGTAGCATTGTAAGATAATTTTAAATTAAATAAGGTTTTTAAGTAGCATTGATACCTGTATTTCTCGTAGTTTTCAAAATTGTTCTTCTCCTTGTTTTTAAGAACATTCTTAATAATCCTTATTGCGGGATTATTGGACGGCGTAACGGTTATCTCCCTTATTTTCACAGTATCAGTTTCCAGTTCGACGACAATTTCAGACAGATTGATTTCAGGTGTGATCAATATTTTATTCTGTTTATATCCAACACAGGAGACCTGGATGTCTTTTACCTCTTTGTCATTTATTTCAAATCTACCATGGATATTAGAGATCACTCCTCTCTGAACAGATTTCTTCTGATATGTCACTGATGCAAAGGCAATTGGTAATTTTGTGGATTTTTCAATGATGATTCCTTTGATATATGCCTGGGAACTTGCAGATATATTAATTATAAGGCAAAATAATAAAAAGCTTATTTTCTTTTTTATTGACAAGTGTGGTAATTTCTGTCTATTTTCTTGACTGTAAAAACCAGGGGCCATGACCAACTTTATCCGGAGCAGATGACTTTCGACGATCAGAATGGATACCCAATGGCGACATGTAACTGCCAGAACCGATAATCAATCGCGGTTCCATCGGCACGCTTATAATAATAATCCGGTTGATCAAAAAGTACCCACCGTGGTCCGTTTGGTATTATTGGATCTCTGACTTTAAGCCCTAAATCGGCCCGAAAAATGAAAAATGAAAAATTCATTCTTAATCCTAGTCCCGTTCCAATTGCAATATCCTTATAAAAAGAATTCCATTTAAAAACAGATCCTGCTCTACCATCCTTGTCACTGATCGCCCATATGTTACCGGCATCTAAGAAAAGGGCACCTTCCAGAATCCAAAAAAGCTTAAATCGATACTCAAAATTAGCCTCCATTTTGATATCGGCAGTTGAGTTGGGATACAGACTGATAGTATCAAGATAAGTTCCCGGTCCCAGGTTCCTGACCGGCCAGGCTCTTATGCCATTTGCACCACCCGTAAAATATTGTTTTTCAAAAGGTATAGCAATTGAATTCCCATAAGGCCAGGCTACCCCTGCAAAAAAGCGGTACATAAAACTTGTTTTATCATCAACTATGCTATAATGCCTGATATCAAAATCACATTTGATGAACTGGGCAAATTCATTGCCAGCCAATTCGTAATTACCATTTCTATTGGAATTTCCGAAAAGACTGTATATACCTGCCAGCAAAAATCCAGATTGCTCGGTATTTATCCTAAAATATGTATAACTGCCAAGCTTCTTAATGTCTTGATTGTTAAAGATAAAGCTATAACTGGTTGAAGTGATGAGCCGGTCTTCATAACTATGCTGAAGATAGGTGCCTTGTATGTCATTTTGAAATATAGAATCATTTGTCATTTTGACATAATTAATGTCAATTGGATTAATAATATGTGAGATATATGGGAAATTACTCCATGTATAACCAAAGCCGAAATTGGTAAACCTGCGCGCATAATCGGGCCTTTGTTGCTGGTTGAATGCTAATGAGATCCTTGTCTTTGGATTATATTTCCTGATGAAATTCTCGGTGCGGAAAGGCAATAAAAACTGAGGCAGGGTAATCCTTGCATCGATTCCTGCCTCGTATACCAGATATATTCCCTTCAGATTTTGTACATTGGTTGTGTCAAGTTTTCTAAGGAATTCAATTGATCCCTTAAGCCGGATATTAAGATTCTCAGCTCCTCCAAAAAGGTTCCTGTGCTGATAACTTATATTGCTGGCAGCACCAAAATTCCCGGAAGAATTGGTACCCTCAAGTTCGAATGAGTATGCTTGCAACGTAGCCGGAGTAAGTTGTACATAGCATTTTAAGGGATAATCTTCCTGTTGGTAAGGATTTTCAGGAACTTCTTCTTCAAAAAAAATGTTGACTGTCTTAAATATCCTGAGGGAAGAAAGGTGTTGATAAGTCTGGCTGACATCATCAATATTATAAAGATTTCCGGGAATAATATAAATTGATTGAGTAATTATATCGGGATCAACTTTTAATCTGTCATGATAAAGGAATATGTAATTATTAAAAGTACTCTCAGTCAGACTTTTCAGATATTCCTGATAATCAACCAGTGCATCTTTCTGATTGAAATCGGATAGAACATATACGTTATTGATCCTGTATTTTCTGTTAGGAACATAATTTATATAATAATCATCCTGCTTTTTAAGTTGATATTCATCAATAACAGCAGTAAGATCGACTGTCAGATTATTTAAAGTTGTATCAGCCTCAAAATTTATCAGATCTTTATTGAAATTATAGAATCCCAGTGTTTTAATATAATTCTCAATCCTTGTTCTTTCCTCCTGAATTACATCAGCATCAAAAAATGAACCTCGTTTCAGTAATGTATTCATAGTATCTGACAGTATGAGTTCACGAAGTGTCGTATCCCGGAACTGATAACTGACCTTATTTATACTATATGGTTCCCCGGTATTGATTTTATACCTGACATATGCCTTCTGATTATGAAATCTGGATGTATCTGCCACCTCTGCATAGTAATATCCTTTATTCCTGAGATAAAGTTTTACTCTTTCTTTATTTTTTTCGATATCGAACTCATTCCAGATCACCGGTTCTTCACCAATTTTTTTAAGCCATCTGTTGAACCAGTTATCTTTTGTCCCCGATAAATTATAAAGTCCAAGGTAAAACTTCAATCCCAAAACTCTTTTATTAGGTTTGGGACGAATATAACTTTCCACCTCATTTTTATCAATATCCTTATTATTATTTTCAGTTTTGTACCTGTTCAGCAGATATTTATCTTCAGGAACACGCCTGGTGCTGCTGCAGGAGTATAGAAAAAAGGCAATTATGACTACGCTGGAAGGTATTATAGACCTTCCAAAGAATAAATAATTATTTTTCCCGGGAATCAACTAAAGATGAACTTTAAGCAAATATAATTAACTTCATTAATAACGCATTGTACGATTCAAAATTGGTAAATTAGCAAAGTCAATTCAAATTACAGTATTAAATGTTATCTAAATCTCAGATAAGTCTTATCAGGTCTCTGAAATATAAAAAATTTAGAAAATTACACGGATTATTTGTGTCGGAAGGTGAAAAGATTGTAAACGATCTGATTAAAATTTCTGGCGATAAAAATCATTTATTCAAAATCCAGGCTATTTATGCAACTTCCAGTTGGTTCAGTAATAATAAAAAACTAAAAACGAAAGATTACGGATTTGTTGAAATTACTGAGGAGGAGTTGAAAAGAATATCAATGCTCACTACCCCCAACAAAGTATTGGCTCTTGTCAGAATACCTGATTCAACGGATGACACAGATCATATATTAAAAAATTTATCCATCGTACTTGACAATATCCAGGATCCGGGAAATCTAGGAACTATTATCCGCATCGCTCACTGGTTTGGCATCACCCATATAATCTGCTCGGAGAATTCCACAGATCTGTATAATCCGAAAACTATCCAGTCAGCAATGGGATCCATTTGGTCAGTGAGGGTATTGTACAGGGCACTACCAACATTTCTTAAATATTATAATGATAATAATGATTTGCCGGTGATAGGGGCATTTCTTTCAGGTTCCAGTATTTATGCCCAACCTCCTGTGCAGAAAGGATTGATAGTTCTTGGAAATGAAGCCCACGGTATTTCAAAGGATCTGGAACCCTTTATCCGTTCCAGAATTTATATACCGCCTTTCTCGGAAAAATCACGGCCGGATTCAATAAATGTGGCTATGGCTGCAGCTATTATCTGTTCGGAATTAAGAAGAAATACTTTCACTCAAAATGAAAGCATAACATGACCAGGTAGGAGTTCAATCGGTCAATGGATTCGACATATTGAAGATCACCAGCACCAGTATCCAGAACATTCATTAATCCTGTTGAAAGTTTAAGCTCCGTTGAAAATTTAAAATATTTCAGGTAATAATCAATGCCAAATCCAATTTCAAAATATATATCGAATGGCTTAAGCTTTACATCAATATCCTGATCATCTACTTTTCTCCTCGCCAGGTCGTAACGGACGTTGAATCCTCCAATAAAATAGGGTGCATAATTGTTTACCCTTTTTGATTTGTATTTGACAACAAGGGGGAAATCGAGAAAACTAGATTCCACCTCTACCTTTGTGTCTAACACAGTATCATTTCTGTAAAAATAAAGCCTCCTCTGTCCAAATGTAATCCCGGGAAGGAATCTGAGCGAAAAATAATCAGCCAGGCGAAGGTCCGATACTATACTCACCTGAAATCCAGGAGAAATTCTGCTTACATCTGCAAAAAAAAGCTTGAGAGGAATGGTGTCTGTTAAATCAGGGCGCCTGATTCCAAAGTCCATAGTATTAAGTCCAACAGTAAATCCAAAATGAATCCGTTTATAATCATATTTCGGGTCATTCTGTGCTTTCTTGACCTGACTGAACAATGGATTAAGAATGAAAAGGAATGCTATGAGAATTGAAATATTTTTCAATAGGATAACTTCATTTTGTGAATCAAACGTCTTCTAAAAAGTATTATTATACCTGTATAACGATTTTATGCTTCAAGGATTTTATCAAGTGCTGAAAAATATGCTTTTTTAATATCACTGATAAATCCAAAAGAAAGATCATCAATTCTGAGCTCACCTTTTGTAACATGCCCGAGCGCAGAGAAAGGAACTTTCATGTTTATCATATAATCTATAAAATCGGTCTCTCTTGTTTGCGTCACCGAAACTATTATTCTGCCCTGAGATTCCCCGAAAAGAAACGCATCTTTCCTGATTTCTGCTGGAGATGTAATATCAAAGCCAAGATCGCGGGGTATGGCTGATTCTGCAAGTGAGACAAATAAACCACCATCTGATACATCGTGTGCTGACCGGACCAGGTGATTAACTATTAATCCTTTGATGGCTTCCTGAATTCTGAATTCAAAGTCAAGATCAAATTCGGGTGGGGGACTCTTCTTAATTCCATGCCAGGAATACAGGTACTCTGAACAGGAAATATCATTTACAGATTTACCAATGAGATAGATCATATCACCTTTTTCCTTGAATGCAAGGGTCATTTGGTGATTCTTATTCTTTAAAAGTCCCAGCATTCCAATAACCGGTGTTGGATGAACCGGGACAGTTTTGCCATCTATTGTGGTTTGGTTATAAAAACTGACATTACCACCTGTTACGGGTGTTCCAAATTTGCGGCATGCTTCACCCATCCCTGCAACAGCCTGAACGAATTGCCAGTATACCTCCGGATTATAAGGATTACCAAAATTAAGGCAATTGGTAATGGCAAGTGGTTCCGCTCCGCTGCAAACTATGTTCCTCGCAGCCTCTGCTACCGCAATCATAGTCCCAATCCGCGGATCAGAATAAACATATCGTCCATTACAGTCGGTTGTTAATGCCAGTGCTGAATCTGTTTCCTTAATATTTACAACTCCTGCATCAGACGGGAAATTTGTTGACATATTATTGGTTCGAACCATCGTATCATATTGTTCGTACACCCATTTTTTTGAGGCAATATTTGGATGGTTAATCAGGAAGCAGGCAACTTCTTTTAAATCCACAGGTTCAGGTACCTGATCAATACTGAAAGACTTATGTTCTTTATAATATGATGGTTCCTTATATTCCCGGTCATATTGGGGGGCACCTCCTCCGAGGACCAGGTTGGAAGCAGGAACTTCAGCCATCAGGTTACCATTCATCCAGAATTCAAGTTTATCATCTGGTATGACTTCTCCGATAATCTTACAATTTAAGTCCCACTTATCAAAAACTGCCTCGACTTCTTTTTCTCTGCCCTTCTCAACTACTACAAGCATTCTTTCCTGTGATTCGGAAAGAAGTATTTCCCAGGCTTCCATATTAGTTTGTCTTAAAGGGACTTTCCCAAGGTCAATCCTCATGCCGCAATCACCTCTTGCCGACATTTCAGAAGTTGAGCAGATAATACCGGCGGCTCCCATATCCTGCATACCGACTACAGCTCCAGTTTTATTCAGTTCAAGTGTAGCTTCGAGCAACAGTTTTTCCATGAAAGGATCCCCTACCTGTATTGAGGGAATATCTTCTGCTGATTCTTCAGTAATATCTGCTGATGCGAAAGTGGCTCCGTGTATACCGTCTTTCCCTGTCGATGAACCCACGATATAAACTGGATTTCCAATACCGGCTGCTGTTGCAGAAATTAATTCTTCATGCTTCATAAGCCCAACCGACATTGCATTGACAAGGGGATTGGTATTGTAACATTCATCAAAAAACACCTCGCCCCCTGCAACCGCTACACCAAATGAATTGCCATAATCACCGATCCCTTTCACAACACCCCGAATGAGCCATTTGGTATGGTCAAGTTCCGGATTCCCAAACCTGAGTGAATTAAGCTGAGCGACCGGACGGGCTCCCATCGTGAAAATATCCCTGTTAATGCCACCAACTCCCGTGGCTGCGCCCTGGTATGGTTCTATTGAACAGGGATGATTATGAGATTCAATCTTGAAAGCACATGCCAGTCCATTTCCGACATCAACAAGTCCTGCATTTTCTTCACCTGCCTTGACTAAAAGACTTTTCCCTTCACGCGGTAAAGTTTTAATTAGCTTGATTGAATTCTTATAGGAAGCATGTTCTGACCACATAACGGAATAAATTGATAATTCAGTAAAGTTCGGAATACGTCCAAGTATCGTTTTTATCATCTCAAATTCCTCAACTGTCAATCCTAAATCCTGTGCTATTTTGACAGTGACGTCCATTTTACTGAAGGATTAAAATAACATGCTGTGCAAATATAGTTTTATTTTGTGATTTCATTTTTCAATACCCCTGCCCTGACATCTCAAATGTTCCATCTTTTCATTTTTATATATTTGCAATCTGTACGAGCATTTTACTCTATATAAACATATATTATGTCAACACTTTATAGTGATGTTGCTTTTAAAATCAGCAAGCTTGTAACGGTAACATACAGCACATCATTCTCCATTGCAGTCAGGTTTCTTCAGTCTGATCTCAGAAAAGCAATTTACAGTATTTACGGTTTTGTCAGGTTTGCAGATGAAATAGTTGATACTTTTCATTGTCATAATAAAGAATTCCTGCTGGAGAAATTTGAGAGGGACTTCTATGAAGGAATGGAACAGGGGATCAGTTTAAATCCGGTATTATATTCATTCTGTGAAACGGTGCGGCACTATAAGATCCCTGATGAACTGATTCAGGCTTTTTTGAAAAGTATGAAAATTGACTTATCAAGAAATTACCATAAGACAAAAGACGAAACGAATGAGTACATCTTTGGATCTGCTGAATCTGTGGGCTTAATGTGTTTGAAAATCTTTACAGATGGTGATGATAAGCTCTATAAAGAACTATCTTCACCTGCAAAAAAACTTGGTGCAGCCTTTCAAAAAGTTAATTTTCTCCGCGATCTGAAAAATGATACTGTATATCTTAACCGGCGGTATTTTCATGAAACTGTTGAAAAAGCATTTAATGAATCCATTAAGAGTAAAATAATTATTGATATTGAAAACGATTTCACCTCTTCTTTACCGGGAATAAGAAAATTGCCTGCACATTCAAGATTAAGTGTTTTGATTGCATACTATTACTATAGAAAACTGTTGAAAATAATAAGAAAAACACCTGCAGAAAGACTTCTTCAAACAAGGGTCAGGGTACCAAATGTTATCAAAGTATTACTTTTAATAAAAGCATACCTTGTCATTAAACTTAAATTGCAGTGAACCTGACTTTAAAAAATATAACTGAGTATTTCTTGTTGAAAGATAAGAAGGTAAGGAAATTCTTTATAATATTTTATTGTATCGGTGCTTTAGGCATAGCAATTCCTCCGACAAGAAATATTTTTATTTATCTGACCCCAATCGCATTATTGATTAGTTTTATTACTGTCATATTATTTCATCAGTCCACCTTTGATACAAAATCGATTTTAATTTTTGCTATAATTTGCCTCATTGGTTTTTTAATTGAAGCAGCAGGAGTACGAACCGGTTTTTTATTCGGAGAATATACATACGGAAAGGGATTAGGGATAAAAGTTCTGGAGACCCCGCTTCTGATTGGAATCAATTGGTTATTGCTTGTTTATTGTACCTCCGTCATTGCAGAGAGACTTCCTGTTCTGAATATTATGAAAATATTAGCTTCATCACTGCTTATGGTATTCTATGATCTTTTTATGGAACAGGTCGCTCCTCATATACAGATGTGGACTTTCAAGGGAGGCATTGTACCTCTGAGAAATTACATATCATGGTTTATTATTGCCTTTCTATTGAACTCCCTTCTTAAGCTGGCAGGTGTTAAGATTATTAATAAACTTGCACCTTTGATTTTTTATTGTCAGCTGGTGTTTTTCATTGTCCTGTATATATTCTTTACAATTGTGGAATGATTTACAAAGCAACCCACCATTTCTTTCTATATCCGTTTTTTAAACGATATGCCGTTTGGAAAATCAGGAGGAATTTTCATGATGTATACATTAAAGGTGAATTTCATGAAAAAAACTTACCTGTGTTATTGATCTCAAACCATTTAAGCTGGTGGGACGGTTTCTGGGCAATGTATCTCAATATAAGGCTATTTCACCGTAAATTTTATTTTATGATGCTTGAAGATCAGCTTAAAAAACACATGTTCTTTAATAAAACAGGGGGGTATTCAATAAAAAAAGGCTCCAAAAGTATCATTGAAACTATAGATTATACTTCCAGTCTGCTTACTGATAATAAAAATATGGTCCTGTTGTTTCCGCAAGGAGAGATACAATCATTATATACTCAGCCCATAAGATTTGAAGACGGGATAGGATATGTTATGAAAAAAATTACCTGTGATATACAAATAATTTTTCTTGTAACCCTTATCGATTTTTTCTCACATCCAAAACCAGGCCTTTTCCTGTATTTCGAAGAGTATCAGGGATCAGATTTTACAACAAAGACTTTACAGGAAGAATACAACAGATTTTATGTTCATTGTATTCCGCAAAATTTCCGGAAAAAGGAATCCTGATGATACTGCTGGCATATATTACTCTAATATTTACGGCTATCCAATTCCTGGTGGCTCTTGTAAATCTTATTACTGAAATTTCTCTTCCAGAATCAGAAAATGAATCAGCAAACCTGGTTTCAGTTCTTATCCCAGCACGCAATGAAGAGAATAATATCAGCAATATTCTTAATGATTTAATTTATCAGACATACCAGAATATAGAAGTAATTGTTTTTAACGATCAATCGGAGGACAAAACAGCAGAAATTGTTGATGAATTTGCCAGACGTGATAGCAGGATAAAACTTCTGAATTCTGAAGGATTACCAGATGGATGGTTTGGAAAAAATTATGCATGTCATTCATTAGCTAAACATGCTCAAGGGGAATATTTATTATTTCTTGATGCTGATGTACGCATAAAAAATAATATTTTAGGTAACGCCGTATCATTTTCAAAGAAACACGATATCCGGCTTGTTTCAATCTTTCCAAAGCAGATAATCAAGACTTTTGGTGAAAGAATTACAGTGCCAAACATGAATTATATTCTCGTTTCGCTCCTTCCTCTAATCCTTGTCAGAAAACTAAAATACCCATCAATGGCAGCAGCAAACGGGCAATTCATGTTCTTCAGGGCAGATATATACCATACATCAGAGCCCCACCGCTTAATGAAAAACAATAAAGTAGAAGACATCCATATCGCCAGGCTATTCAAAAAAATGAGATTTAAAGTCGCCTGTCTATTAGGCGACGAAACGATACGTTGCAGAATGTACAGTGGATTTTGGGACTCAGTGAACGGATTTTCAAAAAATGTCATTGCATTTTTCGGAAATTCTTACTTTCTGGCTGTGCTTTTTTGGTTCATAACAACTTTTGGGATTCTTGCAGTAATATTTGGATTACCAGAAGAATTTTTGATTGTTTATCTGTTGATGTATTTTTTAACCAGAATTTTTGTTTCTTTGGCCAGCCAGCAAAACATATTTTACAACCTTGTTTACTTCATACTTTTGCAATTTTCATTAGGTTTATTCATCTATAAAGCATTCATAAATCAATATTTTAGAAAATTACGATGGAAAGGACGAATTATAGAATGATCTTTCTGTTGTTTATTTTTTTATCAGCAGAAATGGAAGCCAGTTTCAGATCAGAAATTTACCATGCATACATTAACACTAAAATGGAGGTTTGGAAAAATGTTATTGACCGGATGGATGCTTTGAAAGGCAAAAGTAATAAAATGCTCCTGGAACTGGTTAATTATCAGTATGGTTATATAGCATATTGCATCGGAAATAATTATAAGGATGAAGCAAAAATATATCTTGATCTTGCCCTCAAAAACATTGATTTTCTTGAAAAGCAAAAGTATGAACTTTCAATAATAAATGCTTATAAATCTGCCTTTTATAGTTTCAGAATGAGTATTAACAAGCTTTTCACACCTGTCATGGGAATTAAAAGCATTGAATGTGCAAAGTCAGCCATTGAACTTGATAAAGAAAATTATTTCGGGTACGTTCAGCTCGGTAATATTGAATTTTTTATGCCATCTGCCTTCGGTGGTTCAAAAAAAGAAGCATTGAATTATTATCTAAAGGCGAGGGAACTTATCGAGCATCTACCTGAAAATATTAGTGAGAACTGGAATTATTTAAATCTGTTAACTGTTATAGGACAATCCTATTATTATCTGAATGATTATAATTCGGCAAAGGAGGTTTATGAAAAAATTCTGACTCTGGAACCTGGTTTTTTATATGTAAAAAATGAATTATATCCGCAACTTTTAAAGAAAATGGAGGACATGTAATATGTCAAAAAGTGTGCTGATTGTTGGAGCAGGTCTTGGAGGTCTGGCAACAGCTCTAAGGCTGGCAAAAAAAGGATATACAGTTGAGATAATCGAAAAAAATAATCAGGCCGGCGGAAGGCTTAATCAACTGAAGAAGGATGGTTTTACATTTGATACGGGTCCGAGTTTCTTCAGCATGTCCTATGAATTCACTGAATTTGCAAGGGATTGCAAGATAACTTTGCCTTTTAAATACTTCGAACTTGATCCTTTATATACAGTAAACTTCCACCAAAGTTCTTTGAAATATCACCTGTATAAGAATCCTCATCAGCTGGCAGAGCAATTTAAAGCTACCGAACCGGATTTTGAAATAAAATTTCAAAAATATCTGGAAAAAAGTAAAAGTTTATTCCATGATACTGTGGATTTAGTTATTAAAAGCAATTTTGATTCAATATTACATTACTTCTTAACATTAATAAAGGTTAATCCGGTTCATCTGCCTGTCCTTTTCAGAAGTTTCTGGCAACAGGTCTCCCGCCATTTCACTTCAGATGAAGCAAGGCAAATCCTCTCCCTGGTTGCTTTTTTCATTGGGAGAACTCCCTTTGATACGATGGCTGTCTATACCCTTCTCTCATATACGGAATTTATGCATGATGGCTACTATAATGTTGAAGGAGGCATGTATGAGATTGTTTATGGGATTGTTGATGAACTGAAAAAGGAAAATGTCAGGATAACCTTTAATACTGAAATCAGAGATTATATACCCGAAAGCAGACAGCTTAAATACCTGGTAGACAGTAACAATAAAAAGTGGAGTGCAGATATTTTTGTTGTCAATGCCGATGCAGCCGTTTTCAGAGGCAGGATTTTCAGGAGGTCTCAATTTTCAGATAATAAACTTGATCAAAAGGAATGGACAATGGGGTATCTTACAATATACCTTGGAGTTAATTGCAAACTTCCTGACCTTCAACATCATAATTATTTTCTAGGTAACAATTACAAAGAATACGCAACCCAGGTTTATAAAAATCCTGATATGCTGGAAAAACCTTATTATTATGTCAACGTATTATCCGGATCAAATCCCGGCTGTGCTCCACAAGATTCGGAAAGTCTCTTCTTTGTATGCCCGGTACCTGATCTGCGTTTCAAACCCAATTGGGATGATAAAGATAAAATTGCGGATAGTATCATTGATGATTTTTCAGCAAGGATTAAAAAAAATATCAGGCCTTCAATAGTGTCAAGAACGGTTTTTACACCAATTGACTGGCAGGATCAGTTTAATCTGCACAGAGGTACCGGTCTTGGCCTTTCACATAAGATGTTTCAGATTGGAGGATTCCGCCCTAAGAATTATGACGAAGTATTTAAAAATGTCTTTTATGTTGGTGCATCCACCATTCCGGGTACCGGATTGCCCATGGTTATAATCAGCTCAAAACTTGCCTTCGAAAGGATTGAAAAATATAGCTCATCATTGTCGTAAATCCGGAGATTATCAATATTACCCTCAGAAGTAACGTACCGCCACATTGAAGAACTTCAATACCGTGCGGAAGAAATGTAAATTGACCAAACCATTAAAAAATTGTTTTATAACATGAGTCTTACCTGTTTTTATACTTATTTTTGGTGATCATGAAAAGAATTGCATTAATAACTGGTGCAACCAGTGGAATTGGTGAAGCAACTGCCCTCTTGCTAGCCAGAAACGATTTTAATGTCATACTTACGGGACGGCGTCATGACCTGCTAAAAAAAGTCAGAAAAAAAATTGAATCTGAGACCAATTCAAAAGTCATTGAACTATGCTTTGATATCAGAAAACATTCTGAGGTCCTCCAGGCACTTGATGTCATTCCCGACGACTGGAAAAAAATCGATGTCCTTGTTAATAATGCCGGTCTTGCTGCCGGACTTGACCATATTCAGGAAGGAAACCTGGATGACTGGGAACAGATGATAGATACAAATATTAAGGGATTACTCTACATCACCAGGGAAATATCAAAATGGATGATCATGAATGGCTCAGGTCATATTATTAATATTGGATCAATTGCCGGAAAAGAGGTTTACGAGAAAGGAAATGTTTATTGTGCAACAAAGTATGCAGTTGATGCATTAACCAGGGGAATGAGAATAGACCTGGTTCAGCATAATATTAAAGTGACCTGCATTGCACCCGGGATGGTGGAAACGGAGTTTTCACTGGTACGTTTTAAAGGGGATAGAGAACGAACTGCTAAAGTGTATGAAGGACTTACACCATTGCATGCAGAAGATATTGCCGAGGCAATTTTATTCACAGTAACAAGGCCGCCCCATGTCAATATTAATGAAATATTGATAATGCCGACAGTTCAGGCCAGTGCAACGATCGTTCATCGAAAACCTTCCGATAGCTGACAAAATTGTATAAAAATTAATTTCTTAACCTTTTAAAAAAAATATATGTACGATTACAAGTATCTTGAAAATTTCATCAAATCACTTTTTGTTGGAGTGGGCTGCAGCGAGGATTCTGCCCAACTGGTGTCAAAGATTCTACTCGCAGCTGAATTACGTGGAATTCCTTCACATGGGATGATCCGGGTCAAGGATTATCATCATCACTGTAAAATAGGGCGGATTAATACCAATCCGCATATAAAAATTGTTCATGAAAGCCCCGGTACTGCAGTTGTGGATGGAGATAATGGCATTGGTGTGGTCCCGGCTGTTTACTCAATGAATCTTGCTATTGAAAAAGCCAGGAAATGTGGTACAGGATGGGTTGCCACAAAAAATTCAAATCATTTTGGCATTGCCGGATTCTATGCAATGATGGCTCTTGAACATGATATGATAGGGATTTCATTGACCAATGCTAATCCTACTGTGGCCCCGACTTTTTCCCTTGACCGGTTACTCGGAACAAATCCAATTGCAGTTGCAATCCCTACTTTGAATCAGCCCCCGTTCATAGCAGATTTCGCGACCACTCCGGTTGCAAGAGGGAAATTAAGTGTAGCACAAAAAAAAGGAGAAAATATCCCTATCGGATGGGCCCAGGACAAATTCGGTAATCCTACGGAAGATGCTGGTATTATCGAAAAAGGTGGTGCTATGCTTCCACTTGGAGGTGACAGGGTGCATGGAAGCCATAAGGGGTATTGCCTCGGAGCAATTGTTGATATATTTTCTGCTGTCCTTTCAGGTGCTAATTTTGGGCCATGGGTTCCCCCATCTGTCGCTTTTTTGCCTTTGCTGGATGAGACAGTGGGAGAAGGAACGGGTCACTTTTTCGGAGCTATCCGGATCGATGGTTTCATGAAGCCCAAAGAGTTTAAGACCAGAATGGACCAGTGGATTGAAACAATGCGCAATTCGAAGAATGTGGAGGGCAAACCCCATGTCATGATACCAGGCGATCCGGAAAGAGAAAATGAAGAACGGATGAGAAAGTCAGGAATTAGCATTATCCCGGCAGTCGCAAAAGATCTCAAAGCAATCGCTGATGAAGCTGGCGTAAAATTTGAAATCAGGTAGTCAGAATCGCTGGATATAACCTATATGGACTTTAGCATTCCCAATGTTGAGAGGATTGTCAAACTGTCTGCCCATGGCATAACTTATAGTAAATATTCCTGCCCTGATTTGAAGATTCATCCCAACCCCAAATCCAATTGGAGTGTCCTCTGTTAGTCCGGCTAAAATATTCTTTTGATAATAACCTCCATCGAAAAAAAGGAACAGGTTTGATTGTTCTTCGAAAAGATATCTGAATTCAAGGCTTCCGAGAAAAAAAGATGATGCAGTGACAGAATTTTCATCCATACCCCTCATGTTTCTTATGCCTCCAAGCCGAAACAATTCATTCTCAAATAGATTTTCATCAGACATATACCCGTTTAAGTTTCTTATGTGTGCTACAAAATTCCTCCCTATTGGAAAGTATAAATATACCCCGCTGGTTAGTACAGTCTTAGTTGTCGATAAATCCAAATCTTCGTAGACATCATCATTGATATCCGGATTTTTTTTGATTTTTTTTGATCCAATTGACAGGTCTCCCTCAACGTAAATTCCTTTTCTGGGATTATACAGATAATCCAGTTTGCTGAATCTTATTCCTGCACCATACAGAGAAGTGTTAAAATCAGCATATGATGGCAAGGTCGTTATATCTTCAAGTCCCTGGGTACTAAGTAAAGATGACCCCTGGCTCATGTAAAAAATCCGCAGGTAATTTGATCCATTAAATATGTACTGCAGCTCCACTTCCGGTTCTGCCCTGAAAAAAGTAGTATCTTGTTTTAAAAGAAATAAATTCATGCCGATTCCTACAGAAGAATTAAAGATATATGGAAATGATCCGCTTACATTTAATTCCTGTGTCAGGGGTTCCAGCTTTTTCCAGTCCATACCAAATAATATTCCTCTGCCAAAAAGATTAACCAGGTTGAAATTAACTTCACCGGT
>Ga0153916_10000852_pt1 | contig 21196 bp, 15 predicted proteins | sample Opewatmetagenome_FD_109642 | JGI IMG/M metagenome (GOLD analysis project Ga0153916, IMG submission 109642) | Freshwater wetland microbial communities from Ohio, USA - Open water 3 Core 3 Depth 4 metaG | ecosystem: Environmental > Aquatic > Freshwater > Wetlands | place: USA: Ohio, Lake Erie...
GATGACCATTTTGAAGTTGATCAAATAATTGAAGATTCAAAGGTCATTGTTAATTGTAATAATAAGAACGTGATGGTGGGAGACCATGAGATGATCACCTTCTCCTGGGCTAATCCTACCCCTTGGAATACTCCACGCGAGAAAACAGACGAAGAATTGGAACCCATGCTTGAAGAGCTGGTGGCAATAGTTAAAGATAAACCAAATGCAATTTTTAATTTCCACGCGCCACCGTATGGATTTGCTTTGGATTTAGCACCAGAATTAACCAAGGATTTAGTACAGGCTGCCGATCGAAAAATCCATGTTGGTAGCCATGCGGTTGCTAAAATGATTGAAAAATACCAACCACTCATCGGTCTCCATGGTCATATTCACGAATCGAGGGGCGCTCAAAAAGTAAAACATACCCTGATCATCAATCCCGGTTCCGAATATTCTGAAGGTATTTTAAAGGGAGCGATGATAGTTTTGGAAAAAGGTAAAGTCAAGGATTATGTATTTACATCTGGATAGGAGATAAGATAATGTTACCGGTGAAGAAGTTTCGTTTGCCCAAAGATATACCTCTAGAAGAATATCCAACGCCTGAAGCATATTTGAGTGAAGCGCGTAGATTAATCGATGAAGCACAGAAGCAAGGATTAATTCTTCGGGTAATGGGACCCATTGCCTTGCATTTTTACTTCCCCGAATATATTGATCTATACCGCAAGATGGAACGCCTCGGTGAAAGGGTGTTTACAGATATCGATTATGCTTCCTATGGAAAAAATCGCAACAAAATCGTTCCATTTTTCGAAAAGCAGGGATATGAATTGGAAAAACGAGCTGCAATGATGAGCGGTGGAAATCGCCACATTTATTTTGGAAATGGTATTCCAATGATCGATGTATTTTTCGATAAGCTAGACTACAATCACCCAATTAACTACCAAGGTAGACTTGAGATACATCCTTATTGTGTCTCTCTAGCAGACTTATTACTACAAAAATTACAAATTGTAAAAATAAATGACAAAGATTTAAAGGATGCCATCCTGCTGCTGCTTGCTGCTCCAATCGGTGACGTTGGTAATAACAAGATTAATGCAACGTACGTGGCGAAATTAATGGCAGATGATTGGGGTTTTTATTACACATCGATTATGAATCTTAATAAAGTACAGGCCGCAGTAAATGGAGTACCTGTTCTATCAGACCAGGATCGAATATTAGTCAAAGAAAAAGCTGAAACGATAATTAAGACAATAGAAGTGGAGCCTAAATCGGGCAAATGGAAAAGTCGAGCAAAGACTGGCACAAGCAAGATTTGGTATAAAGAAGTATCCGATTGGGAATAATGGGAAGGGAAAAAGAGATGGAAAAATCACATGAAAAGGCGATGGCTTTTGCCCAACATTGGATTGATATCATTCACAAAACAAGTGTAACTGAAGACGAAGCAAAAGCGATCATTGAAGAATCAAAGCAAAACTTTGCGGAGTATTTCAACCGTGGTTGGTTGGATTATCGAAAATCCATAACCGAAGCGGGAGATTGGGCATCAGTCGAATGGACTGGGTCTGGTGCGGTCTTTCGCGACGTATTAGGTCGTGAATATATTGACTGCCTGGGTGGCTATGGAATGATGGACCTCGGGTGGGGTCATCCTGAAGTGATTGATAATGTGAAAGCCCAACTCGGTCGTTCACCAATGCCGAGTCAGGAATTGATCGACCCATTGCGCGGCGTCCTCGCTCGGTTATTGGCGATGATAACTCCCGGTGATATCAAGTATAGCTTTTTTGCTGCAAGCGGTACTGAAGCAGTTGAAGGCTCGATTAAGCTAGCAAAAATGTACACCCATAAAAACGGATTTATTGCAGCGCTTAAGGCATTTCATGGTAAAACCATGGGCTCCCTAAGTATGATGGGTAAATCAGATTATCGCACACCCGTAGGAACCCTCTACGGTGGACCTGTTTTTCATGTCCCATTTGGTGATGCCGATGCCGTCGAAAAGCAATTGGATATTTCCCAAAAAGTCGGGATCGATATTGCTGCAGTTCTAATGGAACCAATCCAAGGTGAAGCTGGAGCAATTGTACCCCCAGATGATTTTTGGCCACGCATACGAGAATTAACCAAACATTATGGGGTTTTATTGATTGCAGATGAAGTGCAGACTGGGTTTGGACGTACTGGGAAACTCTGGGGTGTAGATCATTGGAATGTAAAGCCAGATATTATTGCCTTAGCAAAATCATTAGGTGGCGGGGTTATGCCGGTAAGCGCATTTTGTTCAACAGAAGAGATCTGGCAGTGCATGATGTATCCGAATCCGTTTATCCATACAACAACCACGGGTGGTGGTGCGTTGGCATGTAGTGCTGCAATCGCAGCCATTAATGTCACATTACGCGAAAAATTATGGGAACAGGCTGCCGCAAAAGGTGAGTATCTCATACCAAAACTTGAAGCACTTGCAAAACAATACCCACACATATATCACAGCATCACTGGCAAAGGTTTGCTAATCGGGCAACATTTCCATAACCCAGATATTGGTTACAAAATCGCCGCGGGATTGTTTAAGCGTGGAGTATTAGTTGCTGGAACCTTAACCAGTGCTCAAACAATACGTATTGAACCCCCCTTGGTAATCACCTATGAACAGATTGACAAGGTATTAGATCGGCTTAGCGACACTCTTAAAGAAGTAAGTAAAAGTATATGAAAAGTGAGCACGCAGTTGAATTTCATGATATCGTAAAGATATTTCCAACCCCAGAGGGGGGTCAAGTAAATGCTGTTGACCATGTGTCTTTGCAGATAAAACATGGTGAATTCTTCTCATTATTAGGACCTTCCGGATGTGGGAAGACAACCTCATTACGCTTGATGGCGGGATTTGAGTGGCCTACCAGCGGGGAAGTCTTAATAGATGGAGAAAAGATGGGGCGTAAACCGCCTTATCTCCGACCAGTAAACACGGTTTTCCAAAGCTATGCATTATTTCAACACATGACCGTTTTTCAAAATGTAGCGTTTGGCCTCGAAATGGAGAAGGTTTCGAAGGATGAGATCAACCGCCGTGTTAATGAGGCGCTGGAGATGGTCAAGCTGCCAGGCATGGGAAAGCGTAAACCAAAACAATTGTCAGGTGGGCAACAACAACGGATTGCACTGGCACGTGCTTTGGTAAAAAGACCTGAGGTATTACTACTTGATGAACCCCTTGGGGCGTTGGATTTAAAACTTCGAAAAGAAATGCAACTTGAGCTCAAAGCCTTGCAGGAACAAGTGGGGATAACATTTATCTATGTAACACATGATCAGGAAGAGGCTCTAACAATGTCCAACCGGATCGCTGTGATGAGCAGGGGAAAAGCATTACAGATAGGTTCATCAGTAGAAATTTATGAGCGTCCTAACTGTAGATTTGTTGCTGATTTTATTGGAGAGACAAATTTCCTGTCGGGAACGGTAAAAGCGCTTGATAAAGGCTGGGTTCGCGTGGAAACCACATCACCCAGGCAAGAAATATCTGGGATTGGAATTGGAAACCTGAGCGTTGGGCAAGCAGTCGCTATCTCAATTCGACCGGAGAAAGTTCATCTGGTTGATGATGATGGATCGGAGGAAACGGACCAGAACAAGAAAGAGAACCAACTAAAAGGTAGAGTTACTGCAACCGCTTATATTGGCTCAGACACACGTGTAGTCTTAGAATTGGGGACAGGGATCCGGATGAAGGTATGGGAACAAAATGCAATCTCCACATTAGACCCGGAAGCTTATTATTCCGTTGGTGATGCAGTACGAATTTTTGTACCATATGAAAATACATTGATAATGCCGGAGGATGTTGGATGATATCTGAGGAGGTAAGTGGAAACAATAAACGTAAATTTTCACTTTCCCGATTGCTACGAGAAAACCCTATCGCTCAAGGTTTATTTCTAATTTCACCGGCAAATATCTATCTTTTCATCTTTATCGTATTACCGTTGTTATTAGTTGCTGGATTGAGCTTTTTATCGCGAGGAACTTACGGTCAGGTGGAATTTAGATTTGATATTACGAACTATACTCGTCTATTTGATCCCTTGTACGGTAAGATCTTATTGTTCTCCTTGGGAGTTGGATTGGGGACTACCGTAATCTGCCTTGTCGTCGGTTATCCTCTAGCATATTTTCTAGCTCATGCACCAACCAAGCAGAGATCCCTTCTACTCTTCTTGATTCTATTGCCTTTCTGGACTAACTTTATCATCCGAATATTTGCTTGGATGATCATTTTACGCTCAGGTGGGGTTCTAGATTCCTTACTGCAGTGGCTTCACATTACACAGGCACCATTGAATTTACTTTACTCACCAACTGCGGTAATGATTGGTATGGTCTATGAATATTTACCTTTCGTGGTGCTACCGCTTTATACTTCATTGGAGAAGATTGAAAATTCTCTCCTGGAAGCTGCTTCTGATCTGGGTGCCCCACCGTGGAAAGCGTTTCTCAGGGTAACCCTACCCCTTAGTGTACCAGGGATGATCGCCGGGACCATCCTTACTTTTATACCTTCCATGGGGATGTTTGTTGTTCCAGATATTCTTGGTGGTGCAAAGACCATCCTGATCGGCAATGTCATTCGTAACCAGTTTCTAACTGCGCGCGACTGGCCCTTTGGCTCTGCAGCTTCGATGATTCTCATGCTCCTGACCATGATTTTCACATTGTATTACACCCGCAAGGCAGGGTTTGGTGAGGAGCTGCTCGTATGAGCGAGAAAAAATCCTCAATTTGGTTAAGAATATATTCAGTTTTGGTATATGGATTTATATATGCCCCAATCTTGATCTTGATCGTATTTTCTTTTAATACCCAAAAACTTAATATTCGTTGGGAAGGATTCACATTTCATTGGTACGAAGTGTTATTCAAGGATGGACAAGTTCTATTAGCGACCAGGAATACAGTCATTATTGCTATCATATCAACCGTGGTTGCTACATTTATTGGCACAATGGCTGCCCTGGCAATGCAACGATATCGTTTTCCCTTTTATAACACTTCTGAGACCCTAATGTATATCCCGATCGTTATCCCAGAAGTAGTTATGGGAATATCATTATTGGTTTTCTTTGTCATGATTAAATTCACTTTGGGGATAACCACGATCATTTTGTCGCACATTGCATTTAATGTCCCGTTTGTCACACTGGTCGTTAGAGCCCGTTTGCATGGTTACGATAAGGCCATCGATGAGGCTTCGATGGACTTGGGTGCAAATGAGATAACCACCTTCAGACGCGTTACGTTGCCTACAATTATGCCTGGGGTTCTCTCTGGTGCCATGTTAGCCTTAACCTTATCACTGGATGATTATGTAATTACTTATTTCACTGCTGGACCAGGCTCTACAACATTGCCCCTCAGAGTCTATTCTATGGTACGTTTTATTGTTACACCTGAAATCAATGCATTGTCTACAATATGGGTGGCGATTATTTTCATAATTTTGGTGATAGGACAGGTTGCACAAAGCAAAAGAGCATAACTAACCCAAAAAAGGAGAAAAAATGAAGAAAATACGCATGTTGTGCATTTTAATATTGGCGATGTCCATGATCCTGACCGCATGCGGTGGAGCGAAGAAATCCACTACCCTCAACTTGTATGCCTGGTCGGATTACGTTCCGCAGCAGCTGCTGGATGATTTTTCAGCAAAATATGGTATCACGGTAAATTATGATACATATGAGTCAAATGAAGAGATGCTGGCTAAACTCCAGGCTGGAGCGTCTGGTTATGACGTCATCATACCCAGTGATTACACTGTCGCGATCATGATCAAGCAAGATATGCTTGAGCCACTCGATATGAGTAAAATAACTAATTTCAGCAACCTGGATACGCGTTTTACCAACCGCGACTATGACCCTGGAAACAAATATTCTGTTCCTTACCAATGGGGAACCAGTGCTCTAGTTTACGATAAAACTCTGGTCCCTTCTGAGCCAAAAAGCTGGATGGATCTATGGGACCCCGCCTATAAGGGGCGCCTGGTCATGCTTGATGATGAACGTGAGTTGATGGGAATGGCCTTGCAAGTGTTGGGTTTTGATAAAAACTCGACCAATACGATTGAGCTGAACCAGGCTGAAGCAAAACTGGTTGAGTTAAAACCAAATATATTGACTTTCGATAGCAGCACACCTGAGAATACAATTATCAATGGAGAGGCTTGGGCTGGGTTGGTTTATAACGGCAATGCATCTCTCGCCTACCAATCGGACCCAAATGTGGTCTATATTTGCCCTACAGAAGGCTGCACAATCTGGTTTGACAACCTGGCAATCCCAAAGGGTGCACCCCATAAGGATGCTGCACTACAATTCATGAATTGGGTGCTTAATCCACAACAAAGTGTTTTAATAACCATGGAATTTCCATATAGCAACCCAAATAAGGCTGCCTTGGACTATCTCAAAGCAAATGATCCTACGACCTATGATAGTTATATGGCTTTTTCGGGCACAAATCCACCTGATACTTTCCTGACGAATGCAACACCGATTAAAGATGTGGGTGATGCAACTACTATATATGATAGTCTCTGGACTGATTTTAAATCTAGATAAAATTTGAGATGTATATGTACCCAACCCTTGAAGTAAATTTGACTTCGAGGGTTGGGCTCAAACATAATTCAAATATAAGTAGATTATTTCACAGATCGACTTATTGGCACGACAAAAAGTCATGACAATTAGTATTAACTTTGTTAATGAAAACATGATAGGAGATGATTTATGAAAGTACTTCTGGTTGGTGTTGGTGGAGTAGGCGAAGCAATGGCGATGATCGCAAAACCTCATCGATGGGTTGAGCAAATTGTCCTAGCTGATTACAATCTTGCGCGTGCAAAAGAAGTGCAATCGAAATTGCATAATGAGAAACGCTTCCCAGTAGAAAAGGTGGATGCTAAGCACACGGAACAAATCGTTGCATTAGCGAATAAGTATAGAGTTGATCTAATAATGAATGCTTGTGATCCTATTTATAATGAAGCAATATTTGAGGGTGCATTCAAATATGGATGCAATTATATGGATATGGCAATGACCCTATCGACGCCACATCCAACTGACCCGTTTACTACGTGTGGAATAAAACTGGGTGATTACCAATTCGAACGTGCAAAACAGTGGGAGCAGAAAGGGTTGTTAGCTTTAGTAGGTTTGGGGGTAGAGCCTGGGATGGCAGATGTTTTTGCACGTTATGCCCAGGATTATTTGTTTGATGATATAGAAGAGATTGGGATTCGCGATGGAGCGAATATCGAAGTGCGTGGTTATGAATTTGCTCCGAATTTCTCAATCTGGACCACCATTGAAGAATGTCTAAATCCTCCTGTCGTGTGGGAAAAAGAGAAGGGTTGGTTCACTACACTACCTTTTTCGGAACCTGAAGTATTTGAGTTCCCTGATGGTATAGGGAATGTTGAAGTTGTTAACGTTGAGCATGAGGAAGTCTTGCTTGTTCCTCGTTGGGTAAAAAGTAAACGGGTGACATTTAAATATGGATTGGGAGATAAATTTATTAACGTATTAAAAACATTACATATGATTGGTCTGGATAATAAAGAACCGATCAAGGTGAAAGATGTGATGGTTGCCCCCAGGGATGTTGTTGCTGCTTGCTTGCCTGATCCAGCACATTTAGGGAGTCAAATGTTCGGAAAAACTTGCGCTGGGACCTGGCTTAAAGGCATCAAAGACGGAAAACCTCGACAGGTTTATCTCTATCAAGTGGCTGATAATGATGAATGCATGAAGAAATGGGGATGTCAGGCGGTTGTAGCCCAAACAGCATTCAACGCCGTTATTGGTTGGGAATTATTAAAGGATAAAATTTGGAGTGGAGTGGGCGTATTAGGTCCGGAAGCATTTGATCCAATCCCATTTATGAATAAAATGGCGGAATATGGCTTTCCGTATGGAATAAAAGAAATGTGAATGTGAAAGGAAATAATAATCTATGACTAATGATACTGAAGTAAAACAAAATTTGTCTCCTGTTTGGTCAAGAATATTTTCTCTTGAAGCTGACCATGCTCAGGGAAGTTATATTTATGATACCAATGGTAATAAATACCTTGATTTTACCTGTGGAATTGGGGTGACGAATACAGGTCATTGCCATCCACGAGTGGTTGAAGCCATACAAAAACAGGCAGGTCTATTAATTCATGGGCAAGCCAATATTGTGTTCCATAAACCAATGTTGGAACTAGTAAGCGAGTTAAAAAATGTTGTAAATCCTGCCATCGATGGTTTCTTCTTTACCAATTCTGGAGCTGAAGCTGTTGAGGGAGCGATTAAGCTTGCTCGCCATGCCACAGGAAGACCAAATATCATAGTATTTCAAGGTAGTTTTCACGGTCGTACGGTGGGTACGATGTCTCTAACGACTTCTAAAACAGTCTATCGAGCTGGATATCAACCATTGATGGCCGGGGTCTTCGTTGCCCCGTACCCTTATAGTTATCGGTATGGTTGGAATGATGAGGAGACATCACAATGGTGCCTCAATGAATTGGAATTTTTACTTTTATCAAAAACTGCTCCACAAGAAACTGCTGCCATTTTGATTGAGCCAGTCCTTGGAGAAGGTGGTTATGTTGTTCCTCCTACAGGTTTTTTGAATAGCCTCCGTGAAATTTGTGATAATTACGGGATTATGTTAATTGTTGACGAAATACAATCTGGTTTTGGACGGACCGGAAAGTGGTTTGCCCAGGAACATTTCAATGTCACCCCAGATATAATGACCGTTGCAAAAGGAATCGCATCTGGTTTACCGCTTTCTGGTGTATTTAGCCGGCTTGATTTGATGCAGAAGTGGCAAACTGGAACCCATGGAGGCACATTCGGCGGAAATGCTGTGGCTTGTGCTGCGGGTGTAGCTACGATAAAAGCTATGAGAGATGAAAAAATGCCTGAAAACGCACAGATACGAGGTACACAATTAATAAATCATCTACGGCGTATCCAGCTGGATTACCCAGTAATTGGTGATGTGCGTGGTTTGGGTTTAATGATTGGCGTTGAATTTAGAACACCTGATGGAAAGCCAGATAAAACTACAACGAAGGCTGTTGTGCAGGCATGCTTCGACAGAAAGCTTATGCTTCTAACTTGCGGTACATATGATAATGTCATTCGTTGGATACCGCCTCTCATTGTTACAGAGAAGCAGATTGATGAGGCAATCGAAATATTCACCGGTTCACTCAAATCAGAGGTTAAATAAATACTTATACGTAATTTTGCAGGAAACGTTCTCTCGTAGCCGCTATGCGTGCGTCGCATATACATGTCTTAACAGATTCTATTTATGCACCTATTTTCACTTAATCGTAGTATTTTAATGACACCTTTCCAAAATTTGGCGTTGATTGGGCCTGATACAATCGTAAGAGATGTTGATTATCACGGTCATGTATTCCGTACTGCTGTAAGTAGTTGATTGAATGATTAATATAGGAGATTTTAATGGAAGAGAAAAACCCGAATAATTATGACTTAACAGTTTGGCGGGTAAATACCAGAACAAAAATTGTTACTCGTGAGCCAGTACCGCAAGCTTGGGAGCGACTGGGAGGGCGTGGGTTAATTGCCAGGATCTTGCTGGATGAAGTTTCGCCAACATGTGAACCACTTGGACCACTAAATAAATTGATCTTTGCTCCTGGGTTACTGGTTGGTCATATGTTATCTAGTTGTGACAGAATTTCGGTTGGGGGGAAAAGCCCATTGACCGGAGGAATTAAGGAAGCAAATGCTGGAGGAACTACCGGATTGCATTTAATGTTTTTAGGAATAAAGGCACTAATTATTGAAGATAAACCGATCAATAATGATTGGTCGGTTTTACATATTACTCATGATGGGGTTAAATTTGATAGTGCAGATGAACTGGTTGGATCCGGCGTCTTTGACTGTGCACCCAAATTGATGGAAAAGTATGGGAATAAAATTGCTGTTGCGGTGATCGGTCAAGGCGGTGAAATGCAGCTTGCTTCAGCCGGCATTCAAAATTTTGACAAGGAAAATCTTCCATCCCGTATCGCTGCCCGCGGTGGACTGGGCGCAGTGATGGGCTCGAAAAAGATCAAAGCCATTGTCATTGATTCGAAGGAAGGGCAAAAACCTCCAATAGCCCATCCTGAGGAGTTCCGTTTGGCCCAAAAAGCTTACACTAAAGATTTAATGGAACACCCACAGACTGCAGTCTATCGTGATTATGGCACTGCTGCGATGAGTAGAATGTGCCACAGTTTTGGAGCATTACCGACTCGTAATTTTTCTGTTGGACAGTTTGAAGAAGTCGAAACGATTAGCGGAGAACACATGCGTGATGTGATCCTGGAGCGTGGTGGAGATGGTGAGCCAACCCATGCCTGTATGCCAGGATGTACTATCCGTTGTTCAAACAATTATGCGGATTCAAATGGCAATTCGATCGTTTCCCCTTTGGAATATGAGACAATAGGACTAATGGGCTCCAACTTGGGTATAGGAGACCTGGATATAATTGCTAAAATTAATTGGATGGTCAACGATTTAGGATTAGACTCGATAGAAATTGGAGCGGCGCTTGGGGTCGCTGCTCAAACTGGATTAATGCAATTTGGTGATGGCGAGCGAGCTGCAGAATTGATTGATGAAATTAAGCGTAATACTCCTTTGGGAAGATTGTTGGGAAGTGGCGCCACCCTGACGGGTAAAGTGTTAGGAGTTGAGCAAGTACCAGCTGTTAAAGGACAGGCGATGTCATCTTACGAACCGAGGGCTATAAAAGGTACAGGAGTTACCTATGCCACCTCACCCCAAGGTGCTGACCACACCAGCGGATTAACAATCAGAGCCAAGATTAATCATCTTGACCCCAACGGCCAGGCCGCACTATCCCGTACAACACAAGTTAATATGGCAGGGTATGATACTCTTGGAGCGTGCATTTTTGCAGGCTTTGGATTTGCAGCAGCACCGGAATCCATTCGCGATCTATTAAATTCACGCTATGATTGGAATACAAACACCGATATATTGCAGGTTTTAGGTCGTGAATCCTTGAAATTAGAACGTGAATTCAACCATCGTGCTGGATTCACCAATGCTGATGACCGTTTACCAGAATGGATGACTCGAGAGCCATTACCCCCACATAATGTTGTTTTTGACGTTTCAGAAGAAGATTTAGATGGATTATTCAATTGGTAATTTAGGATAATCTACATACTATTCTACAAAATAAATGTCGAAGGTACTTATACGACACCTATATGTTGATCTTCCGCCAGGTAGCTCCCTGGCGGATTTGCTAATTTTTTAGGATATTTCTCTTGTACTCAATTTATTGTTATTTGTAATAAATGGCAAACTTACTATTCTAAATTCTGAAATCATTAATAAGGACATTTTTGATATAATTCCAGCAATATCAGGTGGAAATACACCTTGCTAAAAGAATATGATAAACAACATGGATAATAATGCGACAACTCAGAGTTTGAAAAACCGACTTGACCAACTCAAGCGTGAAATAAATTACCATAATTACCGTTACCATGTATTAGATTCACCAGTGGTAAGTGACTATGAATATGATCTATTGATAAAGGAATTGCGTGATATTGAGTCTGCCCACCAAGACTGGATTACACCCGATTCTCCCTCGCAGCGTGCTGGAGCAGCTCCTTTGGATAAGTTTACCAAAGTTCGACATCCAGCACCCATCCTAAGCTTAGCTAATGCTTTCAATGACGATGATGTTGAAGCGTGGTTTGAGAGGGTAAGTAAAATTGATTCACGCGTGAAAAGTGCTGAATTTGTAGTCGAACCGAAGATTGATGGGTTAACAGTGGTTCTTCATTATCTCGATGGGATTTTTGTACATGGTGCAACGCGTGGAGATGGAATTATTGGTGAGGATATCACCGCTAATTTGAAGACCATACGATCCTTACCATTGAAACTACCCATTGAACCAAAAGGACCCACACCGCCTGCTGAGCTTGTAGTTCGAGGAGAAGCCTTTATCACGTTGAAGGAATTCGAAAAATTAAATAAACGATTAGAGGAAGCCGGTGAAAGCACATATCAAAATCCAAGGAATACTGCTGCCGGATCACTTCGGCAACTCGACCCTGGGCTCACCGCTAAACGACCTCTTACTATCCTGGTATATGCAATTGTATCTGGAAACGGAATAGTACCTGCAACACAGAAAGATCGTTTACATTATCTATCTTCTTTAGGATTTCCTGTCCCTGAAGCACAATTTTGCCACAATTTAAACGAAGCGATTAATGCGTATAATCAAATATGGGAAAAACGTGATATATTGACATATGAAGCCGATGGGGCAGTAATCAAGATAAATGATCTGGTGCTTGCAGAAGAACTTGGAGTCGTTGGGAAAGATCCAAGAGGAGCGATAGCTTACAAATTCCCTGCGCGTGAAGTTACCACCCAATTATTGGATATTGGTGTGAATGTGGGACGTACCGGTGTCCTGACACCATACGCAATATTGGAACCCGTCGAAGTTGGTGGCGTGATCGTCAAACAAGCTACACTACACAATTTTGATTATATTAAGGATAAAGATATCCGTATTGGAGACAGGGTGGCGATCAAACGCGCCGGAGATGTCATACCTTATGTGATTGGACCCATTCAAGATTTACGGACAGGGAAGGAAGAAATATTCGCACCACCACAAACATGCCCAACCTGTGGGCAACACGTCGAGCATTTTGAAGGTGAAGTAGCCTGGTATTGTGTGAATACTGCCTGCCCCGCTCAATTGATACGCAACTTAGAGCATTTTGCTTCCCGTGGAGCAATGGATATTGTCGGTCTTGGGATAAAGATCGTCGAGCAGCTCGTTGTAAGCAAGCTAGTAAAGGATGTTGCGGATACTTATTCAATAACCAAAGAACAGCTACTAACACTTGATGGATTTGCCGAAAAAAAAGCTGATAACCTATTAAACTCGATAGAAGTCTCAAAGGGCCGGCCTTTGAGTAGATTAATTAATGCTCTTGGAATTCGGGGGGTTGGAGAAGTCATGGCGGTTGAACTGGCGCACTATTTTGAAGATTTATATAAATTATCTCAAGCAAACATAAATGAGTTGCAAAATATTGAAGGTGTTGGGCCGAACATTGCTATGGCGATCGTAGATTGGTTTAAGCGGGAGACAAATAGAAAGCTTTTAGAAAAACTACAGCGTGCTGGCGTCTGGCCTATAGAAACACCGCTACCCTTACAAGCGAACATACAAATGCGATTATCAGAAATGGTATTCGTAATCACCGGTACATTACCAGGATATTCAAGGGATGAATTGAAGGAAATTATCCAACAGAATGGAGGAAAAGTAACTGATTCTGTTAGTAAGAACACGAATTATTTATTAGTGGGTGACCAGCCTGGGTCTAAGCTGGATAAAGCTAAACAACTCGGGGTAAGAATTATTGATATCAATGAATTTAATAATTTACTAGGATAGTGATATTGTCCATCACGATATGTATGTGTAATGCAGCATAATCAAAGGAATGTGTAGCTAGATTATGTCTGAAATCATCCTCAAACATGGCCGGGAAAAATCACTTATACGTCGGCACCCGTGGATATTTTCAGGAGCTGTTGATGTTGTACATGGATCACCAAAAATCGGTGAAACGGTTGAGGTTATTTCATCTGTCGGGGAATTTTTAGCGCGGGCCGCATATAATCCCAATTCGAATATCGTAGCTCGTGTTTGGACGTGGGATCAATCAGAACAAGTTAATCTTGAACTATTCGAAAATCGTTTGAAACGTGCGATTGAATTACGTCGTAAAATGAGTGATTTAATTCCATCGAATGCAATGCGTTTGGTGCATGGGGAATCTGATGGTCTACCGGGTTTAATCCTTGATCAGTATGCTGATGTTTATGTAGTTCAATTTTTAACTGCAGGTGTTGAATTCTGGAAGGAAAGCATTGTTGACACCATCCAAAGAACTACTAATGCGGGAGTATTGTATGATCGTTCCGATGTTGATGTGCGTCAATTGGAAGGACTACCATTGATCACCGGCCTTATTATTGGAAGTAGTTTCGACAATCCTGTAATGATTATCGAAAACGGCATCAAGCTCATGGTCGATGTCGTTGACGGACACAAGACCGGTTTCTATCTTGACCAAAGGGATAATCGATTATTTACCAGGAGAATATCCGAAGAAAAAAAGGTATTGGATTGCTTCTCTTATACTGGTGGATTTACAGTTAATTCTCTTGCGGGAAACGCGAAAAGGATAACCATAGTTGAATCTTCACAAGATGCATTGATTATTGCGCGTAAGAATATATTGATCAACAATCTTAATTTAAATAAAGTTGATTTTGTTGAGCAGGATGTGTTTAAGTACTTGCGGATATTACGTGATAAGGGAGAATATTTCGATCTAGTGATTTTGGATCCTCCAAAATTTGCTCCAACTGCTTCACAAGCAGAACGTGCGGCAAGAGGGTATAAGGATATCAATCTGCTAGCCTTTAAAATCCTCAACACTGGCGGCTATTTATTGACTTTTTCGTGCTCGGGAGGTGTGAGCGAAGACTTGTTTCAAAAGATCGTAGCGAGTGCTGCTCTTGATGCTGGTGTTGAGGCTGTGATCCTTAAACGCTTGCATCAGTCGATCGATCATCCGGTCGCGCTTAATTTTCCAGAAGGTGCCTATCTAAAAGGATTTTTTATCCAAAAGTTGAACTAATTATTCCTCAAAGCAAAGCTTTAGATTTTTGAAAATGGGGGTCACAAATGTGTTAGCCTTGATCGGATGAATACTCCCATCCACATTTGCCTCGATTAGCTGCTTTCCATGAACCCGTACGGTCACCAGTGGAAAAGGAAATGGGTAATCTCCTTCATGCGTCCATGAAATATCCAATGAATTTTGATTATGAATTAATTGGAAATTATCAACTCGCCACGAGCCATAACCATCACCTTCATCGAAATAAATATGATTGGAGGTTGTGCTGCCAGGATCCGTATATATATGTAGATATATTTTTCCGTCTTCTTCCAGAGGAAGTAACGTACCGCCTTTGATAAATAATGGGATCATCTCTAATGATACTGGCACCTCAAATTGTAAAGGACCAATATATTTTTGGGTATCCCAAAAAGAATACCATATCCCTTGTGGGAGGGTAATCTGACGAATGAATTCCTTTTCTTTAATTATTGGGGCAATCAATATCGCATCACCAAGTAGAAACTCATCCTCGATATCCCAGAGGTTTTGATCTTGGGGATTTTCCCAGAATATTGGTCGTATCGGAGAAATTCCTGATCGAGCTGCCTCCCAAGCTAAAGTATATAAGTATGGAAGAAGCTTATACCTAAGTTGAAGGAAATTACGAATGATACTCGTGGTAGGTTCTCCGTACACCCAAGGCTCTCTGGGTTTTGTCCCGATTGCAGAATGAGTGCGAAATAATGGCAGGAAAGACGCCATTTGAAACCACCGTAAATATAATTCTGCATCCGGGCTACCACTGAAGCCGCCGATATCTACACCAGAAAAAGCGTGACCAGATAATCCCAACCCCAATATAGTTGGGATGGTTTGTTTTAATGATTCCCACGAAGTTTCAACATCACCTGTCCAATTCCATGCATATCTTTGCAAGCCTGCCCATCCAGCTCGAGAAAATATCCAGGGTCTTTTATTGGGTGCATATTCCTGTAACGCTTCATACCCGGCTCGGTTCATCAGTAATCCATAAATATTATGTGCTTCTAGATGATCTCCTCCTTGACCCTCCATAAAATGCGATGTTGTTACCGGAAATGTTTTATCACCCCAAGCAGAGAAGGAAACCGGCTCATTCATATCATGCCAGATCCCTGAAATCCCTTCATCTATTAATTTCTGATATTGTTGTTTCCACCACTTACGGACTTCTGTTTTTGTGAAATCAGGAAATACAGACCAACCAGGCCAGGATACACCACTCAGAATTTTCCCATTTGGCAACTTACAAAATACATCCTTTGATAACCCTTCGCTATAAACCTCATACTTTCTATCACGTTTAACTGCTGGATTAAGACTGGCTACTAGTTTAATCCCTTTAACTTCCAAATCGCTTGATAATTTCTTCATCCCAGGAAAGCGATTTGAATTAATCGTAAATACTCTAAATCCATCCATGTAATCGATATCTAGATGGATTGCATTCAGCGGAAAATTGTGCTCCTCAAAACCTTTGACTACTTCTCTGATATCTGCTTCCTTCTGGTATCCCCAACGGCTTTGGTGGTACCCGAATACCCATCGTGGGGGCATACATGGTAGTCCAATTAATTCAGCTAATTGACTAATAATTGTTTCAAACGAGCCGAAGATTATGTAATACCTGAGCATCCCTCCAAAGAATGAAGCTTTGAAACTGTCATCTATTTGGAAGTAAGATTTAAACGAATTCTCAAAAAATACCAGGTGACTACCGGCGTTTGAGAGACTTAAATAGATCGGTGTACCAATATATAGTGGATCTTTTCCATGGGAATAGCTTCCTGCAGGATCCGTATTCCAGGAGTTATAATTTCCAGGTCGGATATTAAATGAGCTAGCGCGTTCTCCCAAGCCATAGATATGCTCTTCGGGTGTGAGAATGGTGGATAAACTCCACCGGTCTCCTTCACGGATAGGGGGATTATCCCTTTTCAGTAAATTACCCTTGAGATCCTGAAAACAAATGCCTCCCGAATTATCAATAATTACCGAAATATCACCGCAAATTAGTATTTGACCAGAGTTACTACTTTTTATTTGAGGTAGTTGAGGCTCCCAATCAAATTTTGCTATTGAATAAGGGATCGGCGATTTTCCGGGTTCCCAGGAGATTTGAATAAGATTATGGGATAGGAAAATTAGTGCAACACTCGCATGTTCGAAATTAAGCTGTATTCCACCCTCAATAAAATTTACGAATTTTAGTTCTCCCGATGAGAGTTTTTTGTTATCTGAAAGATTATGGGAAGATTTCTTATCAATCCTATCACGGGAATATCCATATTGTAACGTCCGAACGATGCCTTTAATACTTATAGCCTTTAATACATAGGTTATTTTCTGGATGTCCATATACGGATATTGTTACGGTCCCCAATTGGGTTCCCCATCAGATGCGGTATCGTTAATTAACCTTTTCTGATTGGAACCGTCCGAATTCATAGTATAAATTTGCCAGTTTCCATCTCTAGAGCTATTAAATATGATCGACTTACCATTACGTGACCAGGAAGGTGTACCCTCACCGCCATCGTTATTCGTTAAGCGAAGCATTCCCGTCCCGTCGATATTAATCGTATATATTTCAAAATTTCCATCACCATAGTAAGTGAAAGCTATTTTGTTTCCATCAGGTGACCATGATGGCGTTTCTGCAATATAAGGTCCAGGCGTAACAGCTGTCACATTCGATCCATCTGCGTTCATAATGTAAATTCTGTCATTGCCTTCACGCCTGGATTGGAAAACAATTTTCTTGCTATCAGGTGACCAGGATGGATTCGTGTCTTCTGCGTTACTATCGGTTATTTTCGTTAAGTCTTTACCGTTAGTATCCATTGAATAGATATCAAAATTGCCATTTCGATCAGATTGAAATGCGATGAGTTTCCCATTAGGTGACCAGGCTGGCATCATATCATTCGCCGGATCATTGGTGATATTCACGGGATTTGTGCCATCCATATTCATAATGTAAATGTCCGGATTTCCCATACTATCGGATTGAAACGCAATTTTTGATCCATCAGGGGACCAGACTGGATTTGCATCGATCGCTTCGCCATTTGTTATTCTTTGTAAATTACTTCCATCACTTAAGATGGTATAAATATCCCAGTTATCATTCATATTTGAAGTAAATACAATTGATTGTAAACCTGAGGATTTTTTAACAAAACTACAAGATGTAATTAATAATATAGTAAGACCTGCTAATAAGATTGGCTTAATTAATTTGAAATAAAGTTTCATTACAATTATTCCTTGTAAAGTGATTCTTACCCTATGCTACAACAAATTTATTAGGGTTTTATAACCGATTATTTGTACACCAATATCATCGATATACCATCTTAGTTTTTCATCCTTGAATGTTTTATAGTCCGCGACTCGACTTTGCCAATCAGGTGCTATTGCCAATAGCTCAGGGGTTTCTATGGATGGATGGATAATGAAATGCGTAATTCCAGCTGACAAATCACCCAATGCTTGTTTGGCTTGCTCTAGACGATTCATTGGCTTATCTAAATCCAAACCTGCTGCATGATCGACCAATGGCATCCCTTGTTCCTCGAGGTAATTAACTAAACTTGCTGCTATTGAAGCGATCTCTGCGTCCATTCCTAATTTTCTAAATCCTGCTTCATCTTCTCTGGGAAATAAAAATGGTAACTTGTGTTTAATTGCGAGCTGTATATAACTATTTATGAATTTAGGATGTGCCACCGTGTTCATGTGTGTATCCAGATGGGTGATTTGGATGCCTGCTGAAATTGCTCGTTCGAGCTGAGTTTGAAGTTCGGTTTGAATCGCCTCTGGATTTCCGTTTAATTGAGTTTCTTCCGAGCTTCGATAGAAGTAACCCTCAGCATCAATCATGCCTGACTCAATGAGGCGTGTGGATACTGGTGACCACCTGTAATTATCCCATTCGCTGGTTAATGTAAGATGAACACCCATATCAACGTTTGAGTGTTGTCCACAAAATGCTGCAACATGTGGAAACCAGGAGCATGGCACCATAGTTGCTCCGGATGAGATCAAGCCGTAATCAATCAATTCAGAGTACGCTTGGATTGATGCATGGCACATACCAATATCGTCTGTATGGATGATAACAAGACGATCGTCATTTGAATAGCCAAGCTTTTTAAGAATAGGATTTGGTTTCATAATTTATTCCTGAGTTGAAAATAAGTGGTTGTGATTATAATTGATGTACCTTGTTTGATGGGAGATTGGTATGTATAACATTGAGACAAACTTAGAGCGAGTATTAGTGACCGCAGAGCAAATTCAAGTAAGGGTTAAGCAATTGGCGGATCAAATATCAAGTGACTATTCAGGTGTCGAACAAATTTATTTAATAGGTATATTAAAAGGCGCATTTATTTTTTTAGCAGATTTAAGCAGGCAGCTTAAAATTCCACATGTGGTTGATTTTATGGCAGTATCGAGTTATGGCAAAACCGCAATGACTGGAGCGGTCAGATTGATCATGGATTTGCGCGAGCCGATTGATGGTCAACATGCGATCATCGTGGAGGATATAGCAGACAGTGGCAAGACTCTAAAGTATTTATATCAGGTATTACAGTGGCATAATCCTGCATCTTTAAAAACCTGTGTATTACTTCGAAAAAATAGGGATAATTTAGATGTTCCAATAAATTACCTGGGTTTCGAAATTCCAAATGCCTGGGTGGTAGGATATGGGTTGGATTATGCAGATCATTATCGGACTTTACCGTATATCGCAGAGCTTAAACCACAAATATATTCCAAAGGATAAACCATAAATAAGGACGAATAGAATAATAAAATAAAGCCTGGAGAAATGCATTCTGCTCCAGGTTTATTTATCTTACTTCTCGTGCGGTCCCGAAGGGATTCGAACCCTCGATCTCGGCCTTGACAGGGCCGCATGTTTGGCCGCTACACCACGGGACCTTGCGTGCGGTAGTTTACTATACAATTATAGCAACGTCAAGTGGAGTTGATTGTCTGACAATTTAACCTAGTTCAATCAGGGGTTAATGATGATATCTATAAAATAATTTTCAGTTGAGCTGATTTCAGTCAGTGCCATCGGATATGGTAGATAATGGCCACGTGAATAATCATAATTTGGATCTTCTGGATACGCTAATGACGCGTGCGAGGCGTTGAATGGAAATCCAGTAACTGGATTCGTAGACCGAATCTCGACTGCTACGCCAGAATTTATTCCCCATTGAAAAGCAAATGGTAATTTTATGCTGGTATATAAATCTCCCCAACCTGGGGTATATCTTATCCATGGATCAAGAACCAGGGGAATGAAAGAATTATTTACTGATTGACTGAAATTACGAATTTCAATGTGGAGGCTGTTGGGTGAAACTGAAATTGATTTGCGCATAGTCATTTTCTCACTTTCCATAATTACATAATTATCTTTCAAAACAACATTATAGTTATTCCAATCATGAAACGAATCCGAAAATGCGCCTAGAATTTGATTATAATCACTCCTTAATCCTAAAGACAAATCCCAATCAGAAGGGTCACTTAACCCCACTATGAATTCCCAGGTTGGTCCGATAATTTGATGGATTCCGCGGTCATCCTTTGAGAATACAAAAGAAAGATAGCCTCCTTCTGGATCTAGAATTGAAAAAATTTTATTATTCGCCAGAACACACTCATTCTTGCCATCATAATCCAGGTCTCGGTCACATGTTTCAATTGAGGATGGATTATCTGCCCAATTAGCTGCCGCAAGTAGTTGGCCAATTTGCCCTACATAATTTGAACGTAAGGATAATAAGTCAGATGTTGTTGGTTGCGTTAGTAAATAAAATACTTGCCATGCTAGAGCGGTGATTCGGTTTTCTGGTGATCGTAAGAGCGAATCGTAGATCCTGACTTGAACCGAAGACGAGTCTGATTTATGGATCAGATTGGATTGTTGTATGTTTTCCCCTGAGGTACTTTGCCCCTTAGAATAGGGAGGGGGAGTAACAAATTGTAAATTGTTTGCTGTAATCAGATCATAAATAGATAATATCTGGATCCATGGATGATAATTAATGTAATTAAATACTTCTGAACTGACACTTGGATCTCCGAGAATTGAGTTTGAAAAATTGCCACCCAATATCAGAAGTGTGGTGGGCGTTGAAATGGCAGTAGATAGTAAAAGGTTCTTACAATCTAAGGATAAACCTAATATATTATCGGTTGAATTTAAATTGGAGGCAAGTAAACCACAGGTATTTATATAATTTTCATATTTCGCATAGCCATTTCCACCACTTACAATATTATTTTTATACATACTTTCTAAATTATTCAATA
>Ga0153916_10000853_pt1 | contig 21187 bp, 25 predicted proteins | sample Opewatmetagenome_FD_109642 | JGI IMG/M metagenome (GOLD analysis project Ga0153916, IMG submission 109642) | Freshwater wetland microbial communities from Ohio, USA - Open water 3 Core 3 Depth 4 metaG | ecosystem: Environmental > Aquatic > Freshwater > Wetlands | place: USA: Ohio, Lake Erie...
CGGGCCCTTTTTCATGTCCCCTCCCTCATCTCTTTTTCCGGCGGCCATGGACAGCCGCTGTTGGACGATCGTATAAATTCTCTCCGAGGGGAGAGGATATATGAAGCCATTGCCACCAGGCATCACTGCGGCCGCCTTCGATCGCGGGTTGAAGTCCTTCGAGGCGGTCGTCGGCAAAGATCAGTTGTTCGTCGGTGACGACGACCGCGCCGCTTATGAGGATGTCTACGGGCCGTCGATGTCGCCTTATCATCACCCCTCGGCGGCTGTGGCGCCGGGATCGGTCGAGGAGGTGCAGGCGATCGTCCGTGCGGCCAACGAACATCGGATCCCGATCTGGCCGATCAGCCGCGGCAAGAATCTTGGCTATGGCGCGGCCGCGCCGGCGATGAACGGGACGGTGGTGGTCGATCTCGGCCGTCTGAACCGCATCCTCGAGATCGACGTGAAGCGCGGCTATGCGCTGCTTGAGCCGGGCGTCGGCTTCTTCGATCTCTATGACTATCTGGAGCGGGAGAAGATTCCGCTGTGGATGTCGATCGCGGCCAATGCCTGGGGCTCGGTGGTCGGCAACGCGCTGGAACGCGGCTTCGGCTACACGCCATATGGCGATAACGCATCGCAGATTTGCGGCATCGAGGCGGTGCTTCCCGATGGCGGCATGTTCCGCACCGGCATGGGCGCGCAGACGGGCAACCCGACGTGGAACCTATTCCGCCCCGGTTTCGGTCCGGATTGGACCGGGATGCTCTGCCAGTCCAATTTCGGCATCGTTACCAAGCTGGGGCTATGGCTGGAGCCCGAGCCGCAGGCGGCGGCGACCGTTGATGTCAGCCTTCCCAATTTCGAGGATATCGGCTGGTGGATCGATACGCTGGCGCCCTTGCGGTTGAGCCGGGTGCTGCCGTCCCCACCCAATACCGGCAACTGGCTCGGCGTGGCCGCCGTCGCCAGTCAGCGCTCCCAATGGACTGACAGTGACGCCGCGCTCACCGATCAGCAGATCGACGCCATCCGCGCGAAAATGGGTCTTGGCTGGTGGAAGACGACGCTCACTTTCCATGGGCTGGAGGGTGCGGTCGAGGCGCAGCTCAAGGCAACGCTCGACGCGATCAACAATGCCGGCCATGCCGACATGAAGGTCACGCGCTGGAAACGCGGCGATCCGCCGGAGACCGCGCTCAAGGCGCGGCCCACCACGCTGCCGCTGCAGATGACCAACTGGTATGGCGGCCGCGGCGGACATCTCGGCTTCTCGCCGATCGTGCCGTCGGACGGGAAAATCTGCCTGGAGCGTATCCGCAAGGCCAAGCGGCGGTTCGAGGAGGCCGATCTTGACCTCTATCACAGCTTCACCATGGGCGAGCGCTACACGACGTCGATCGCCTTGATCACCTATGATCGCGACAATGCCGAAATGATGGACCGGGTCGACAAGCTGTTCCGCCATCTCGTCAATGACGCGCGCGAGGAGGGCTTCGGCGAATACCGGACCCATCTCACCTACATGGACGAGGTCGCTGATTGTTACGACTATAACGACCATGCGCTGCGCCGCCTGAACGAGAAGCTGAAGGATTTGATCGATCCGGCAGGCATTCTCGCACCGGGCAAACAGGGGGTCTGGCCGGCGCGCTATCGGGGGATGAGAGGATGAAGCGGACTGCTCTGACGTTGCTGGCGATCGGCCTGATCGCCGCGCCTGCCGCCAGCCTTGCCAAGCCCAAACCCGCCGCGGTCGACGGCAAGGCGGCCTTTGCGCATCGCTGCGGCGTCTGCCACCGCGATATGGGCATGGGCACGCTCGCGGTGTCGCGCCGTATGGGCTTCGGCATGGGGCCGGACATGGTCAAGGCCTGGCTCGAAAACCGTAACGATCTGACCGCGGACTATGTCGTCTCGGCGATTCGCAACGGCGTGTACTCGATGCCGCCGCTCAGCCGCGTCGAGGTGAGCGATGCGGATGCGGCGGCGATCGGCCGTTACCTGGCGAAGAAGAAGTAGCGCCGCCCTATTTCAGAGAGAGCAGATAGTCGGCCACTTCGGCCGCATCCTTCGGATTCTTGAGGCCGGCAAACGCCATGCGGGTGCCGGGCACCTTCGCCTTCGGATTGGTGACGAAAGCGATCAGATTGTCGCGAGTCCAGACGATCTTGGATGACTTGAGCGCCGGCGAATAGGCGAAGCCCACGACCGACCCGGCCTTGCGGCCGCCGACTTCCCACAGGCCAGGCCCCATCGCCGAAGCGGCATTGGGGGTCACCTTGTGGCAAACGCCGCACATGGCGAACGCCTTGGGCTTGACCGCCGGGGCCGCGCCAGCCGTTGCGGGCGCGGTCAGCAATGCCAAGGCCAAAAGGGTTCCCGACATGGGGCGCATCAACAATCTCCACTGCGTTTCGGGGCACATTGCGGCCCTCCTTTACGATGTCGCGGCTGTCGTCAAGCTTAACGAAAACGGAAAGTCCGATCGACAAAATCGGCAATTTACTTGACGTTGGCAGTAGTTTTGCGCACGAACTGAAAAAAGCGTCTCTGTATCGTCTGGTGTGTCAAAGCTGTCAGCCGTGCTGGCTGGCCGAACTGGCTTTGGGGTGCCATCGGAACGGCTAAGGGAAATTGGGACGATGATAAGATCCGAGCTCGTCCAGAAACTGGCGGACGATTTTCCGGACCTCACGGCGGCAGAGGTTGACCGGCTGGTGAGCCTGTTTTTCGATCTGATTATCGGCCAGCTCGCGACAGGCGGGCGGGTCGAGCTCCGGGGCTTCGGCGCTTTTTCGACGCGCGCCCGCGAAGCGCGCGCCGGCCGCAATCCGCGATCGGGAGAAACCGTCGCCGTCCCCGCCAAGCGGGTTCCCTATTTCAAGCCGGGCAAGGAAATGCGCGCCCGGCTGAATGTCTGACCATCGACTCTTTCGTGTCGGCCCGGGCAGCGATAAGACGATAAACGTGCCCGCGTGGCGGAACTGGTAGACGCAAGGGACTTAAAATCCCTCGCTTGGCAACAGGCGTGCCGGTTCGATCCCGGCCGCGGGCACCACTGATGCTGACGGGCTATCGCTCCGCCGAGCCGTTCAGCCATTTCAGCGACCGGACATGGGGGTGGCCGACCGCCAGCTGCCGTTCCTCGCCGTTCGGCCAAAGCGTCAGCGTCAGCGCGGGGTCGCCGGGCTTGTCCGGGTTCATTTCATAGCGCAGCCAGGCGAAAGGTGCGCTTTCGCTTGCCGCCGATCCCACCCGTTCGATGTGATCCCGGATGCGCGCCTGCACATCGGCCGGGAAATATTGATAGGAAATGCTGTACATCACCACGCGGGTGATGCCGATCGCAGGTTTGGGATCGAGATGGGCCGATAGCCATTCGGCGGCGTCGCCCCGGTCGATCTCGGGCGGATCATGGCTGGCGATGCGGATCGCGGCCTCAAGCTGGGCCAGTCGGGTCGGCTGGTCGGGCCAGACATAAGCGAGCAGCCTTTCGCGGTCCTGCGCATTGGTGATGTCGAGGGGGTTGAGATCGACGCCGCGCCGGAACGCGATGTTCACCTGAGCTGCGGGCGGCGCGGGGCCCTCCCATTCGGGCTGCAGGATCAGCGGGGATCGCATGTTGCCGGCTTCGCGATCGCCGAGACGGTAGCCGTAGCGGTCAAGCACCAGGTTCAGGCCCGCGCTCGCGCCGAGTTCATAGAGGGCCAGGGGCAGATCGTACCGGGCGGCCACGCAAAGCAGGCCGGCCATGAGGGCGGCGGAGCGACCGACCTCGTTGGTCTGCGGCGGACTGTCCAGCCACGAGAGCAGTTCGTCGTCCGCATCCTTGAGGGCGTGATCGACCGCCGCCCACAGTCTTTCATCGTCCAGGCAAGGATGAGGCGGATAGCAGGCGGCGAGCGCTGGCAAGCGCCCACGCCGCACCAGCGCGTGCAACCCTCCGGCCAGACGCAGCGGCACGGCGTCGGCAGTGGAATCGGGGTTGCCGGGCCAGCTCAGCACCCGGCGCCCGGTGGCGGTCGCGTCGTCGAGCCTCTCCCCCAGCAGGGCGCACAGCCTTGCCGTGAAGGGTGAGGACAGGCGCGCGCACCATTGCGCCTGAAGGGCAAAGGCCGCGCGAGAGCGGGCTTCGGCTGGGTTCATGCCGCTTGCGCGGCGCTGAGGCGCTTTTGTCGCCGGCGCTGCACCGAGGACCCGAGGCCGAGCGCTTCGCGATATTTGGCGACGGTGCGGCGGGCGATATCGAAGCCTTCGGCGTTCAGCACATCAACCAGCTTGTCATCCGAGAGGATGTCGTCGGGCGATTCAGCGGTGATCAGCAATTTGATCCGATCCTTGACGGCGTGCGCCGAAACCGCGTCCGAACCGTCGGACGACTGGATGCCGCTGGTGAAGAAATATTTCAGCTCGAACAATCCGCGCTCGCAGGAGAGATATTTGTTCGAGGTGACGCGGCTGACCGTCGATTCGTGCATCTCGATCGCGTCGGCGATGGCCTTCAGGGTCAGCGGCTTCAGCTGGCTGACCCCCTGTTCGAAAAAGGCTTCCTGCTGCTTGACGAGTTCGGTGGCGACCTTGACGATGGTCCGCGCCCGCTGGTCGAGCGCCTTGGTGAGCCAATTGGCGGAAGCGAGGCAGTCCGACAGGAAGGCGCGCTGTTTCCTGTCGATGTGGCCATTGCACAGCTCGGCATAATAGGTGCGGTTGACCAGCACCTTGGGCAGCGTCGCGGAGTTCAGTTCCACCGCCCAGCCGGCGCGCGTCCTGGCCACGAATATGTCGGGGACAACCGCCTGGACCCGCTCCCCGCCGAACTGCAGGCCGGGCTTCGGGTTGTAGTTCCTGAGCTCCCGGATCATGTCGGAAAGATCTTCCTGATCGACCCGGCAAATGCGTCTCAAGGCGGCAAGATCGCCGCGCGCCAGCAGCTCAAGATTGTCGATCAGGCGCGCCATGGCGGGATCGTAGCGGTCGGCTTCGCGCGCCTGGATGGCGAGGCATTCGGCGAGGCTGCGGGCACCGACCCCGCCGGGATCGAATTGCTGGATTCGCATCAGCACCGATTCCACCAGCGCAAGCGGTGCATCCAGCCGATCGGCGATGTCCTCGATGGCGCCGGCGAGGTAGCCGGCCTCGTCGACGAGGTCGATGAGATGACCTGCGATCAGCAGTTCCCCGCCGCTGAACGCCGCACCCGCCTGCTGCGTGAGATGGTCGTGCAAGCTCGGCTCGTCGCTGAGCATCGCCTCGAATCCCTGGCCGTCCAGCGCCGCGCCCGATCCGCTGCTTCCCCCGTCCATCGACAGGCCGCCGTCGAGGCCGTAGCCGCCGTCGGTCGGGCCGTCGTGATGGAAGGTCTCGGCGGCGTAATCGACATCCAGCGGGGCATCGTCATTGGCGTTGCCTGCCGCAATCAGCTGGTCGGCGGTCGGTGCGTCCTCGCCGAAATCATCTGCCTCTTCGCCAGTGGCGGAGCCGAAATCGTCCGAACCCTCCTCCTGGCGCTCGTTGTCATCGCCGGTTTCGAGCAGCGGATTCTTCTCGATTTCGGCGGCGATGAACGACTCGATCTCGAGATTGGTCAGGGCCAGCAGCTTGATCGCCTGCTGCAGCTGGGGGGTCATTACCAGTTGCTGGCTTTGGCGGAGATCGAGGCGCGGTCCTAAAGCCATCTGATCGGTCCGGCCCTAAAGCTCGAAGCCCTCGCCGAGGTAGAGGCGGCGGACAGCCGCGTCCGCCACCAGGGCCTCGGGGCTGCCCTCGAACAGCACATGGCCATCGTAGATGATGCAGGCCCGGTCGACGATATCGAGCGTTTCGCGGACATTGTGGTCGGTGATCAGCACGCCGATCCCGCGCCGCTTGAGGTCGCGGACCAGCTCGCGGATGTCGGCGATCGAAAGCGGGTCGATGCCGGCGAAGGGTTCGTCGAGCAGCATGATCGCCGGATTGGCGGCCAGCGCGCGGGCGATCTCGGCCCGCCGCCGCTCGCCGCCGGACAAGGCCAGCGCCGGCGCCTGACGCAATCGTTCGATATGGAAGTCGGCGAGCAATTGATCGAGTCGCTCGGCGCGGCGGTTCGCGTCGGGCTCGGAGACCTCGAGCACGGCCATGATGTTCTGCTCGACGGTCAATCCCCGGAAAATCGAGCTTTCCTGGGGCAGATAGCCCAGCCCCAATATCGCTCGGCGATACATGGGCAGGTCGGTGATATCCGTCCCGTCGAGGAGAATTCGTCCGCGGTCTGGCTGCACCATGCCCATGATCGAATAGAAGCAGGTGGTTTTCCCCGCACCGTTCGGGCCGAGCAAGCCGACCACCTCGCCGCGTGCGACGGTGAGCGACACGTCGCTCAGCACCGGCCGCCGGTCATAGGACTTCGCCAGCGAGACCACGGCCAGACCCGTCGCAGTTCCGCCCGCGGTGGTGTCGGTCCTCGCCCGGTCGAGAAGGTCGGTATCGTGCATCTTGCCCCTGGTGCCTACATCGCTTTCCTCAAGTTAACGGAAAGTTGGCCGGTGCGCCAGTTGGCAGAGTTTATGCATAGAAAGAATTGCAGACCGGCGCGGCCGCGCCTGGCGCAACCGTCAGTCGCCGCGCTTCGGCACCGTGAACCGCCCGGTCACCCGCCCGGCTTCGCCGCCGACGCTGCCGCCGTCGAGGGTCGAGCGGCCATTGTCGAGGTCGATCACCAGCCTCTGCCCGCGCACGCTCGAACTGCCGCGATCGAGCGTCACGTCGCCGATCATCGTGAACAGGCGGCGCTCGACGTCGTAGATGCCATAATTGCCGCGCGCCCGTTCGGACGGGCTCTCCATCCGGACGCCGCCGTCCGCGTCGATCCGGAGGACTTCGAGGCCACCGCCCGAGGTGGTGCGATAGGCGACCCGCAGCCGCGCCGCGGTCATCGTCAGATCGCCCTGCCGCACCCGGACGTTGCCCGAAAAAATCGCCCGGTCCTGCCGGTCCTGAACCTCGATGCGGTCGGCCTCGACATCGACCGGCAGGCCGGTGTCATGGCCTTTCAGCGCGGATACGGCCGACTGGCCGAGGGCGGGCCCGGTCAGCGCCAGCAAGAACAGGGCGGGAAGCAAGAGGTTGGCTGGGCGGCGGATCATTGTGCGCTTCCTCTGGCGCGGCGCTGGACGATATGCAAGCGCGCGCGGTTGCCGAGCACGACGCGGCGCTCGGCGATATCGGCGTTCAGGTTGCCGGCATCGAAACTGCCGAGCGGCAAGCGCCCGGAAATCGGACTGTCGCTCGCCACGCGCCGGTTCGGCAGGTCGACGATGACATCGCCGGTGGTGAGCGCATAGCCGTCGGTGCTGCGCAGGTTCAGCGGCCCGTCGACCGCGACCGTCTCGGTCGCCATGTCATAGCTGCCACTCGGCGCGGTGACCGTCGCGAGGCCATCGGGCATGGTCAGTTCGGCCGACAGGCTGCGCAGCTTGACCACGGGATCTCTGGAGCTCTGCTGAACCGCGGAGCCGGCGCGGATCGAAAAGGGCTGCCCCTTGCTGTCCTCGCCGCGATAGACGGCCTCGCTGACCCGCAGCCGCTCCCTGGCGATCGCCACTTCCTCCTTCGAGACCACGAACGACAGGTCACCGCCAGCAAAAAACAGCGGCCACATCAGCACGGTGGCGATGACCAGTCCCGTGGCCGACGGCAGCAGCCATTTCAGCATGTCGACCAGCCGATCGTAGCGGCTGCCGGGCAGCGCCGTCCGCTGGCGCGGACTCAGTTGGATCGAGGGAGCGGTCGCCACGCGTCACGCATGCGCGAAAATGTCGACATCGGGCCAGCCCGCGAGGTCGAGCTCGGCCCGCGTCGGCAGGAAATCGAAACAGGCCTGGGCCAGCGCCGTCCGCCCCTCGCGGGCGAGACGCTGCTCAAGCTCCTGCTTCAGCCGATGGAGGAACCGCACATCCGACGCGGCATAATCGCGCTGGGCCTCGGACAGCTCCGGCGCGCCCCAGTCCGAAGTCTGCTGCTGCTTGGAAATCTCGACGCCCAGCGTCTCGCGAACCAGTTCCTTCAGACCATGGCGGTCGGTGAAGGTGCGGACCAGCCGCGACGCGATCTTGGTGCAGAACACCGGAGCCGCCACGACCCCAAGATATTGCCTGATGACGGCGAGATCGAAGCGCGCGAAATGATAGAGCTTCAAGCGCTCCGGATCGGCGAGCACGGCCTTCAGATTGGGCGCGGCGTAACTGCTGTTGCGGCCGAAGCGGACCAGATGCTCGTCGCCGCCGCCATCGCTGATCTGGACCACGCACAGCCGGTCGCGGCCGGGCACCAGGCCCATGGTTTCGGTGTCGATGGCGATCGGCCCTGCCTTCAGCACGTTCGGCGGAAGGTCTTCCTCGTGAAAATAGACTGTCATGTCGTCCGCATAGGCCGGTTGACGTGAACGCTCAATGGCGATCTGGCGACGCGGCACGCCGCTTGCGCGCCCGCCGCGCCCAGATGTTGAGCATTTCGACCAGCGCCGAAAAGGCCATCGCCGAATAGATATAGCCCTTGGGCACATGGAAGCCGAAGCCGTCGGCGATCAGCGTCGTGCCGATCATCAGCAGGAAGCCGAGCGCCAGCATGACGATGGTCGGGTTGCGCGCGATGAATTCGGACAGCGGCCGCGCGGCGGTGAACATCACCGCAACCGCCACGATCACCGCGATCACCATCACCGGAACGTCGTCGGTCATGCCCACGGCGGTGATGATCGAATCGATCGAGAAGACCAGATCGAGCATGATGATCTGGGTGATCGCCGCGGCGAAGCCGAGCGATGCGCGCCGGGTGTCGAACACGTCCTCGTTCGGATCAACATCGACGCTGTGATGGATCTCCTTGGTCGCCTTCCACACCAGGAACAGGCCGCCGGCGATCAGGATGATGTCGCGCCACGAAAACGCCTGTTCGAAAATCGTGAGGACCGGGTTGGTCAGGGAAACAATGAACGCGATCAGCGACAGCAGCACCAACCGCATGCCAAGCGCCAGCCCGATGCCGACCTGCCTTGCCCGCGCGCGATGCGCCTCGGGCAGTTTGTTGGTCAGGATCGAGATGAAGATCAGGTTGTCGATGCCGAGCACCACCTCCATGACGATCAGGGTGATGAGCGCCGCCCAAGTTCCGGGCTGCGCGAAAAGATCAATAAGCGCGTCCATGGTGTAAATACCCTGCTGGGAACAATTGCATCTGGCCTATGAAATGCGCAAACTGCGCACTGGACGCAAGATGTTTGGGGGTGTTGGCATGAATGATCCGCAGACAGGTACCGGCCAGAATTTCGACTTCAATCGGCCGACGATTATTTCGCTGTGTTATCTTGGCAGCTTTCTCGTCGGGATCACGGCGCTTGTCGGCCTGGTCCTTGCTTATGTCTGGCAGGGCGAGAGCCAGGAGCCATGGGAGGCCAGTCACTACCGCTTCCATATCCGTACCTTCTGGTTCGCCCTGCTCGGCAGTCTCATCTCGGCCCTGCTGGTGCTGGTCCTGATCGGATTCGTCGGCTTTTTCGCGGTCGCGGCCTGGGTGATCGTTCGTTCGGTGATCGCCCTTCTCGCCGCGCAGAAGCGTCAGCCGATGCCCAATCCCGACACGCTGTTGTGGTGACCGGCGAGGTTGAGGCGGCCCGGCGCGAAGTACGCCCATGATAAACCGCTCGCAGCCATGACGAATCTAGGTTATAAAGCGAAGTGGTGCGATATAGTTTTCGTGCAAAAGAGCGGCGCGTGCGGCCCGGCGCGCTGATTTTTCGACGTGAAAGTCGGGGCCGGTTAACAGAAAGATTTTCTCCTCATGGGTTTTGATAGAGGGCGGCGCGGTTCGCGCAGTGGTGGTGGTGACAAGCGCGACCGGTTCGGTGATGAAGGCGGCTTCGATCCTTATGGCGGCAGCAGTTACGGCGGTGGCGGCGGCGGTGGACGCGGCGGCTACGGCGGCGGTGGTGGTGGCTATGGCGGTCCCGGCGGCGGTGGCGGCGGCTTCGGTGGCGGTCGTCCCCGGGGCGGTCCCGGCGGTGGTGGCGGCGGCTTCGGCGGCGCACCGGGCACGGTGATCGGCCAGGCCAAGGGCACGGTCAAGTTCTTCAATCCCCAGAAAGGCTTCGGCTTTGTCGTCCGCGAGGATGGCGGCGAGGATGTATTCGTGCACATCTCGGCGGTGGAGCAGGCCGGTCTGACCGGACTTGCCGAAGGCCAGCCGCTTGAGTTCACGCTGACCGAGCGCAATGGCCGAGTTTCGGCGACGGACCTGATCATCGAAGGCGAGCCGCTTCCGGTGACCGAGCGCGCCGCGCCTGCAGGGCGCTTCGGCGATCGCGAGGGCGGTCCTCGCGGCGGCGCCGACCGGCAGCTGACCGGCGAGCGTGTCGACGGAACGGTGAAGTTCTTCAACGCGATGAAGGGTTTCGGTTTCATCCAGCGCGATGACGGCCAGCCCGATGCCTTCGTGCACATCTCGGCGGTGGAGCGCTCCGGCCTTGGCAATCTCGATGAGGGCCAGCGCGTCAGCTTCGAACTCGAGGTTGACCGGCGGGGCAAGACTGCGGCTGCCAATCTGCAACTGATCTGAACCGGGCGGGGCCTTTTCCTCAGGGGAAAGGCCCCCCTGCTTCATATCGTTGCCGCATCGGTCTATAGGACGGGCAGCAGCAAGGATATTTGACAGAAATGTCCATCCGCCCCTGGCGCGACATAACGCGCCGTCCGTCGCGTCAGATCATGGTCGGAAATGTGCCGGTTGGCGGCGATGCGCCCGTCACGGTGCAGACCATGACCAACACGATCACATCCGACATCAAGGCGACGGTCGCGCAGATTCGGCGGTGCGAGGAAGCTGGCGCCGACATCATCCGCGTTTCCTGTCCCGATGAGGATTCGACCGCGGCGCTCAAGCAGATCGTCCGGGCCGCCCGCGTGCCGATCGTCGCGGACATCCATTTTCATTATAAACGCGCCCTGGAGGCCGCCGATGCCGGCGCTGCCTGCCTGCGCATCAATCCCGGCAATATCGGCTCCAGCGAACGGGTGAAGGAAGTCGTCCGCGCGGCGAAAGCCAATGGCTGCGCAATCCGGATCGGCGTCAACGCCGGTTCGCTGGAGCGCGATCTGCTCGAGAAATATGGCGAGCCCTGCCCCGAGGCGCTGGTCGAATCGGCGCTCGATCACATCCGCCTGCTCGAGGATCATGATTTCCGCGAATACAAGGTGGCGGTGAAGGCCAGCGACGTGTTCCTTGCGGTCGCGGCCTATCAGCAGCTTGCCGAAGCTGTCGATTGTCCGCTGCATCTCGGCATCACCGAGGCGGGCGGGCTGATCGGCGGAACCGTCAAGTCGGCGATCGGCATCGGCTCGCTGCTGTGGTTCGGGATCGGCGACACGATCCGCGTTTCGCTGTCAGCCGAACCGGAAGAGGAAGTGCGCGTCGGCTTTGAGATCCTGAAGGCGCTCGGCATCCGTCATCGCGGTGTTCGGGTGGTATCCTGCCCCAGTTGCGCGCGTCAGGGCTTCGACGTCATTCGTACCGTCCAGGCGCTCGAGGAGCGGCTGGCGCATATTTCGACGCCCTTGTCGCTTTCGGTGCTGGGCTGCGTCGTCAACGGACCGGGCGAAGCGCGCGAGACCGATATCGGCATCACCGGCGGTGGCGCCGGCAAGCATATGGTCTATCTGTCGGGCGTCACCGACCATCATGTCCAGGACGCCGACATGATCGATCATATCGTTCGGCTGGTCGAAGCCAAGGCGGCGGAAATCGAAGCCGCGACAGTCGAAACCACACTCCCCGACGCCGCGGAATGAGGCAGGAGGGGCCGGCCTTCGGGGTCGCGACCCTCGGCATCGCTACCTTCTCGCTGATGGATGCGGTGATGAAGGGCCTTACCCTTGAGATGGGGGCGTATAACGCGCTGCTGTGGCGGACGCTTGCCGGCACGCTGATCGGCGGCATGATCTTCTACCTGCGCGATTCCCCGTGGCCGCGTCGTGCGGCATGGCGGCTACACCTCGAACGCGGCATCATCGGGGTCGCAAGCGGATGGCTGTTCTTCTGGGGCCTTGCGCGCGTGCCCCTTGCGCAGGGTGTCGCGCTTTCCTTCATCGCTCCGCTTGTCGCGCTCTATCTTGCCGCGCTTCTGCTGAAGGAGAAGATCGAGCGGCGCGCCATCTTCGCCTCTTTCCTCGGCTTTGCGGGCGTGCTTGTGATCCTCTCGGCACAGGCCGAGGCCAGGCTCGGGCCGGAGGCGCTGCAGGGCGCGATCGCCATCCTCGTCTCGGCAGCGCTCTACGGCTACAACATCATCCTGATGCGGCGACAGGCGCTGGTTGCCGGGCCGGTGGAGATCGCGTTTTTCATGAGCCTCATCATGGGCGGCGGCTTCCTGCTCGCAGCGCCCTTCCTGGCCGTGGTGCCGCCAGCGGCGATGATCCCGGAGCTGTTCGGCGCCGCAGCGCTCGCCTTTCTCTCGCTTCTCCTGTTGTCCTGGGCCTATGCGCGAGCGGAGGCCCAGCATCTGGCGCCGGTGGAGTATACCGCGTTCGTCTGGGCGGCGATCCTGGGCTTGCTGATGTTTGGTGAAGTCGTCCGGCCGCTTACGCTCGTCGGCGCAGCGATGATCGTTGTCGCCTGCCTGATCGCTTCAAGGCGGCGCCTCGTGCCCATCCCGGATACAGAGGCGTCGCGGTGATGGCCTGGTTGTGGCTGATCCTCGGCGGCCTGTTCGAGGTGGGGTTCACCACCTGCCTTCGCCATGTCGACGGCTTTCGCAATCCCGGCTGGACGATCGGTTTCCTGATCTCGGTGGCGCTCAGCATGGGGCTGCTTGAACTTGCCAGCCGCACGATTCCGATGGGCACCGCCTATGCGGTGTGGGTCGGGATCGGCGCGGCCGGCACTTTGCTGGTCGGCATCGCGCTCGGCCAGGAAGCGTTCAGTGTTGCCCGAACATTGCTCGTGCTCGGGCTCATTGGTTGTATTGTGGGGCTGAAGCTCGTCAGCTGATCAGGCGGTTTTTGCCGCCTTCGCGCGTTCGATCGCTTCCAGCACGATCTGCCGCGCCTCGCGCGCGTCACCCCAGGTGCCGACGCGCACCCACTTCTTTTCCTCGAGATCCTTGTAGTGGGTGAAGAAATGCTCGATCTGCTGCATGACGATCTTGGGCAGATCCTCGCGCTCGTCGACATCGGTGTAATAAGGGAAGGTGCCATCGACCGGGACGGTCAGCAGCTTCTCATCGCCGCCGGCTTCGTCCTCGAGCTTGAGCACGGCGATCGGCCGTACCCGGACAACCGAGCCCGGAATGAACGGCGACCGGGCAATCACCAGCGCATCCAGCGGGTCGCCGTCGGGCGACAGCGTGTGCGGGATGAAGCCGTAATTGGCGGGATAACGCATCGGTGTGTGCAGGATACGGTCGACGAACAATGCGCCCGACTTCTTGTCGAACTCATATTTGACGGGTTCGCCGCCCACCGGAACTTCGATGATGACGTTGAGGCTCTCGGGCGGGTTGTCGCCCACGGGAATCATTTCGATATTCATAGGCGGCCCTACATAATGCTGCAGCGCAATAGAGCAAGCAGAAGGCTTGGGTTTCCGGAATGTTTCGCATAAGAGCCGCTGCGTGAGCGAAAAAATCGAAAAAACGAAGCCGCAGCGCGTCCGTGGCACCCAGGACATGATCGGCGAGGCTGCTGCCCGGTTTGAAACCGTGGTGCGGACCTTCGAGCGCGTCGGCCGGCGTTTTGCGTTTCAGCCGGTGCAGGTGCCGGTGTTCGAGGCGACATCGGTGTTCGCGCGGTCGCTGGGCGAGACGACGGATGTCGTCGCCAAGGAAATGTACAGCTTCGAGGACCGTGGCGGCGATTCGCTGACGCTGCGGCCGGAATTCACCGCGGGAATCGCGCGCGCCTATATTTCCGAAGGCTGGCAGCAGCATGCCCCGCTGAAAGTGACGACCTGGGGGGCGGCATTTCGCTATGAAAGGCCGCAAAAGGGCCGTTTCCGGCAATTCCATCAGCTCGATGCGGAGATTCTTGGCGCTGGAGAGCCAGCGGCGGACGTCGAATTGCTGTCTTTTGCCAGTCAATTGCTGATCGAACTGGGCGTGGCGGGCACTGTTTCGCTTCAGCTCAACACGCTGGGCGACGCGGAAACCCGCGAGGCGTGGCGCGCCGCGCTGGTCCGTCATTTCACCGCGCATCAGGACGCATTGTCGGAAGACAGCCGCGACCGCCTGGCGCGCAACCCGCTGCGCATCCTCGATTCCAAGGATGCCCGCGACCGGCCGATCGCCGATTCGGCGCCGCCGATCGATGATTTCATGACCGCGGAGGCGGGAGCCTTCTTCGACGCCGTGACCCGCGGGCTCGACGCGGCGGGCGTCGCCTGGACCCGCAACAGCCGGCTGGTGCGCGGGCTCGATTATTACCGCCACACCGCCTTCGAGTTCGTCACCGATGCGCTCGGCGCGCAGGGCACGGTGCTGGCGGGCGGCCGCTATGACGGCCTGGTCGAGGCGCTGGGCGGCCCACACACCCCGGGCGTCGGCTGGGCGGCGGGGATCGAGCGGCTGTCGATGCTGATCGATGCGCCGGAGCCCGCGCGGATCGACGTGGCGCTGGTGCCGATGGGCGCCGAGGCGGAGATCGTCGCCATCCGCCTGCTCGCCGACCTGCGCCGCGCCGGGATCGCGGCGGACATGGCGTTCAAGGGCAATATGAAAAGGCGCATGGCGAAGGCCGATGCCGCGGGCGCCCGGTTCGCGCTGATCCTCGGCGAGGACGAGCTGGCGCGCGGAGAAGCATCGCTGAAGGATCTTCAGTCCGGCGCCCAGCGCGCGGTCTCGTTCGCCGGCATCGTCGAGGCGGTGCGCGGATGATTTCGATCCCCGCGTCGCGGCTGGCGCAGATCGAGGCACGCCACGCCGAACTGCAATCGGCGATGGCCAATCCCGACATCGCGCCCGAGCGTTTCGTGCAGCTGAGCCGCGAATATGCCGAGCTGGAGCCGGTGGCCGAGGCCGCCGCCGAACTGCGCAAGCTGCGCGAGGAAGCGGCGTCGCTGGTGGCGATGGTCGAAGGCGGCGAGGCCGATGCCGAGATGAAGGCGATGGCCGAGGAGGAGCTGCGCGCCATCGAGGGCCGGATTCCCGAGGCGGAACGCGAATTGGCGCTGAAGCTGCTGCCGCGCGACGCCGCGGACGAGCGCTCGGCGATTCTCGAAATCCGTGCCGGGACCGGCGGCGACGAGGCGGCGCTGTTCGCCGGCGACCTGTTCCGCATGTACCAGCGTTATGCCGAGGAGCGCGGCTGGCGGGTCGAGCTGATCTCGGCCTCGCCTTCCGATGTCGGCGGCTATAAGGAAGTCGTCGCCAACGTCACCGGCCAGGGCGTGTTCGCGCGGCTGAAGTTCGAAAGCGGCGTGCACCGCGTCCAGCGGGTGCCGGCGACCGAAAGCGGCGGGCGCATCCACACCTCGGCGGCGACCGTCGCGGTGCTGCCCGAGCCCGAGGAAGTCGATGTCCATATCGACGAGAAGGATCTCCGGATCGACGTGTTCCGCTCGTCGGGGCCGGGCGGGCAGTCGGTCAACACCACCGACAGCGCGGTGCGCATCACCCATTTGCCGACCGGACTGGTGGTCTCGCAGCAGGACGAGAAATCCCAGCACAAGAACAAGGCCAAGGCGATGAAGGTGCTGCGCGCCCGGCTTTATGAGCTGGAGCGCGCGCGCGTCGACAGCGAGCGGGCGGGCGCGCGCAAATCGATGGTTGGCTCGGGCGACCGGTCTGAGCGCATCCGCACCTATAATTTCCCGCAGGGCCGCGTCACCGACCATCGGATCGGCCTGACCCTCCACCGTCTGCCGGAAATCCTCGAAGGCCCCGGCCTTGACGAACTCGTCCAGGCGCTGATCACCGAGGACCAGGCGGCGCGGCTGGCGTCGATGGAAAGTGGCGGATGACCGTCCGCGCGGCGCTGGCAGCGGCCGCGCAGCGCCTTTCAACGTGCAGCGAAACCGCGCGGCTCGACGCAGAGCTGCTGATGGCGCACAGCCTGGGGCTCAGCCGCGAGGCGCTGCTGCTCGGCCATCTCGACGACGAAGCGCCGCCGCAGTTCGATGCACTGGTGGAGCGCAGGAGCCGGGGCGAGCCGGTCGCCTATATCACCGGGCGCAAGGGTTTCTGGACACTGGACCTCAAGGTCACGCCGGACGTGCTGATTCCGCGCGCCGACAGCGAGACGTTGATCGAGGCATCGATCGCCCGGCTGCCGCGCGGCAGCGCGCCGCGCATCCTCGATCTCGGCACCGGATCGGGGGCGCTGCTGCTTGCGGCGCTTTCCGAATGGCCCCTGGCCTGGGGGCTGGGCGTCGATCGCTTGGAGGCGGCGATCCGGGTCGCACGGGAAAATGCCGCTTTGACTGGCCTGTCCGATCGTGCCGCCTTCATCGTTGGCGACTGGGCGGCGGCGCTTTCCGGTCCCTTCGACTTGATATTCTGCAATCCGCCTTATATTGCATCTGAAGCTGAATTGCCGCGCGACGTTGCGGACTTTGAACCGGCAACGGCGCTGTACGCAGGCCCAGATGGCCTTGACGATTATCGCCGGATCCTACCTGAGATAGAGCGCCTGCTGGCCCCGGAGGGGCTCAGCTGCATCGAGATCGGATATGATCAGGCGGCGGCCGTTTCGGGCCTGGCGCGAAGCGCAGGGCTGGAAGCCTCGGTCGTGCGGGATCTCGCGGGCCGGGATCGCTGTCTGGTTCTTAGCCAGACGTGAAGTTTGCGCTTTGACAGAAGCGCGATTGCCGCTAGAGACAGGGCAAGCGGGCCGGTCGAGAGATACCCCCGCTTGTGACCCCAAATGATCGTGCTGGCTCAAGGAAGGCCGGCTTCGGCATCTGGACGGTGCGTAAGCGCGCCGGCGACGGGTTGCATTCAGCCCCGATGAGTTTTTGGGAACGTCCCAAAGCCGTTACTTGTGAGAGGGATCGACGAGTTTGATCAACAATCGGCAAAGTGGCCGCCGCCGTGGTCGCGGAGGCGTACGCCAGCCAGGTGGTGCGGGTCCGCGCGGTGAGCCGGGCAATCGCATAGAAGTGCGTCAGCGGGGCAACGCCCAGCAGCTGCACGAGAAATACAGGAATCTGGCGCGCGATGCAGCGATGCAGGGCGACCGGGTGACCGCGGAATATTATCTGCAGTTCGCGGATCATTATTTTCGGGTGCTCAACGAGAGCCGCTCGCGTCAGGAAGAGTCCCGGCCGCGTTCGCGCGAGCAGGGCGGGCGCCAGGACTATGACGAGGATCGCGGCGAGGACCGCAGCGAGGAGCAGGAGCGCGACGACGATCGCGAGGATGCGACCGCGCCGATCTCTATCGCCGGTCTGCCGCCCGCGATCGGCGGCGGCGAGGTTTCCCGCGTCCGGGATGAGGAAAGTCTCGAGGGGGGGGAATCCGAAACCGCCCGTCGGGACCGGCCGCGCCGTACCGAAGGTGCCGAGGTCGTGACCGAAGACGAAAAGCCGAAGCGCCGGACGCGCAGGCCGCGCCGCGCTGAAGCCGAGGATGAAAGCCGCCCGGAAACGCTGGACGCCTGATCCGACCCGTTCGAAGATTTTCTGAGGGTTCAAACAATAGCCCCGTCCCGCCCTGGGACGGGGTTTTTGTTTGCGCAGCGAGATTTCATGACGGATTGGCGACAGTCATATTTGTGCAATATAAATGTCGCTTGCCTGTCATCGATTGTGCCTAGGGGCGTCCGGGTAATCGAATTCAGCCAGGATGACATGATATGACCGTTTCACCCTTCAAGATCGGCCTTCTGGCCACCGCCTGCTTTGGACTTGCCCTGCCCGCCATGGCGCAGGGAACCGCTCCGGCGACCGTGGCCAGCGCGCCAACGGAAACCGAGCTGCTGAGAACGCAGCTCGAGGCGTTGCAGGCGCAAGTTGACGCACTGAAGGAGAAGATCGCCGAGATCGGCGCGGCCACCAGTGCCCCGGCCAGTGCCGTCGCCAGCGCCCCCGCAGCCCCGGCCGCTGCCAGCGCTCCGGCCACCGCCCTCGCCAGCACTGCCAAGAGCACGCCATCGGAGCCAAAGACCAAAATCGGCGGCACGGTCTTTTTCAACGTTACCAACATCAACCAGAAGTTCGATGGCACGAAGCAATCGGCCAATGGTCTGCAAACCGACATGAAGCGGTTCTATTTGTCGGTGGATCATCGGTTCGATGACGTCTTTTCGGCAAATCTGACGACCGATTTCAATTATGTGAGCAACGATTCCCAAACCCAGCTCTTCGTCAAGAAGGCCTATCTGCAGGCGAAGCTGTCGGATGCGTTCACCGCACGCGTGGGAGCGGCCGACATGCCCTGGGTTCCGTTCGTCGAGAAGCTCTACGGCTATCGCTACATCGAAAACATCATGATCGACCGCACTAAATACGGAACCTCGACGGATTGGGGCGTGCATGCGTTTGGTGATCTGGCCGACGGCATGTTCTCGTATGGCGTCTCGGCGGTGAACGGGGCTGGCTACAAGAAGCTCACGCGGAGCAAGTCGGTCGATTTCGAGGGACGGCTCGGCTTCAAGCCGGTCAAGAATGTAACCTTGGGCGTCGGCGGCTATTCCGGAAAGCTCGGCAAGAATATTCAGGGCATCGGCACCCAGCATCGGGCAACCCGGTTGAACGCCGTTGCGGCATACACCACCGACAAGATCCGTGTCGGCGGCGAGTATTTCACCGCCAAGAACTGGAACAACGTGACAACGGTGGTTGAGGACAAGAGCGAAGGCTGGTCAGGCTTCGCCTCCTATCAGGTCATGCCTCAGGTCGGCGTGTTCGGCCGCTATGACTGGGTGAAGCCCAGCAAACTGATCAATCCGGATCTTCGCGAGAATTATTTCAACGTCGGCGTCAACTATGCCCCCATAAAGGGCATCGATCTTGCTCTCGTCTACAAGCGCGACAAGGCGGAGAACGGCACGATCAGCACGTCGAATGGCACTATCGGCGGTACGAACTCCGGCACCTACGACGAGATCGGCGTCTGGGGCCAGGTCAAGTTCTGATCCTGCTTTCCTCGCTGTCTTGTATCGGGCGGCTTCCGTGTGGAAGCCGCCCTTTCCTTATCAGCGGCCGATCAGCCGCGGCCGATGGTTCTCATCGAGCGCGACGAAGGTGAAGACGCCTTCGGTCACCTTGACCTCGGTGGCGCCGCGATCGCGGCTGGCGATCACCTCGATCCTGATGGTAACCGAGGTGCGGCCGATACGATCGACCACCGCATAGACCGATATCACGTCATGGAGCAGGATCGGCGTGATGAAGTTCATCGACTGGATCGCCACGGTCGCCACCGGCCCATTGGCGATCCGCGACGCGACGATGCCGCCGGCGATGTCCATCTGAGAGAGCACCCAGCCGCCGAAGATGTGGCCGTTCGCGTTGATGTCGCCCGGCCGCGGGACCACGCGGAGCACCGGATTGCGCTTGTCGTCGATCATCGCTGATCGTCCTCACGCTCCTTGTCCTCGGAAAGATCGATGACCTGTTCATCGGCGCCCGACGCGTTGCTGACGAACACCAGGGCCATCAGCACGCCCGCGAGGATCACCGAAACGCCGACCCCCAGGGAGGTCGCGATGATCATGTGCGGGCGCATCGGCGTGCCGAGCGCCTTCAGCCAGTAGAGCGAGCCGGCGACGGCGATCACGGCGATGACCGTCATCAGAGTGACGAGCTGGCGAAAGCGCGCCCAGTGGTCGCGGCTGCCGGGGGGTGTGTTGGACTGTATAGGAGACATGGCTTTCCTTTGGGCCCCTGATGAGGGATCATCAAGAAAAATACCGGGACAAGGAGAGCGAGTCATGACGGTTGCTGCGATCCTGGAGGCAAAAGGCACTGCCGTGGTGACGGCGCGGGTGGACCAGCCGGTCGGCGAGGTCCTCGCCCTGCTCGCCGAACGGCGGATCGGCGCGTTGCCGGTGATGGATGGTGAGACGGTGGCCGGCGTCCTGTCTGAACGCGACATCATATATGGCCTCAATGAGCGGGGCGCCGAGATCCTGAAGATGAAGGCCGGCGAGGTGATGACCGCGCCGGCGATCACGGTGGCCCGCGAGCAGACCGCGCTCAACGCGCTGGCGATGATGACCCGGCGGCGAATCCGCCATCTGCCGGTGGTCGAGAACGGCCGGCTGATCGGGCTGGTGTCGATCGGCGATCTGGTTGCACGGAGAATCAACCGCATCGAGCATGAGGCCGAGGCGATGCGCGAATATATCGCCGGTGCGTGAATCGCCGGAGCGCCGAATCGGAATCGTGCCTTTTTGGGCCTTTCGGGGGTACTCCGGGGGGATTTTCTGGGGCCTGCAGCGTTAGTTTTTCGCAGATTTCCGGGCTTCTCGGTGGGTATGTAAGAAAATTGCAAAATCACTGTTGACGTTCTCCGGCTGCCCCCCATATAAGCCCTCCACCGACGCAGAGTACGGCGCTTCAAACCGCCAAACACTGCGTCTCAGCTAAAAAAACCACCCGGTTTTCCCGAATATCCATTCAGGGAACAGGGTTGTTTCGGCTCTTTCTCATTGTCGGTTAGATGAAGGGACATGTGGGCGGCGGCCCGCGTACCAGACTTCTCAAGGGTCTGAATGCGCGGTAAATTCGCTGTCTTACATGTCTAACATACCACAATTGCTTCATTGGCTTTGGTCAATGAATGCTAGTGTTTTGTGCAGACTTTAGGATGGCTCCTTGAACGGGCAGTCTATCGGGTTTTCCCCCGGTTTTCTGTTCGAACATTAACTTGAGAGTTTGATCCTGGCTCAGAACGAACGCTGGCGGCATGCCTAACACATGCAAGTCGAACGAGACCTTCGGGTCTAGTGGCGCACGGGTGCGTAACGCGTGGGAATCTGCCCTTAGGTACGGAATAACAGTTAGAAATGACTGCTAATACCGTATGATGACTTCGGTCCAAAGATTTATCGCCTAAGGATGAGCCCGCGTAGGATTAGCTAGTTGGTGAGGTAAAGGCTCACCAAGGCGACGATCCTTAGCTGGTCTGAGAGGATGATCAGCCACACTGGGACTGAGACACGGCCCAGACTCCTACGGGAGGCAGCAGTGGGGAATATTGGACAATGGGCGAAAGCCTGATCCAGCAATGCCGCGTGAGTGA
>Ga0153916_10000854_pt1 | contig 21182 bp, 21 predicted proteins | sample Opewatmetagenome_FD_109642 | JGI IMG/M metagenome (GOLD analysis project Ga0153916, IMG submission 109642) | Freshwater wetland microbial communities from Ohio, USA - Open water 3 Core 3 Depth 4 metaG | ecosystem: Environmental > Aquatic > Freshwater > Wetlands | place: USA: Ohio, Lake Erie...
AGGGTTCTCCCCATTCCATAAATGGTCATGCCGTGTCTGGAAATCTTAAAATCCTTGATTCCAGATTCTTGAAAGATTCTTCTGAGATTTCCTCCTCTGATTCGATAGAATCCCTTTTCTATTTTCCAGTTTCGATAAATGAAAGCCATAATATAGGTAAGTGGACATAACCCGTTATTTTCTCCCCCGAAACCGATATATCCTCCCACTTTAAGAACACGGGTGGCTTCTGAGACACCCTTCTTAATATCCCCTAAATGGTGAAGAATCCCAAATCCGTACACGATATCAAAAGTCCGACCTTTGAAAGGGAGAAATTCCATATCCGCAACAACCCCTTGCCCCCCTTACTTTATGAGGGATCGAATATTCTCGAAGGAAATATCGACTCCGATGGAATGCCCAAAAATATCCTTCTGCCTCCCGCTCCCGCATCCACAATTGAGACTCAACTTTACATTCTGGATAGAGAGTAAATCTTTCAATCTTTTGATATGCGTGATAGTACTGATTTGAATGATCTCATCTTCTTTTACTGGGATCTTGTAATTATACCATTCTTTTTGGACGACTTTCTGTTTTTCCATACCTCTTCTATTGATCCCTCAATCCCGAAGAGAAATCTCATTTGCTTTAATTCCAAATCGTTTAAACCAACTAAAGATCTCCCTATATGAAACTTTTTTCAAACTTCTCAGACTTTTCCTTTTCTTCCACATCCGAGGTAGATAGCGAAACCCTGACCCATAAGCCTTGATCAAAATTCCCACCAACCTTAATGGAGAATACTTTTCTGTAAATTTCCCAGCAGCTCCTCGATGAGCAAGGGCCCCATAAGCTTGAAGGGCAAACCGATAAAATGTAAAAAAGAGACTAAGGAACAATAGGGGTAAAGGAAAGTATTTGATTGTGATCCAGAAGCGATTTCTCTCCACATAAAATGCCTTGAAAGGGGAATGTTGTCCTCCTGTCCCTGAGTTTTTATGATAGAGGACGGCCTTTGGAACATAGATACATTTCCAACCTGCCAATCGAGCACGAATCCCAATCTCGGCATCATCCCCATAAGCAAAAAAATCTTCATCAAAAAGGCCAATTTCCTCTAAGACGACCTTGCGGTACATTCCGCCACATCCCGGGGGGAAAAAAATTTCTTCCATCTCCTCATACTGGCCCTGCTCCTGCTCATATTGTCCTCGGGACCGACTCAACCCATCCCAGTAAATGAGTTCGCCCGCTGCCTCAATTTGATTCCTCTTGTAATAGGAATAGACTTTTGATGCCCACATCCCAATGGGAGGATCCAAGTGAGTGACTTTGACTAATTCATCAAGCCAGGTGGGTGGGGCCCATGTGTCATTATTCAAAAGGACAATATATTCTCCTCTTGCCGCGCGGATGCCGACATTATTTCCTCCAGTAAAGCCAAGGTTCTTTTTATTCCGAATGATTCGAATAAAATCACCATATCGTTCTTCAACAAACTCAGCAGACCCATCTGTCGATCCATTATCGACCAGAATGGTTTCGAAATCGCGAAACGTTTGCTCTTTTAGTGAATCAATGCATTCGGCCAGGAACGGTTTACCGTTCCAGTTGGGAATGATGATAGATATCAACGGAACAGAATTCATTCTTCCTTACCCTAATCCAAGGATATGATCGACCCTTGTAAATTTAAAGTGTTCTAATAAAAATTCCAATTTTTTTAATGCTGAAGAAATACCGTAGTAAGAAATCACACGATTGTAAAAAGGGAGCTTAAATCGAGGTGTCTTGTCATAACCTTCCCAAGGATGAAAATAGACCAGGAAAGGTTGGGATCGATTGATTCTCTTCAATCCCCAGTATAGGAAAAAAGTTGGCAATGCTCTCAGGTAAAATCCCCCTGAAATAGGAATCTTTAACCCTCCAATCATTAATGGGCAGAGCGGAAACTCCACTAGGGGACTCTGGGGATCTTCCTCTCTTATATCTTTAAAAGAGATACGGTAAGGTCGAGTGGGGGCTCCACTGACTCCATAGAGAGGATTTATTTTTAAAGGAAAAACACTTGCATCATATTGGTACCCAAAATCCGAAAGAACCTTAAGGGCCCACCGGTTACGGTTATCAATAGAAAAACAAGGGGCCCGAAACCCTTTAATCCGAGCGTTTCCAAGAATCCTTTCCATAACAGAATGAAAGCGGTCTAACTCCTCCCGAAAGAGGCCTTCATCCAAATTCCATACAAGCTTATGAGAAAAAGTATGACAACCGATCTCATGCCCTTGTTGAAAGATAGAATGAATGAGCTCTGGATTCCGCTCAGCAACTTCTCCAACAATATAGAAAGAAGCTTTTGTTTGATATCGATCCAGCAGGTCAAGAATGGGTTTTGTTGCCTCTGCAGCTTGAGAAAAAGCGGATCTTCTCCCTTCCACCAGTTCGGAGTGATACCATTCTTCTAAATCGATCGACATCGCATTGATGATCTCCATCCCTTCTCGAACCCCTTTCGTCATCGCTTTTGTCCTTCCAGAACAACCCACTTTGCAGGCACAAATCGCTTTGGTACCTTTAGAAAGGGGAGGCTCATAAAGAGAGTCGTCCATTCCCACGATTTTTTTTCTTCTGGATCCACCTCGTGACATTTTAGCATTCCGTATCCACATTCGCTCATCATTTTTTTTAAAGTCTCCTCTGAGAAAAGGAAGGCTTCAGGCTGTCCCGTTAAAAAACAAAAGATTTTAAGAAACAGAAAAGATAATCTCTCTATGGTTTCAAAAAAAGGTGGAACACAAGACTCGATGATCAGGGTGTTTCCTTCCTCGTCAAGGCATCGATGCGCCTGAAAGAGTGCCACCTTCACCCTCCGAATGGTATCCCTCAGCCCTCTCCCGGTTAAGTGGTGGAGTAAGCTACTATAAAGTACCGTGTTGAAAACCTGCTTTTTAAACGGGAGGGATAGCGCATCTCCGCAAATCAAGTGGATGTTCTCCCCTTTTGCCTTTTTTAACATTTCTAACGAAAGGTCAAGCCCCACATAAAAGGTCGCTTGGGATGAATGAAATACATCCACCCCTCCGTTGCCAATATCCAGCACCTTCTTACCCTCTTGTGGCAAAATGATTGGTTTCATCTTGCGATAAAGAACGTGAGAGGCAGCCCTTTCGCGGTAACCTTCAGAGGCCTTATCAAAAAATCGATGACTTCGTTTAATCATAGGGTTTTATTATTTGATTCTAATGATTTTCACTTCTCGAACTTTATTCTTAACCTATTCTCTGCGATATCAACCTGGGCAATGGGCAGAGAGCATGATATTCAAATCATTTTAACTCTTTTCCCTCCAAGGAACAACCTTCCAAGTTTATGGTTAAACATCTCTTTTTCCGTGACAAAGATCTACTTGGGTGCCAGATCCAAGGAAGCAGATAGGCCAGCGGAGAAAGATTTAGAACTGAACCAATTATGGATTTACATCCCACCGTCTCATAACAATGAAAGCTTTCCCCTCATGACCACAAAAATTACCTCTAACATTCTAATAAACCAGCGATTCTAAATCCTTCGAAGTCCGGCCTGCCTGCTTCTAAAAGGCTCATCCTCATCACGAATTTGGAGATCTTTCTAGTTTATGACAAGGACAGGGGCTTTAGATGACATCGGTATCTCCCCAGTTCACATACCAATTCTCCGGAGAAATAATCATCTTCCTATCAGAATGGGGATAGACCATAAAGAGAAATTTTTTTAAGCTTGGGAGAAATCCCATCTTCCTTAAGATCTTATAATAAAGATGACCTTGCGGGACGATCAAACCGACGAGATCCACCCCTTCTTGTTGGCTTTGTTGAATCCCTCCTTCTACCAACGCTGAAAGGGCCACTTCATCCAGTGCCAACAAATCGACGATGACAGCACTGTTAAAGTTGAGAAGCTCAACTTTTCTTAAGACAATATATCCCCTCATTTCCCCATTTCTTATCGCTCGATAAATCATATAGTCTCGAGTAGGGTGTTTAATGTAGCGCCAGGTCAAATAATTTCTATTGCGTATACCCATGATAGGGTAAAGGGATATTGCCTTTTGCCAGAAATCATCGAATTGTTCATCTAAAAAGCTTGCCTTTTCTATCTCAACCCCTCCCCTTTCTTTTCTTTTCTTTAATCCGTAGAAAATAAAATAGAAAAACCTTGCCATCCCTCCTATAAAAATCCTTAAAGGCGAAAAATGGAGGTATCGGTTTACGATACCACTAAATTTTATGGGATAGACCAGCACTGGAAGTTTGACCACTTCCTTCCAGCCAATTTTTTTTAGCCCCTGAATCGTTTCCAGTCGTATGGGGAATGCGGTCAAAAAAAGCCCGTTCTCTTGCTTGACTCTTTGTACTCCATATTTTCCCATCGCTGCGAAAATGCCTTTTCTCCAATAATCATGATGGACCATCAGATCGAGCGAAAGAGTTCCGAGAACAACTTCTCCTTTTAGGGAAAACCGCCTTGGAATATCCGCAAAGTGACCAACGATTTTATTTCTTTCTTCGACAATGTAAATAAAGGCTTTCCCATCCGGCCCCTCCATGAATTCCCATTGCCAAAACGTTGGATTTAATTTGTCTTTTTCAGCATCACCAAAAGCATCTCTCCTAAGGGATAAGATTCCCTCCCTATCCTTTTCGTTTCCATCCCGAACTTTCCAATGGCGCATTTCGTCAATCATTCTATTTCCCTAAACAAATCATTCTATTCTCTTACGTTTATTAGGACGGTAAGCCAAATAAAAGTTGATCACCAAGAGGCAAACAGCAATGAGGCCCACCATCAGAAGAACCTGGGCCAAGCTTTTGTGAAAGAGTATAATCAACCCACCCTGGATCAGGGTGCAGAGGACGAGAGGATAGAGAAACCCTCTTTGATCGATTGAGAGTTGATAATAAAGCAAAATCAGGCTGAGAGAGTAAAGGCTCATGTTAATAGAGAAGAGTCCAATCAATGGTACACATTCTAAATAAACTTCTCCACTCAGGAATTGAATGATGAGAGAGGGAAAGAGGAGGCTAATGAGGGTAGCCCCACCGCAGAGGAAAGCCCCTGTGGTCAAACTATGTCCCAAGATGGAACGCGCTTTCTTCTCTTGATCCTCCATGTTCAGTGAGGCGATCTTCGGGAACATCACCATCACGATAGGGAAAGAAAAAATAAAAATAATTTTCCCCACCATCTGGGCAATGGAATAATAACCCGCTTCAATGGGTAGAAAAAAATGTTTTACCAAAATCAAATCGATATTTATAAGCGCCATAAAACAGAATAAGGTCAACCCGACAGGGAGGGAATAATAGTAAACCCTTGAAAAATCATGTTGGTCTTTCTCTATAGGATTCGATTCTGGATCAGCCTCTTTATTTTCCTGGCTCAAACTCATTTTTAAAATGAAATGAGATAGAACGGTTGTGAAAAAATATGAGATGACCACAGCGGTCAGAGCCCCAGATACCCCCAGGCCTAATGAAACAAATACAATGCCCAGAACACATTTACTTCCCCCGTTGAGGATGAGGTTTAAAGCCAAGAGGCCAAACTTTTGCAACCCTTGAAGTCCACCCCATGGAACTGGGATCACTATGGCGAAAAAGAGACTCGCTCCTAAAAGGAGAATCAACCCATAAGAAGAAATCTGAAGAAAGGAGGAGATGAATGAACTCCCCAGAGAGATCAATAGAAACAGAGAGAAGCCTATTATTGACATCAATAAGAGAAGGTGATGCAAAAGGTTTTTTACCCGGTCCAATTGATTCTTTGCCTGAAAAGTGGAGACGAACTTTGTGACCGTCGTCTGGACCGTGCTCGCAGGAACAGAGATGATCATAAAAAGTGTGATCAGGGCATTGAGGTGACCGTAATCAATTGGGGGAAGCATTCTTAACATGAAAAAATGATAAAGGAGGCCAAACAGGTTGAAGAGGCCACTGCCGATGAACATCAATCCAGTTTGTCTTAAAAACTCATCTTTCAATCTCAAAAATTTCAATAAACTACCTCGTAAATAATTGATCCCCCATCAGTTCTTCTATAAATTTCTTTTAAATCTGAGGATCGAATGGATTCAATAAAGCCTGGGTTGGTTTCAGGAGTATTTTTGTTGACGAGAATATATCGGACCCCTAATGTTTTTGCATAACGGATAATCTCGTGATAGGATTTGCCAATATTCCCAGGTGTAGAAATCCCCTGCGGTAACAGCATGAAATCTCGATCAGCATAAAATGCTTCTTGAGGGCTATTGCTCATAATGATGACATCTGGAGGGGTATTTTGTTTCAACCATCCTCCGACTTTCTTCTGCAAGACGCGATGTCCTCTCTCTGGCTTCAAATTCTGTGGCATCTGACTTAAAATGACAAGGGCAACAAATAAGAAAATAACTTTTTCTGCATGGGCTCCTTTAATTTTCTCCAAATATCTCTTCATCTCCAAGATGCCTGTCCCAGCCCAAAGAAGAGAAAGAGGAATGACTGGGATTGAAAAACGGATTGTGGAAGGAAGAAAGGTAGACAAGGAAACCAGATGAAAAAGAACCAAGGAAGCGATGAACCATTCACAGTCGACCCCCTTTCGCCTAACCCTGATCAGCCCAAAAAATAAAAATAGCCATAACGAAAAGTGGTAAGCCCTCAAATAGCGGTAGGTCACAGAGGGGAGAAATTGAATAATGTTGTGGGTAATCCAGAGAACTTTGGAATCCCCGCTCACGGGCTTATTTTGATCAATCCCGATGGTAGGATCGATCTGCTCAGGGTTCTCCTTTAACAGATTGGACTGGATTGCCACAGCCTTCTTACTAATCAACCATTGGCCTGTTTCTTGATGAATATAAATGACATAGGGGATGACAAAAATAAAAACGGTTAGAATCAGAACCCCAATAAAAATAGATCTCTTAAACCAATTCTTTTTGAGACCGTCCTCCATGACCGCCCAGATCAGATAAACGAGAACATAGCCAATTCCCTCCGGTCTGGTCAGATAGGCCAAACCAAGAAAAAACCCTGATAACATCGCTTTCCACACTTTCTCTTTCTTCAGCCCTGTCCAAAAGGAATAGACCGATAGAATCAACAATCCCCAATAAGTGGCTTCTGTCATGAGCATCCCTGAATAAGTAACCAGGTAGGGATGGAAAGAATAGAGAAGCGTTGAAAGGATTGCTTCCTTTTGACCGATCGCTTCTTTAACTAAATAAAATAAGGGCAGGATGGTAAGAGTCCCGAAAAAAAGAGAGAGAAGTCTTCCTGTTATTTCAACATGGGTAGTATCTGGTGAAAACAAGAAAATCAAGAAAGGATAAAAAGGAGGGGCAGCTGTAGAGGATAATCCTTTTATAAAATGACCCTTTAGAAAATCTCTTGCTATGAAGCCATAGGCAGTGCTATCAATGGCAACCCCCTGCGCCATCAAGACAGCATAAAGCCTTAAGCCAAACGTAACTCCGATGAGGAGCAGAAGGATTTGCTTTTCATTAAGAATTTTTAGAAAAGCAATAAATTTATTAATCATTGATTTAGGTAATCCCTTTTACCAAAACTGACCCTTTTATGAATAACTTTCCTGAATCCTTGAGATTTAATGTTAAATAACTATTTTCGATTTTAATTGAAGGGAGAAAAGGAGTGAAGATATTTCAATTTTTATGAAACACTAAATGAGCCGAAGTACTTTATTAAAATTTGGACGATATTCTGGCTTGCCTTCCCGTCCCCAAATATTTCTTCCCCCTTTAGATATCTCTTCCGCTCCTCCATATGACTTACTTCCCTTACAATCCTTTTCACCCCTGTCCCAACCAAGACATTCCATCTACTCTTCACTATTTCCACCCATTCGGTCTCATCCCTTAATGTAAAACAGGGGATACTAAACCAATAGGCCTCTTTCTGGACACCCCCGGAATCAGTCAAAATGGCTTTAGCATTTTTTTCTAATTTGAGCATATCGAGATATGAGACCGGCTCTATGAATTTAATATTTTCAAATTCGGAGAAAAGACAATGAACCCCCATGATTTTCTTTGTTCTCGGGTGGAGAGGGAGAATGATGGGAATATTTCTTCCAATTTTGTTCATGGCGCTTAAGATAAATTTCAACCTTTTTGGGTTGTCTGTATTTTCAGCACGATGGAGGGTGGCGAGATAATAGTTTTGAGTTTTGAGTTCGGAGTTCGGAGTTGAAGAATAAAGATTCAAATCTTTAAGAATAGTACTTTTCTTTTCGGCCACTTTAGAATAAAAAAGAATCGAATCGTACATCACATCGCCTACCTTTTTCACTACCCTGCCTTTTCCATCTTTTATCCCCTCTCTTAACAAATTCTGGGCCGCATGGGCAGTAGGACAGAAAAGGAGGGTTGAAAGGTGATCCGTAAGAAGGCGATTGATTTCCTCAGGCATGGTCCGATTGTAACTTCTCAAACCTGCCTCCACATGAGCGACAGGAATGTTTAGCTTTGCCGCAGCTAAAGCCCCGGCCAAGGTTGAATTCGTATCCCCGTAGACCATCACCACCATGGGTTTCTCTTTTTTGAGGATAGCTTCGATCCTCTCCATCATCATTCCCGTCTGCTTGGCATGAGGACCTGATCCTACTCCCAAGTGATAATCGGGTTTGGGAAGCTTAAGCTCTTCAAAAAATACCTTATCCATGAGGTAGTCGTAATGCTGACCCGTATGGACTAATATCTCCTGAACTTGCTTCCTCCTCTGATTGAATTCCTGGATGGCGCGATTGACCGCTGCCGCTTTAATAAATTGGGGCCTTGCACCCACAATGGTGACAATCCTCATCTTTCTGCTCCGCCTTGAATCATATGATTCTGGATTAATTGACGAGAAAATATCAGATAGCCCCCAATCTCTTTTTCCAACTCGTAATGCTTAATGACGAATTCGTACAAGATTGGGGCATAACGACTAAACCCTAAATTGTCCTGGCTTATCCAGAACGCACGCGCTACCAATAGATATTGAATCTTGTACCGTTCCACCGCATCTATAACCTGTTTTTGGTTTGACCGATCCTCGAGGAAAGGGGGAAGAAGTATATGGAACCTCGTTGGGTTTTTCAAACCAGTTAAGAAATTGATCATGGGATCAAACACAAGGGGCATCAAATAATCATCTCTCTTTTCAAAAAACTGGATTAAACCATGGATGGTACCAAACTCATTTTCCTCCACATAAATTCTCGCTTTCTTTGAAGGAATCAGCCGTTCCCCTTTTTTCTTGATCATATAGAGCCTACTGATCGAACCAGAAGCAAAATAGCTCCTCATTTTAAAATTATCCAAAATGTATAAACCCAAAAGTAGAACTAAAACAAATAATATTACCTTCGATTGAACCCCTTTCTTTTCTATAAAGGAGTAGACTATAAACCCAAAAAGGATGTAACCCATCGCCGCTACTTGCAATAGATGTGGCTTACTAAAAGGAATAGATGCGTAACTTAATGAGAGTATTCCCATGATTAAGACTGGTAATATATAAGGAAAACTTTTTTTCTTCAGGATAAAATAATGAATTATAATTTTACTAAAACCGTAAAGATAAAGAAGAATAAAAAGAAAGAAAAAAAGGTTTTTCAGGCTTCCAATATGGAATGTTGTTAATGCTTTTATTGGATCGGGCCTTCCAAAAAAGTCGCTGACCCAACCGATGCTTGAGGCCCCGTAGCTTTCTTTCAACCAATTTAAAAATTTTACCAAATCCGATTGATAATAGTAATAGAGAATAACAGAAATCAAAATACTAAATGCCGACAAACCACATAACAACATCTCTTCGAGTAATGCAAAAATCGCCTTCTTATCGAGAGAGAAACTTCCAGCCTTCCATATATGATTACAAAAAAGAACGAAAAATACCGTAATCACGGAAAAGAGAGCAGACTCAATCCTAAAGATCAATGCTATCCCTATAGCCCAACCTACACCAAGTATCCTTGTAATGGTCTTTTTTTCCAAAAACCGTAACAGCATAATAAGCGGGAGGAGTAAACCAAATGTTAGAAATACCTTATGCCAGAAACCAGGAGATATTATCAAAATAAAAGAAGGAATTAATGCCCACTTTTCTGGCATCAGCCGTTTGCCAACGTAAAATACCAGGAGTCCGTTAATGATAAGAAAAGTCATTTCCATCAACCTGGAGACTAAGAGATTAACCCCAAACACTTTGAAAAGGAGTGCTAGCAGAAAATAGCTTCCCGGGGGATAGGAAGTAAAATCGCTCATGGGCAACTGGCCTTGCAGAACTCTTTCAGCCCCATAAACGAAGAAGCCCTCATCTCCTAAGCTGATCCCATAATTAAAAAAACTGATATAGTAACAAAACCCTGGAATGACGATGAAGAGTGGGTAAATCCACCCTTTCTTTGGAAGATTAAACCTTATTCCCATTAATCAATCCTTATCTTTTCCTTTTTCCCCAAAGATATAGAATCCACTTGCAACCTTTTCAGCATAAGGAAGCTTCACCATAAAAACATCGAGTAATTTTATTGGTGCGGTTAATCCCATCAGAGCAAAAAATAGAATATCGTGAAGTGTCTTACTGCCAAAAGATAATAGTACAGAAAACCATTCTTGAAATACCCAGAGCATACCAGAGGTCGGGCCGCACCCTACAGAAACCTCCACATGATCAAAAGAGGAAAAGAGTTTCTGGATCCCAGTGACCGTCCAACGGTAGAAATCATTCGGCGCAGCATGAAAGGGCACCATAAAAGGCAGATAACATATGACCCTTCCTTCTTTCTTAAGGATCCGATGCATCTCTCCGACGACCCTTTTGGGCTCAGCGACATGCTCAAGCGTTGCGACATTAATAATGAGATCCGCTGTTTCATTCTCAATAGGAAGATTAGCTACATCAGCCACAATATCAACTTCATTAAAGGGATAGAGATCGACATTGATAATATCTCTCCGATTCATATAGTAAGTAGGCCCGCTTCCAAAGTTCAATATGATACTATTTTCATCAAAGTTCTTTAGTATTTTTCGAATTTTTCTTTGTGAAAATGAGTTAATCAAGACAGGGCTAAATATCTTGATCATAAGATAATATAACTTTCCGTAAGATTTTAAGATATTCTGCACCTTCCATTGAAATCCTGACCCGGCGGTTGGCTTAGTCAGTTCATTCTCGGGCAAGAAGCAAAATACCCCTTTATTAATGGGTAAGCTTTCACTCTCCCTCAAGATCCTTCTTATCTTATCTGCTTTTAAAATAATTTGTCTCCCTTAAAGAATTTCTTGATGTACCTGACCACTTCCGCCTGGTCTTCATCCTCTATGCTATAATACAAGGGAAGACGCAAAAGGCGCCCGCTCACTGATTCTGTCACAGGCAATTGCCCTTCTTTATAACCCATTGAGCGGCCAATCGGCGAAAGATGCAGAGGAACATAATGGAATATCGCTAAGATGCCATTCGATTTCAGATAACCCATCAGGGTATTTCGGGTCTCTTCGTCTTTCAGAAGAATATAGAACATATGGTTGTTAGATTCACATTCCTTAGGAATTGTAGGAAGTTTCAACATCCCATCCATGGCTAACGGATGTAACGCTCGGTAATAATATTCTAAGATTTCCCCCCGACGTTTTTCTATTTTATCTATGTTTTCAAGCTGGGCATAAAGAAAGGCGGCCAATAAATCTGAAGGAAGATAGGAGGAGCCGATATCCACCCAGGTATATTTGTCCACTTCCCCTCGAAAAAATTTGCTGCGGTTCGTTCCCTTCTCCCATATTATCTCGGCTCGCTCTATAAACGCTTCATTATTGATGACGAGCGCCCCACCTTCACCACATATAAAATTCTTAGTCTCGTGAAAGCTATAGGCCCCCAAATCTCCGATGGTCCCAAGATATTGCTTTTTAAATTTTGCATTCACCCCTTGGGCGGAATCCTCAACGACATACACCTCATGCCGGCGGGCGATGTCCATAATGATGTCCATTTCACAGCTTACTCCAGCATAATGGACAGGGACGATCGCCTTTGTGGAATTCGTGATCGCTTTTGCAATCTTTGTTTCATCGATATTTAATGTATCCTCTCGAATATCGACAAAGACCGGTTTAGCTCCCCGCAGGTGAAAAGCGTTGGCTGTCGATACAAACGTAAAAGAAGGAAGAATAACTTCGTTACCTGGTCCGACCCTACAGAGCATCATTGCCATCTCGAGCGCAGCTGTACAGGAATGAGTCAAAAGTATCTTTTTAGCTTTGAATTTTTCCTCCATCAATGCCTGGCACTTTTTCGTAAAAGGCCCGTTTCCAGAAATATGGCCGTTCTTGACTGCTTGAGCAATATATTCAAGCTCCCTTCCAATAATAAAAGGCCTATTAAATGGGATTTTCATTTCTTCGCCAGATTCAAACTTTCCTCGCTGCCAGTAAAAGTGAACCACCTATGGGTAGTGAAACACCAATACGAATCAAAAAAATTTCTATGGACATTATCTTTAAAAGTGAATTGTTCAGGGAACTTCCGATCTTCAATCCCCTAAAGACGTCAAATCCCTTCCTCTTCTTGCATTTTCTCAAGCGGTCCAGAAACATTAAGGGCAACAAGATGGAAACAAATGAAGTGAACCCTATGACATGGAACCCAGATTTCACAACTTTTTGAATGAGTCCTTTTCTAGTATAACGGCGTTTGTGGAAAGCGCATTTGTCCCAATCACTCCAAAGGAATGGATGCTGTGGAACAGTTAGTAGGACACCTCCTCCACGTTTTATGGCCTTGAATATTTGGAAAAGTACATTTTGATCGTCCTGAATATGCTCAAGCATATCGAAGGCACCGACAACATCAAACTCTTCTTCGAAAGGAATTCTGCGGGAATCCATTTGGAAAAAAGAAGCATAGGGCAAACGGCGGGCTGCATAGGCAAGCCCCTCCGTCATAAGCTCGCCCCCTGAAAGGGAAAGGTCTGGGAAAACTTCCTGAATCCCTGAAAGTACGGACCCTGTACCACACCCGACTTCAAGAAAATTTTTGGATTGGGGGAAATAATGATGCAAGGCCCAAATGATTAGCTTTTTCCTGGAGCGAAACCACCAATTGTTCTCTTCTATGGCAGCCAGTTCATTGAAATAGCCGGGATCAAACCCATCATCGTGGGTCGCAATTTCTGACGGAAAAACATAGTGCCCCGCCTCCATTTTTGGTACATAGCCGCAAGACGGGCATTCCCAGCTTTTTGCATTAAACTTTTGTCCACACAGTAAGCACAATTTCATAAGCCCTTCCGGACTCTTATTCAATAAACGAACAATGCAACCATTTTAATGAAACGATTCTCTATCCTTTGTTCGAGGAATCTATGACTTTCGTGGGTTTGTGACCCCCTTACTTTTTTCTGAAAACAAATAGCTTCTGGACACCATAGTTTCCCCAAGAAGGTAATTGAGCAAACCAACGGTTCCACTCCATGTCAGGATTGGCGACATCAATTCTCGTCTCAAGCACCTGGATGAGTAACGGCTTAAGGATGCGGGTTCCAACATAATAAGTACTCGAAAAATTGGCAATCTCAATGCATTCCAGATTCCCCGAAAGTACATTAATCACCTGCTCCTCATCCAGATATTGGTTAAACGGTGGCATCGGAATATCAGATAATCCCCATTCACGACGAAATCTATTCAGTCGCTGCCACCCCTGTAAGGTCGCTTCCGAAAGCAGAAAGATTCCGCCTCGCTTGAGCACACGGACACATTCACGTAATCCTGTGAGTTGCTGGCTCCATTCAATCAGATTAATGATGATCCGAATACCAATCACTTTGTCATAGGCCTCTGTCGGTTCTTTCAAATCCGTTATATCCCCCACATCGAACTCAACTTTTCCCAATAGTTGGCTAGCCACTTGCCCGAGTCGAAGCCGGGCTTGCTCAATCATTTCAGGAATATAATCAATCCCACGAATATGGATCCTTTTCTGAGCGGCAAACTGAGCAGTGGAGTATCCGTTCCCACATCCGATGTCTAAAACCCGATCCCCATCTTCCAGTCGCTTTGCAATCTCCCTGATTTCCAATTCGATAGCCATCTGATCGGACCATGAGGCAGCGGGAGATTGCCCATGTTTCAGGACATTCTGCATCCAGAAATTTCGAATCTCTTCAGGACTCAACTTCTCATTCATAAACTCTTCCTCTCTGAAAATCACTCCTTCTCTTCTGATCTCCTTCGGATGACATAAGGCGGCTTCTCCATTGCCCGATAATGCATACGGGCCAGGTACTCACCAATGATGCCGAGGGCAAACAACTGGACCCCTGATAAAATAGCGACTACAGAAGCCAGGAAGGGAAACCCAGGGACAATACTGCCATGGATCAAGTAGCGTCCTATAACGTATAGCAAAACCACCAGTCCGAAGAGAGTAAATACAAAACCAAGGAGACTCGCAAATTGTAAAGGCACCGTGCTGAAACCGGTCATCATGTTCAGGGCATGTGCGACCAGCTTGCGAAAAGTATAGTTGGATTCGCCTTGCTGGCGTGATTCATGTTGTACTGGAATGGCAGCGAAACGGGTGGTAGCCCAAGTGAGTAATACATCAATTGAAATGAAGGGGCTTTGATAATTTGCAAAGGCTTCACGCAACCTGGTGCGAAAAGCTCTGAAAGCAGTAACTTTGCGAGCTGTTTCGGCTCTCATAGCGCTCTGTAATGCCAGCTTAGTAATCTGTGAGGCGATATCGCGCCAAAAACCATGCTGCTCCTTTTCTGGCGTCCCGTAAACCACATCCCATCCCTCTTTCAATTTATTTAGCAGCTTGGCGATCTCCTCAGGTGGATGCTGAAGGTCATCGTCCATCGTGACAATGATTTCCCCTTGTGCCATCCTGATCCCACAGAGCAAGGCGTTGTGCTGCCCAAAATTTCGGCTGAGTTGAACGCCTCTTACCTGTTTATCCAGTTTCGAGAGTTCTACAATAATTTCCCATGAGTGATCACCACCACAGTCTTCAACTAATATAATTTCGAAGTCTTTAGAAATAGCCGTTAGGGAGTTTTTGAGTCGATGATATAACTCTTCCAAGCACTCTTCAGCTTTGTAGACAGGAATGACGACTGAAATCTGAATCATAAAAGTCTCCAATGCTGCGGATGGAGTTAAATGCCCTCTACCCAGTAATTCCTTAACCACTAGATTCTACAATGGTCTCAAACATCTCTCCTAGACAGAACCTAAAGTGTCACTACATCCGCTTACATTTTTTGGATTACCTCGACCCCGAAACGATCCTTCTTATAACGTTTCCGGCAGGTCTTACACACGGCTTTCCCAGATCGAAAAGTAATTTCCTCTGCACATTGGCAGACCCATCCCTTCACTTTTTCTGGATTTCCATAAACCAAAGCATAATTCGGGACATCCTTGGTCACGACAGAACCAGCCCCAATAAAAGCATACTGACCGATCGTGTTCCCACAGACGACCGTCACATTGGCACCAATGGTGGCTCCTCTTTTCACCAAGGTTTTTCGAAACTCTTTCTTTCTCGATATAAAACTGCGGGGGTTAAAGACATTGGTAAAAACCATGGAGGGCCCGCAGAAGACATCATCCTCTAAAATAACTCCATCGTAGATGGAGACATTGTTTTGAACCTTTATATTATTTCCTAAGATAGCACCTGAGCCGATAAAGACATTTTGACCTATAATGCAATGACTCCCTATCCTGGCACTCGACATAATGTGGGTGAAGTGCCAAATTTTTGTCCCTTGACCGATCTCAGCACCTTCATCCACGATAGCCGTAGGATGTATAAAATATCCTTTTTCCATTTTTAACTATCCTTTCCTCTCCCGTCAGGGTGGACTGGAAATCCTTTCTTCTTCAAAGACTCCTGGGCAGCCATTAAAATCTTGACTACTTTAAGCCCATCTCGTCCGCCAGTTTTAGGCTCTTTCCTCGACTTGATACTTTGAATAAAATGTTCAGCCTCGGCCCGGAGCGGCTCTATCATTTTAATGCTCGGAATGGTGATATCCCCAAACCTCAGGCTGAGATATTCCCCATAAGTATCATAAGAGAGATTTCTCACCCCTTTATCATAGATCTTTAACTTCTCAGAGGCCTCCATATCGTCAAAGACCACCATCTTTTTTGAGCCCACGATGGTGATCCTTCTTAACTTATGAGGATCCAACCAACTCAAATGAATATTTGCCATTTTGTTGTCAGAGAATTGGAGACCGAGAAACACCACATCCTCAATCCCCTTTTGAATATAACTTTCTCCATGGGCTGTCACCGCAACGGGTTCTTCCTCGAGGAGGTATAAGATGACCGATAGGTCATGAGGGGCAAAAGAAAGAAGGGCATTTTCATCTTGACGGATGACACCGAGATTGACTCGCTGAGTATAAATATAATAAATCCTCCCTAATTCACCTGAGTCGACCATTTCCTTCAGTCGGTCTACGACAGGATGGTAGATCAGCAGATGGCCGACCATGAGTATTTTTTTTCTCCGTTGTGAGATCTCCAACATCTCCTCTGCATCTTTCAAATTTAAGGCCATCGGTTTTTCTACCAATACGTCCTTATCTGCCAGCAATATCTCTTTGGCCAGGGGGAAATGGGAAGGGGCTGAAGAGGTCACCACGACTCCCTTCACTTCTGGATCCTGAAGGATGGGGTTTACCGTCTCAATCATCTTCGTTTGAGGATAGGTCTTCTGTAAAGAAATCAATTTAGAGGGATCCTGATCGCAGACATATTTCAATCGAACATTAGGGATCTCAGAAAAGACTCTGATGTGATTCTTCCCCCATGCTCCAGCTCCCACCACAGCGATGTTGATCATAGAACCTCCTCTCTAAATCGTGTTTCGTGCCTGTGTCTCGTGACCGTTAAACCCCTTCAAATCCCTTTTGAAATTTGACTCTTTGACATTAGTTTATTTCCTCAATCCCATCCCCTCCGGACAGAATCTCAGGTACCACCACAATAGATAAGCATAAATTGAGAGTTTCTTTCGCCAGCCTTTAATCATAAATAAGGTAATCATAGAAGCCACGATCATCGCTACGAATTCAAAGCCCAATCTTATCAGCAATCCAATAAAAAGAATAAGGTATTGCAAATTTCCTCTATTCTTTTTAAAAAAATGGTAACGGGAGCGGAAATACTCTACCCTAGCCCTCTCCTTCTCTTTCTCGGCGCTTTTCCCTTGAAAGTGATAGGCTTCAGCCTGAGGAACATGGTAGACCTTCCATCCTGCCCTCTTCATTCGATAGCACCAATCTGTCTCCTCAAGAAAAAGAAAATAATTATCATCCAATAACCCCACCTGATCCATGGCCTCCCGTCTCACCATCATACAGGCACCAATCACTGAATCGACTTCAATGGGATCAGAGGAATTTCTCTCCTTTCCCGGGAACTTTTTCGGGAACAACCACCTCAAGAGACTTTTGTTCAGGAGCTCTGTCCCCAAGGAAGGGAAATTGGCAATGGAGTTCTGCTTAGATCCATCGCCATTCAAAAGTTGGGCCCCTGCCACCCCGGCATTGGAGTGTGCATCCATAAATGATATCAATCTTTCAATCGCTCCGTTCTTGACCTTAGTGTCCGGATTCAGTAGAAGGATGTATCTCCCTGAGGCTTTTTGAAGCCCTTGATTGGCAGCCTTTGCAAATCCAAAGTTTTTTTCATTTTCAATGAAATGAGCGGAGGGATACATCTTCTTGACCTCCTCCCCGATCCCATCCCGGGAGCCATTATCGACAACAATGACCTCCCTGTTCATCCCTTGCCCCCCGTCAAAGATCGATCTCAAACATGGAAGAAGATATTCTTTTGTATTCCAATTCACAATGATTATAGACAAATCCATCATTCGATCGCTCAATATTTTTTTGCAACAAATATGAGATCTTCTCCTTCGAGAATCGTATCGGAAAGAAAGAAGGGTTCTTTGGGAAATTTCTTTTTAGTCTTAAATTTAATAAAATATTTAATCAAAGGGAAGATAATCTTCCACTTCCTGACCATCCTATTCGTTTCCACTCTCTCTATATTGAATCCATATTTCTCAAGAATAAACTTCATCTCCGGATAGAAGAGGGGGTTGATATGCTGATGCTCATGTTCCTCGATTCGATATCGTGCTTCGGGCGGGAGAGGGCCATAAAATTTGAAGTAATCGAGGTAGCTATAGAAGAGAAATCTCAATCTCGACTTGATCGTCATCACGTTGGGTGTCGTAAGGATCAAATATCCTCCTCTTTTGAGGAGCCTCCAAAATTCTCTGACCAGATGATGGGGATTCTCAATGTGTTCTACCCCTTCAACACAGATTGCGTAATCAAGAACGCCTTCTTTCAGCGGAAGACACCCATTCAGGTCGAATTGAATCTGTCTACCGTTCCGATACAGAATATTGCTCCTGGCAATGTCTCCCAAAAAAACTTTAAAGCCAAGCCTTTCAAGCTCTCTTGAAAGGTTCCCTTGGCCGGATGGGGCGTCGAGGGCAATTCCTTTCGGCAGACCTGCTAGGCAATTCATCACTTTTTCATGAACCCCTCCTGAAGTATATTCTCTCAGTTGCTCCATCACTTTAGCCCTTTTAAAAAATGGATGAGATCCTGTTTCGTCCTCTCTAGGGTAAACCCTTTTGCCACACCGATTCCTCTCTCTACACACTTCGCTCTCAGTTTTCTATCTTCCAAAAAAGTGAGGACCCCTTCTACAATTTTATCCGGTCGATGTGTCGGAACGAAATAGGCGAAGTCCATTTTTTCATCGAAATTCTTATAACTCGATATTTCAGTGAGAATGGATGGAACCCCACATGCTAGAGCCTCCATGGCGGGCAGACCAAAACCTTCCCCTTCCAGGGAAGAAGAAATGAAGATATCCGTATTTCGATATAGCTCTGCCATCTCCTTTTCTCTTAAGTTCATATAATAGTGATCTGTCACCCTTCCTAATTCCTCGCTCTCTGAAGGAGGATTAGGAGAAACTCTTGTTAATTCCAGAGGGATCCCTTTGTCTTTTAATATTCTTATGGATTGGAGAGTATCTGGAATACCTTTAAATCCAACTTGCATCGAGCCGACCGATAATATCTTTATTCTTCCATTTGTCCCCCAGGCTCTCCTTTCGTGAGGATAAAAAATATTCGAATCAATACCGTTCTGTATAAAAAAACATTTTTGGTGAAAGCGTCTTTCGATTAACTCCACCAGATGTCTTGAAACGGCTGCCTTAATCGTGGGTAATGCATAGATGGTTTCGATCTTCCTGATTCTTTTTTTAAACTTCAACCTATCCGTATACTTTAAAAATATCGAAAAAATCCCTTTCCTTAAATATTTTTCTGTGATCGCGTCCCCTTTGATCCTTGATTCAAAATCGATCGGCTCGTAGCCCTGACAAAGATGGACCACTCTACCTTTCCCTCTATGAAAGAGCATCTTGACATCAATGAATGCTGTCCCAACATAGAGGTCACAATCTGGAATATCCTCATCCGACTTCACAACGGTTGGTCTTTCATATAAATTCACCTCTGCTAGATTCAAATCAGCTGGTAAATATTTTGTAATGAGTAATGTCTCATAACCCACTTCATTCAATAGCTTCACATGTTGAGAAATGATTTTTATTCCACCTGAGAATCCCGGCTTTCCCTCCCTATCTTTCCCGACGTAGGTCCTGACAAAATATCCTATCCTCATCTCCTATCGCTCTTCTATTCTTCTTTCTCTGTCACCAAGATTAAGGTAGTCCCCCCCATCATTAATTGTGGGGAAAGGGTCTCCTCTAAACGATAATCCTTTTTCGTCTCCTTTGCCCATAGAGGCAGTAGCATCGAATGATCCAGACAATGGGAAGAGGCCATTTCATCCGCTTCTTCTCTCTATCTTTTCCAATAAGGAGGATCTTAAATCCCGAATGTTCTATGACCAGCTTCAGAATGGGGTAAGTCAGAGTGGTGAGGTGAAGCATCCAGAGGTTTTCGAATCGATCTTTTCCTAATCTCTTAGGAGAAGGAATTTTAGAAAAAAGAGCGGTGATGAGAAACCTCAGCCTTCTTTCGATGTTCAGATAATTGGGGAGAGAGAGAAACACTTTCCCCCCAGGTTTCAAAAGCCGATGGAATTCACGAATGGCATTGAAGGGGTTTTTTAAATGCTCCAGGCCCTCGATGCAGGCGATAAAATCAAAAATTCCATTGGGATAGGGAAGGGAATGGGTGAAATCCCCGATATCAATAGCCAGATCAGAAATTGAAAAATAAGAAGGGTTGATGTCACAGCATGAGACTTCAAGCCCCATCTTTCTCAGCCGGTCTGCTAAAATACCTGTTCCCGTGGAAACATCCAATACCTTCCCTCTCGGTTCTTTACCCATCATCTCAATGATCTTATCTTGGATTTCATCCCTCGATAAAGGAACAACTCCAAAACTCCATTTAACATCGGAAGGATTGGGTTCGGTCAAAGTCGCCTCTCTTAACTACGCCTTGTGGCAACGAGTAAAACAATTTTGATTGTATGCCTTAGATCTCATCGTAATGATATGGGATACGACGCTTGACCAAATCCGTCGTCACCTTTTCTCCCATCGTATTGAGGTGGAACATCTAAATTTCATTTTTGCCTTTGTCCTGTTCGTAAGTAATTTAAATAAGACTCAGGATTCTTCAAGAGTTGTGTTCTTTCATGCCAATGGATTGGCTTATAAAACATGGGAAGCCCTATATGCTTCCATCCCTGACCTATCAAATGCCTAGGAATAAAAAACTTTTTTGCCCCTAGTAACTGCTGCTGTATCTTTGATAATAATATGATTCGAAGAACATGAACCCAAAAGTACCTCCATGCCCATTTTTTTGCCTGAATGAACCTTGTATTCACCATAGGTTCATTCTCGGAATAAGCCGCTGCATTCAGGTGAAAGACTAAATCATCATAGATACTGTTTATGAAAACAAAGTGAGCATTACCTTTATTAGATTCCAGCAAAGGGTACCATGATAATCCCTCCGAATAGGCCTTAAAGAAGTAGCCAACGCCAGCATGCGGGATATGATCAAACTTTTTACAAAATTCCCTGTATTTCTCAGAAAGAAGAGCGACTACCGAGAGACGAAAGG
>Ga0153916_10000855_pt1 | contig 21178 bp, 27 predicted proteins | sample Opewatmetagenome_FD_109642 | JGI IMG/M metagenome (GOLD analysis project Ga0153916, IMG submission 109642) | Freshwater wetland microbial communities from Ohio, USA - Open water 3 Core 3 Depth 4 metaG | ecosystem: Environmental > Aquatic > Freshwater > Wetlands | place: USA: Ohio, Lake Erie...
AGGGGGACGAAGATACGACCCCCATTGTTATTGTCCATGGGTGCAGTTTTATTTTTCGGGACTCCGATGATGTTGAGGTTGTAGTGCGGCCCACTGGGAGCGCCATTCCCAATGCCAGCAGCGGCTGGTATGGCCATGGCCAAAATTATCATCAAGGCGATCGTCAAGAAAAACATACGCTTCATGATTCTCTCCATTTCTGTTCGTAAACTGCCTTATTAACGCTTAGAATTTATTCGAACACTTGGGCCAGTTTACATAGAGTGAGTAACTGCTTGAACTTGATCTGCAGCCATCTCCTTTTGAACGCTCTCCCCCTTGTACGACAAACCTTTCCTGACCACCGGATGGAAGGTATTCCTATTTATACCATATATTTGCGGACTTGTCAAGTTAATGCAATAAATATTGCATATAAAGCTGGTAAAAGGCTTTGGTTAGTATTCAGATCGTATTGGATGTGCAAAATGCCGGGATCTGCTCAGGTTGCTAATCCAGCATGAAGGCTAATGAATAGAAGAAGGCAGAGATCGTCTTTTGCTAATAGCTAATAGCTAATCTTGATCCGGTTCGCCCTTTTACCGGACTTCTCGCTTGTATCGCGTGATTTTCTCGTTATCGCTGCCCATTTATGAGAAATCTTAAAGAATTGCGAGTTTTCGATAAACCCCTTGTGGATTAGAACATTTGTGCTATAATTGAAGATGATTTCCTATGTCTCTTTAAATCAAATCATCTTCATATCGGTTGGTTTAGACCGATAATACCGTGACCCCATCTACTCTTCTTTCTTCCTTCTCAAGCTGCTCACTCTCAGGCTATTATTATGATATTTCTTCTAAAAGATTAATTGAATGTTTTTTTGCCTCAATTCAGCCTCGATCATCTCCTTCCCGATCCCCATCCAAAACGTATTCGTTCTTTTTCGTTTATTCCCCAAACGAACCAGTATAGACCCATCGTGAATCTTCTTCATCGCTGACCCCTCCCTACCAATCCTGATGGCTCGACCCCTGCTGCCTCCTAGAGGGATATTTATCCCCACCCGTATGATATACAAATCCCAGATGCCTCCTGCAGTTTTTCTTACCTGGCTTCAACTGCGCGGCCTGGCTTGGTCTGGCACGGATACACCCTCCCTTTGCTTACAGGATTTAGTTGAGCTTACTGGGAAAAGCAAGGTGACGCTCACCCGGCACCTGGATCATCTCCAGCTCATGCATGCCCTGCGTTGGCATTCGACTGAGCCGGGAAAGATTATCGTTACTTTCCCTAAGAAGATAAAATCCATGCGTGAAACCGCTGAACCCAATTTTCAAAACTGCAATATTGCAAATTCGAAAATGCCTCCCTCTCTTAATCATGCGGTTAATTCTGATTCTCATCAGATTCCTGTACTGGAGCCAGAGATTCAAGAATCCATTAAGAATCCGGAAGATGAGGTTGAGGGGGCAGGAGAGGGGGAGTGTGAGGGGGAGAGCCTGCAGTCTTCACCTGTAGTGTCTTCACGGTTTCACGATGCTTTCACAGGAGCTTTCCACAACGTTCAAACGTTAAAACGTTCCAACGTTCTAACGTCTACCGATGTCTACCGCTCGCTCGCCCACCTGAACCCCAACCCTGCCCAGCGTCGAATCTTGAGCTCAAAAATCACGGACTTGCCCCTGTGGCAGCAAACATTGGAGCACTGGCTTGAGCATGGCTGGAACCCGAAGAATCTCCTGGGCATGCTCGAGCTTTATGCTCGTGGTGGCCCCTCCGGCTGCCGCTTTTGCTATCGGGATCGCTCTCCGAAAGGGGGCGAGACAGCCCTCGAGCACACCCTGGCTGCCATTGAAACTCTTCGTCGAAAGCAAGGTCAGCCGCCTGAAAGTGAATAAGCCACCGCTCCAAACTACAGCCGGATTCGCCCCCCAATCAATTTCGTCCACCTGCTGTATCCACCTCTTTCCCAGAAATGTTCAGATTTGATTAGGGCTTTCTCCCTTAACAGCCTGCATCTCGCCATCACCATGCCTGGTTACGATACTCTCTCGATCCTGAAACGCATTGCCCGTGCTTATCCAGAGAAACGTTTGGAAGAAGATACCTTGTTGGTATACCTGGAGGAATTAGCAGACATTCCCGCCCCCTTGCTTGCCCAGGCTGCCAGCCATCATATCCGCACCTCGACTTATTTCCCACGTGTCTCCGAACTGCGTCAGGCTGCTCAACAGCTGGCTGGTACGCCGCAATTTACCAATCTCCATGAACCAGGTGTGGATTTTCTCGACCTCGAGGCATATCACCTCGAAAATGTGTATTTCAAGCAGGGTGAGTTTGATGCACAGGCCTGGAGCAGGTTGGCTTCCCAATTCGAAAATGTCGGTCGTCTCCACCGGGCGATTGAGCTTCGCCAAAAAGCCCAGCACATACAGGAAAGCGAAGTGGCGCATGAGCGCGGGGAGGAATACCCGCCTCGCCTCGAGCGTCTGCGCTATGCCACATGGGATACCTTGCCATGAGCGAAATCAGATCTATCGTTCCATTTATTGAAGGGATGCATCCCTTGCGAGAATCAACCTATCGATTTACCCCTGATCGTGCCAGCCGTCGTGAGCGGGAGAGGCTCCAGCCAGCCCAATCTCTACCCAAATCTCACCGGGTGAGCCAGCGCCGCCCGCGTTGTGATTGCGGTAAGCTAGCTATTACTGTGCTCAAGGTGCGGGTGGGTAGTGATCCACAGTACACCATCCGCCTGCCTCTCTGCTCGGCCTGCCTTGCTCTGGAGCAGAGTTTTCGCAATGAGGGCTAACTTTAAACTTCCTGCTCTTCGGGGTTCGGGTGTTGCACTTGCCAGATGAGATACCCTAAATAAGCCCAGATCAGCAGGAACACTGCCACTACCCCCGCGATCAGGATGGAGTTGGTTTCCTCCTTCATCTGGACATACGCGCTGCTGGTATTCGTGAAGAAGTTATTGATTTGGTTCTTGATGGCTGTTAGCTGATCGAAATTGGACGTGTACTTTTCATTCATCGGTACCAGCCCCTGGATGGCATACATTTCCAGGCGGTATTTACAGTCCACATCAACGCACTGCTGCCCCATGGATATTGCCTGCACCCCGGCGATGGTCTTTGAACTCAGGGTGATAATTCCCAATATGCTCTGCCGTACTACACAATCCACCTCTCCGGTGGCTAAACGGTCACACCGTAATGTTTGCTCCCTGCCAGCCGTGGCCAGCGTGACGAGCAGGATGATCAGGGTTACCGCTCCGATGGCGATATAGATACGGATCTTGCGATTCGCTTCAGCAGTCCGGATTACTCTAGAAGGCATAAGACATCTCCACAGATGATTTAACGGACGAATTATACTCTCGTTTAGGGTTAGTGATCAGGTATTCGTAAAATAGTATTCTTGGATAGATAATACGAGATGTCCGTCGTACCATATTGTGTATTTTTCCGTCATCCTATTCACTGAATTCCCATAGTACATAAGTATATGTCTGTCAAATCCCTAAGCGACTAACTACCTGATTTCCTAAGAACACAATTCCGTAATTGCCTTTTCAATCAAATCGCTGTACAATGTTTATGGAGGTACCTATGCCTGAGCAGGTTATTAAAATCACATGCCCTCACTGTGGAAAGGTTCGTAGTATCAATCCGGCCATCTTCGGTGTAGTCAAAGGGCCTCCCAGCGCAGCCCTTGAAAAAGCTTATCAAAAGAAACGATCCACCTTAGTTGAGCCTGGCCGCCAATCAGGCAGCTGGGTCAATCTCAAGTGCCCCCATTGTGGCAAGCCATACCAATACAGTACCAAGACTCACCAGGCGCGTGTAAAACCTACGCGGTGAACTCGCTAGAGCATCTGTAGAATTGCCTCGTAAACCCTTTTTGTAGGCTGATTAATTAAATAAAGAAACCCGCCGAAGCGGGTTTCTTTCGAAATGAATTAATGAACTGGGAAGGCACCAACGATCGAGCTATACATGTTGGACACCGCTGTTCCCATTAAATCAATCATGAAGATGACAACAATAGCTAATAATACGATTAATAATGCGTACTCGACCATCCCTTGACCTCGCTCCTTTTTGTGATATAGCATGAAGCTCCACCTCCTTTCCATCAGAGCCCCAGATCTTGCTGATCACAGTCTAACCATCTGTGTGCATCGGGTTGGCCGCTAATAAATGTTAAGAGCGATATTATTAATATAAGAAAAATGACCCGTGGCAAACTCGATGCGTTGATTCCACTATGATCAGATTATAATGTTGCTATTATTTTAGCGTAAAATGATAAAAAAATCAACTAGTTTTGCCAAATACTTGCAAAACTGTATGTTTATAATGACTGATAAAATGCTCTACTACAACACCAAAACTCACCGAGCGCTTATCAAACCCAACAAATCGACTGCTTGGAGTATTGGCATTATACTCCGCAAATCCTTTTTTACGACCATAATAATTAATAAAAAATCCCGCCGAAGCGGGCAGATTTGTTGTAAGATGGGTTAATGTGATAGCCAGGCAACTGAATATGCTATCCTGCTGAACACGGTGGATATTTGAGTACCAAAAATAGTTAACGCCGCGATAACAACCAGTGCAATCAGTATGATTAATAATGCGTACTCGACCATCCCTTGCCCTCGCTCTTTTTTGTAAAATAGCATGAAGCTCCACCTCCTTTCCGTCAGAGCCCCAGATCCTGCTGATTACAGCCTAATCATCTGTGTGCATCGTATTGCCCGCAATAAACGTGAAGAGCGAGATTAATATAAGAAATATGACTTGTGGCAACCTCGATGCGTTGATACCACTATGATCAGAGTTTTATTTTGCTATTATTTTAGCGTAAAATGATAGAAAAATCAACTAGTTTTGTCCAAAATTTATCGTATGATAATGACAACCGTTATGATTTTCAAACCTTCGAACGTTTTACCATTAAGAACTTGCACCCACTTCATGATAGCTATCTGGATATCCTTTTTCCCCTCGCAACCTCACTCTCATGTCAGGGTTATCACTAATAAACACTGGAGGTAAACCATGTTAGCACGCATCATTGGTGTTTTCAAGCTTAGCGCCTCGACCTTCGAGGAGATTGAGCACAATACCAGCCTGACCTTGCCAGCTGCACTCATCGTCGTCATTGTTTCCTTGATCAGCGGGGTGGGTAACGGACTTTTCAACGGTTTCATCCATAAAAGCTTCTTCGGCGGGTTCATCGGCTCTCTGATCAGTGTTATCTTTGGTTGGCTTCTTTGGTCTGCCGTGACCTGGTTCGTAGGCACACGCTTTTTCAAAGGTGAAGCTGACTTGGGGCAAATGCTGCGCGTGATCGGGTTTGCCTATCTCCCTATGCTGCTTTCCATCATCCCATGTGTGGGTGGGGTGATTGGTATTATATGGACAATTGCAGCAGTCTTCATCGCCGTACGTCAGGGTCTGGATCTGGATGACCTGAAAGCATTCTTCACCGTGGTGGTCGGAGCCTTAGTTTACGTCGTCCTGACGGCGGTGTTAAACGCCATTTTATAGAAATTAGTCCTATCCTAACTTAACGTAGGCTGGTCGTTAAACGTTAAAACGTTCTAACGTTAAAATGATTTTATTTAATAGGAATCTGCCTCAAAACACTTATATTACCCGGTAATATCCCCCAGATGCGCAGGTTTGGCACAGCACCCTGCCTTCCACCACCACCTCCCGCTCATTGATCACTTCTTCTCCGCAGGTGGAGCAGAGCACGCGTGCATATTGGTGGCTGATGATCTCCATGGCTGGAATCTTCAGCTCCACACGTTGAAACCTGAACAGTTCCTCTGCCGGCATTCGCTGGTAACCTTCAAGCTGGGCGAAATAATGACGCTTCTCATCAGGTGCGTACTCAAGCGCCCGCTTCCTGACATCCAAATTTGGTACCAGTCTTAGGCAGGTTCCGTTCTTCAGGTTAGAAAAGGTAGCTGCAATTTTTCCCAGGTCTTGTACTCTGAGCGTGCGGTGACCTACCGACGCTCCTGTCGCGGCCCTGACTCCGTCTGCAAAGCATCCATCGGTCTCGATGATGATTAATGCAGTCCTGGTGCTCACCGGAGCTTTCACCCCTAAAGATGCCAGCCCTGCCAGCCCCATGCGCACTCCCAGAACCTGTCGTGGGCACAGGTGACTGTGTTCGGAACCACTTTTTTGTAATAAGATGGATAAATCAGGGGTCATACCTACCTCGATAAACTTAATTCATATACAGGATCAAGTGACCATCAGCGTTCACTTCAATCCGCAAGGCGGTCAATGGACGGGAAGCCGGTCCATTCCGCAAGCTGCCGTCGGGCAGGAAGCGTGACCCATGGCACGGGCAAGCAAACCCATCATTGGTCACACTGACGGTACAACCTAAATGTGGGCAGATCAGGCTGATAGCACGATATCCCTGGCTCACGTGGATGATGATTGACTGTGATTGTGGATTTTGAGTGCGTGAACCAACCGGATAATCGGTTGCCAATCCCAGGTCATACTGGCTGGGAGGGCTTTGTTCACTTTGAAAGCTGATGTAACGCCCCAGCATGCCTAAACCAAGCAGGGCCGAGCCTGCCAGGCTACCTTTTACCAATAATCCCATGAACCTGCGCCTGGAGAGTGAGTTATCTTTGGGTGGCATGGCATTCATGGCAGTACCGAGCTTCCTGTTGATCTGGTTTTTGCTGGCAAGTGCTGCCCATTACCGGTTTGAAAGTGAAGCGCTCACCAGTAGCTTTGGAGAACAGCTCATAAGTCGGAACCGTCCCCTCCTCTCCTGGTATCACCCGGATATTCCATAGCGGCTCGCCTTTATCGGTCATCAAGATGGTGTCACCCAATTTCAAATCCACCACCGGGTTGAGAAAATCTAGGCGTAGGGCAAGGTCATTTTCATCCGTAATCGTGTAAGTGAGTGGCAAAGAATCCAGCGTGCCATGGCATGTACGGCAGCGTACGTATTGGATGTCTTTTTTGCTGCTGTAGATGTGTCCATCACCCATTGCCTCCTGACGGGTATGGCAATCCTCACAGTCCAGTGTCCATTCACAACGGGTGAACTCAGCGATTGGCTGGTAAAAATCATGCAGGCGATCTGTTGGAGCATCTTCCCGCGGGTGAAATTGCATATCCGACAGGCTGTAATTGCCCCGGTTATGGCAGGCATTGCATTGGGTATAAGGCATGGAGGTGGTCAGCTTGTGAACCAGAGTGCCATCCTCGCGCGGGGCGGGAGAGTGACAGGCGGAACATCCGCTCCAGCGGTTATATTCTTCAGCTTCCAAAGGTTGGGCGGAGAGATGGCATGAAAGGCAATTACTTCCAAATGCCTGGAGGGCGGGCGAGCTTTCTGCAGTCGGGTCGAAAGCTGCCAGCCCATCGATGGCATAAATCCCCATCCTGGCAGTCAGATCAGGTTCGGCACTGAAAGCGTAGCGTACCTGGGCAACTGCACCCGCATAGGTGGCTTGCAAGCTTGTGGTTACGCGCTGAATGTGGTCACGGTTGACCTGCGGGGTGCCGCTATGGCACATCTCGCCTCCGCAGGATGCTTCCACTACCGATAGATCTGATGGATTAGCCCCACCACGTAATGTGCTGTGTGCCAGGTCTGCTGTCAGAGCCAACGGTTCACCCCCATGGCACAGCACACACCCGAAAGTCTCCACCGGATGCGATTGGCTGATTTCGGGTAGATCAGCATGGCAGGTCAGGCAATATTCCACCTGCCCGGTGATCGTTGGTGTGATACCTACGGGCTTGGGGCTACGATTTTGCTGCCAAAACACTAAACCCGAAGCCATGAAGAGTATGAATGATGCTATGAAGAAATGCCGGTACATACTAGCTTTTGCCTGCCGTCCATCAGTGGTGGAAAAGTGCAAGAAGGGTGAGCAGGATGATCATGCCTCCCAGGATGGCGACCAAAATCTGTACGTTCCGCCCACCACGCGGGAACCATCTGCCCAGCTCAGTGGACGAAAGCCGTTGTGGGGTGATGTATGGCACTAGCGCTACGATCAACAAAGCTCCTAATGGGATGAGCACCCCGCATATAAATGGGTCCCCCAACCTAAGCAGCTGTTGCACCCACAGGAAGAACCATGGAGCCAAACTCTCACTTACTGAGGCTGCTCCCTCCTGAATACCCGGAGCCAGTGGTGCAGGTACCAGGATCGCCAGTGAGATCAGCACGACTGCCGCCCACAGCATCGCCAGTCCCTCCCGTCGTGCCAGTACCTTGCGTGGGATGCGTGCCTGGTCTGAACGTATCTCCGGTGGGGGTACTGCGATCCCGCCGTCTCGTCTGACCCTGAAAATGTGCCATATCCCAATGATGATCAGGATTATGGTCAACCCAAATAGGTGCCAGGCATAGAAGCGAATGAGCGTAACTGCTCCAATCTGATTACCCCCTACCAGGGCTGAGTACAACCCCTCGCCCACCCATGGGATTGCCCGGACCAGGTTTGTACCCGCCACCAGCGCCCAATGCACACCTTCATCCCAACGCAAGACGTAACCGCTGAAGTCCATGAACAGGCAGATAACCAGCAGTGATAATCCAAGTAGATAATTAAGCCGGCGAGGGGGCAGGTAAGCTCCGGTGAAGACCACTCGTAGCAGGTGCAGCACCGCTGCCAGGATCAGCAATTGGGCTGACCAGTAGTGCAGGTTCCGCATCAGCCAACCGAACGGAACCAAAAAGGTCAGCTCCTGCACCGATTTCGCCGCCTGCTCAGGTGTGGGGGTGTAATAAAAGGTCACCAAGATGCCAGTCAATCCCACCACCAGGGTTAGGAAAACCGCCAACCCTCCTGCTCCCAGGGTGTAGCGCAATCGTGCCTGGGCAGCAGGGATCGTGGGTGGGTGCAGGTGGTTGTAAAAAGATGGGCGCATGGGCAACGCTTCTATGGTTGAAAAACCGCTCTCCGAAAGAGCGGTCCATTGGTGATCATCATCGATCAGTCAGGTCCGCTACTCTCTTCTGTAAGGTGTTTAGCTTCTCGCACTTCCTGCTCCACCTGGTCCTCCCATTCCATCATCTCCTTGAGCTTTTCGTTGTACCACTTTTCATGGTGGGCACGCGCGTACCAAGCAGAGACCTTACCCGAGAACATCGAGAAGAATGCTTCCTTTTCTTCCGGGAAGACCGCTCCCATATAGACATGAATGAACAACCATGCGACGATGGTGAACACGCAGATGAAATGAATCGGCTGTGCGATTTGCTTCACGATGGGTGGGAACAGGCTCTTAAACACCATCACCGGTCCAGTGATCATTATGCCGATTGTGCATACCACGACGAAGTAGCTGTAGACCTTCTGCCCGGCATTATAGGCATCCTGTGGGGGTAACTTCTTATCCTTCATGAAACCCATCATCTGTAATGGCTTGGTCTTAATCCATTCTATATCGTCCTTATCCAAAAGCATGCGGTGTGCTGCGAAGGGCACGAAATACTTGCGAAAACCAACGAAGACGTTGAAGACAATCACGAAGATCCAGATGAAGCCGATGGTGTAGTGAAAGCGGATAAGATTGGCATCACTGCCAAATAGATTGCGGAAAGCTTCCTGCCACCATATCGAGGTGATCCCCAATCTTGGGGAGGAGATGATCGCGATCCCGGTGGACAGTAGCAACAGCCAGGATGCCACATTAAACCAGTGGGTCAGGATATTAGCCAGGTTATGCTTCTTGAAAGTCTTCTGGCGTAAACGCTGACGTTCCGGTAGGGGTATGTTTTTAACACTCATGATCAGCTCCTTCTGCTCAGCTTACTCCTCGAATTCCTTCTCACCCTCCACCAATTGCTTGGTGAAGAAGAATGCCTGCACCAGGAATGTAGCTCCCATGGCCACTGCCATAAGTGGGATCGCCACCTTCTTCCAACCCTCCTCGGCAATGGTGTAATGCGGGTCACGTGGGAGCGAGGTTTGTGCCACCTGCCCGAATGCATCTGAAGACAGGATGCTCCCGGTCGCCGGTAGGTTGAGGAAGAAGATATTCGGGTTGGTATCGGTGCCGTCCTTTTCGTAATCCAGCGTGGTCACCGATTTGGCTTTCTCTAAAGCGACTGAGACTTCCGAGTTGGGGTCGTTCAGGTCACCAAACAGGCGTGCTTTACCCACACAGGTGGCCACACAGGCCGGATCCAGACCGATCCCCAGGCGTTGGACGCAGGCGTTGCATTTATCCACCACCCCGCGTTTCTGGTCGATGTAACGCACCCCATACGGGCAGGCTTCCATGCAGTAACCGCAACCGATGCAGGCTTCCTGGTCCACCAACACCAGCCCGCTCACGTCATCTTTATACGTAGCCCCGCTGACGCATACCTCAGTACAGGGTGGGTTGTCGCAATGCATGCAGTTATAGGGCACGAAGGTGTGGGTCAAATTTGGCCATACCCCCTGCACCTGCTGGTCATGCACCCAGATGCGGGTATGATCCATCGGCACGTTGTTTTCCACGCTGCACGCCACCAGGCATGCCCGGCAGTCAATGCAGCGAGCGATATCCATCACGAAGGCATAATGGTTTTTCGTTGGCATATGTTGCTCCTTTTCACGCCTTCTTCACCGAGACGAAGGTCTGGCTGAGCGCTTGACCTCCGCTGATCGGATCGGTGTAGGTGACGTGCAAAGCTGAGTCGGAGGCTCCCACACCATAGGCTGTGCGCAAACCCATCGAGAGGTGCCCAAACCCCGGGGTCAGGTAGACACAATCGCTGCGTATGGCACTGGTCACCTCCAAGGCAACCTTCACCGAGCCTACCGGTGAGGTAACCTCGACCATATCCCAATCCTTCAGCCCGAGGTTTTGGGCTGCCTCCTCAGCCATCCATAAGCGAGGTACATCCTGGTATTTGTGCAGCAGCTGATTGTTCTGCGTTCCAAACTGGGTGTGTTGGCCAACCTTGCCAGTTAGCAGATAGAATTCGCCGGTTTTGGGTAGTGGCGGCTCTTGCCACACCGGGATGGGGTCAAATTTATCTTTTTGTAGGGCAGCTGAGTACAGCTCAATCTTGCCGCTTGGTGTGCTCCATTGGAAAATGTTGCTTTCTCCACTTGAGGCTACCTTGACACTGCCGTGTAATCGCAGCTCACTTAGTGATACCCCCGTGGGAGCCAGTTGCTGATTAAGGTAGTCTTCCTCATCTTTATATTGGAAGAAGTCAGCCAGGCCCAGGCGCGTGCCCAGCTCTTGATAAACCCACAAGGCAGATTTTGCTTCCCCTTGCGGTTCGATCACCGGTTGGCGGATAAAAATCTGATTCCCCAAGGGTACCAATGGGTCGTAGCGTTCCAAATAGGAGGCTTCAGGCAGGACGACATCCGAGAACCAGCCTGTATCATTCATCAGGATGTCCATCGTGACGATGAAATCCATCTTGTTGAATGCGTCCAGTGTCTTTTTTCGGTCAGGCAGAGAGAGCACCGGGTTCTGCCTTGAGATAAGCCACCCGTGCGCTGGGTAAGGTTGCCCCGCCACAATCGAATCCCGTAATTGCTGAAACACGCCAATCTTTAGCGGGACGAAGGGGTACATCCAGGGAACGCCGTCCAGGCGTTGAGCCGAAACGCGTGGATACGCTGGTTGGGGTGGACTGCCCAGTCCTCCGCCACCCTCTCCAGCAGATGGGAGCATGGTCACCCCCCAATTCCCCACCAGTGCATTCAAAATGGTGATGGCGCGTTCTGTGGGGAAGGAATTGATAAAGTTGGAGGTACGCCAGCCATTATGTGCCAGTGCATACTGACCTGCTGCTGCAAACTCGTGTGCGATACGCTGGATGACATTTGCATCCAATCCTGTCAGAGTGGCAGCCCAATCGGGGGTGTAGCTCTTCACGGCAGATGCGACCTGTTCGAAACCCAATGTGTATTGATCAACGAAGCTCGGATTATATAGCTTCTCACCGATGATCACGTTGATCAGCGTTAGATGGAATGCCAGGTCTGTACCAGGGCGGATGGGAAGCCATTCGCTGGCCTTGGAGGCAGTCTTGGTGAAGCGCGGATCGATATACACCACTTTGGCTCCGCCGGCAATCGCATCCACCAGATCGGTGGTTTCTGAAGTGGAGATGGCTTCCGTCAGGTTGCGCCCAGTGAGGATCAGGTATTTAAGCTGACTATAATCCCGGGTGGGTTCCTCCATACCATATGTGATCAGGTTAGCAACGATCATGGCATTAAAGCACAGGCTGCGCTGCGTGCCGTAGTTGGGCGATCCAAACCCATACAACAGGTTTTCGAACAGGGGCTGGGATAAATTGTGGGTGGACGAGAAAACCATTGCCTCCGGACCATATGTGTTCTTGATCTTCAGCATGGCCTCCGCCACCTCATCCAGGGCTTCGCTCCAGGTTGCCTGGCGGAATTTACCCTCACCGCGCTTTCCCTCACGGATGAGCGGGGTAAGCACCCGGTCGGGGTCGTACGTGTTCATCAGCCCCGATTGCCCTCTGGCACACAGCCTGCCATGCGAGTGCGGGTGATCCGGGTTACCCTCCAGTTTCACCACCCGCCCCTCGACGACTTTGGCATGCACTCCACAGCGCCAGACACACATCTCACACATGGTGGTGATGTAGCCGCTGCCGTTGTTGTCCAGCACGCCCGACTGACGGGCTGCCCGAGCAACAGGTGGGGGGATGAATTGTCCCACCGCAAACGCCGAGGCTGCCGCTGCGCCTAATTTTAGAAAATTACGTCTTGATAGCCTTGAAAGTCCTGAAAGCTCAGTTTTCGGCATAATTTACCTTTCGACCTGCCTTGCCAGATCTATGTTACACAGGTCAAGTGGGTTATTCTCCCTTATCTTTGCGTTGCAGCCCTGCCCGCTCAATCAGGTAAAACAGGAACAAGATGATCAGTGCAAACAAGAATACCGTCAGATAGGGATTCAAATTCAAAAGATCAGGAAGTACAACGTTGCCAAGGTTTGCGATCTTGGAAATTGCGGGGAATACCTTTGAGTAGGTCAGACCATAAAGTACAGCACCAGCTAGGAAGCCCAACAGCCCTGGACCGATATAATCAAGCTTGCCTTCGCCGCTCCCGGCGGCGCAGGTGCCTGGTCAGTACCCGGCGCCAGCCATCCCCACCCCAAAAATTAACCCGCCAATCAGGTTCCCCACAATATATGTGGCCGGCACGGTGGGGAAAGTGACCCAACCCAACCCGCGAAATATATACAGCCCGATCATCGCAGTGACGATTGCCGTCATCATATATTTGAGGATGGTCATGTCGGTGAAGCGGAACTGGTTGGCAATATTGTTATAGGATGTTAGGCCGGCTTTGTTAAGCGAAAACCCAAAACCAACACCCAGTACAAGTGCGATGATAACGCTTGAGATAGCCATGGTTTAATACCTCTTTCTGTAAACGATTAATGCGGTAATAACGCCGGTGATCATAAATCCCGCCATGAATAGGAATGCTGCGGGCACAAACAGCATACCGCCGGAAATAGCTAAACCGCTGGTGCAGCCGCCGGCAATCCCTGCTCCGTATTGAACGAAGATCGCGCCAATAAAGCCGATTACCCAGCGCTTCCAGGGCTGCGGACCAATGATGCGCTTCCATTGGGCATCATCGTTGAAGCGGAACTTAAATGTGCGGCTGGAAAGGGCACCCAGGGTTCCCCCGAAAAAGATACCCACCAGCAAGATGACAGCCCAGGTGATCTCAGGGCGTATGATCGGTAGTGCCCGTCCTCCCTCCACACCCCAGTAAATGTTGTTGAACAGGCTTGGAGCGATTTTCTTGCCAATCAAGCCAACAATGCTTTCGAATGCCCCTGAAGCACCGAGCAAGGTGTTGACCAGCAGCACCGTGAGCAAACCAACGATGCCCAGCAGGATGCCCGCCAGGTAAGGTGACCATGTCTTTTGGGATACATATGCTTTGATTTGATTCATAGTTCCTCCAAATATTGGTATCTGATGATCTGCGGCTCAGCTTCCAGCCAAACCCATCAGCAGTGCGCGTGAATCCTTATCCAATGCTTGCACTCGCTCCACCAACTCAGGGTCGAGGTGCGAAAGCGCATGCAGCAGCTCATTGGCTTGATCTGGGTTAGCCAGAATGCGCTTAAGGGCATGCAATCCCACCGGGTTTAGCTTATTAATCAGTGGTAGGAACTCAATCACCTCATTGGTGTATCCTTCCACCACTGGGATGGTTGCTCCGGCAGATGACTTGGGTGCTCTGGATGCGAAAAAGCCTTTCAAACCTCTCCGGCGGCGTTCATTCCAGAAGACGTACGCACCCCCACCGAAAAGGAAACCGACGGTCAATACCAAGAGAATCACATTTCCCCAATCGATCGGATGCTCGCCGAGCACGGTTTGTTGATATTGCTGGACGTAATCGATCGTGCCAGGCTGGCTGATTACGATGCCACCCCCGGAGGGCGTTGTATCCACTGTGGGGGTGGTGACAGAAGTTGGCTCGGGTGTGCCAGCTACAGGTATCGTACCTGCCGTGCCCAAAGTGACACCTAGGGTGGTGGCATACTCCTGCGCCAGCTGTGTGTAATCATCGGGGTGGCATGAAGCGCAACCGGCTTTCACATCTGAATTCCACGGCACCATTCCGGCGTGTGATTGGATTTTATCGGTGCTTTGCGGGTTGCCTGCATGGCAGCTGACACATGCATCGATCTGCGCGTGCTGGGTATGCCAGGCAGTCCCATCATTATTGACCGGGTCTTGGGCTTGCGTCTCGTGGCAGTTCTTGCATGATGATGCCTGAGACCCACATTGAGCGCTGGTTCTTGTGGTCGTTAAAAGCAGGAAAAAGCCAGCGACTAGCATCGCTCCAAGAAAAATTGGTATGAGATAACGAATCCTTGGATGTGGCATGCATTCCTCCTTAAAGAATAAATTTCTCCAACACGAAATGGTGGGTTAGGTTTTGTGATTGCGGGGTTTATGCCTCCTCAGCAACCTTGTCTTCCTCGTTCGCGCTTTCCATAAGGTTAGCTCGGTAAGTCAGCCTGTCACGCAATACGGAGCGCAGGGTATTCAACGCATCCACCAGGCGCGTATCCGACAGGTGATATTCCAATGTCGTCCCCTGTCGGACCGTATAAACCAGCCCACGCTCTCGCAATACCTTCAAATTGCGTGATGTAGCTGGCTGGCTGATGCCCAATTCTTCGGCTAGGTCATTCACCGAACGAGGTTGGTCAGCCAGGGCATAGATTAACAAGATCCTGTTGGGGTCGGCTAGGGCGGAACAGATGTCTGCATGTAGCTGGGAGACTTCCTGAGTCAGTTGGGGGTTGGTCATAGTTGTTTAATCCAATATATGCGTATACGAATATTCCAATTTATGGTATATTAGCAAATAATCCATCACATAAACAGTATTATTTGTCACAAATAATTTGTGATACTGTCACATTAACAAAGTCAATCGTACAATAATAAGGGACATTCAAAGAGGAAAATCATCGATGTTTGATAGGGAAGCTCCGTCTGTATATGTAGGTCAGCTACTCCGGCTATTACGGGAAGAGAGGGGTATCTCCATCCGCGAGCTGAGCCGGATCAGTGGTTTATCTGCGAATGCGTTGAGCATGATCGAGCGGGGTCTGTCTTCCCCGTCAGTTAGCACACTCTATCGACTGACTGACGCCCTGAACGTTCCCATCACTGCCTTATTTCGCCAGGATCAAGCTCAGGAACCGATTGTTTTTCGCTCGGTCACGAACCGCACGCGTGTGCCATTCCCTCTAGGGGTTTGGGAAGGTTTGGGCGGCGAAGCTTTTATTGGCAGGATGCAGCCATTCATGTTGACCCTGGAGAGCGGCGCGGAGAGCGGCAAGGAAAAAATTGTTCACACGGGGAGTGAATTCGTCATGTGCCTACGCGGCAAGCTCGAATATGAAGTGGAGGGAAAATTTTATACGTTGGAAGCTGGAGACAGCCTGCTTTTTGCTGCCCGGCTAACCCACCGCTGGCGTAATCCGGGGAAGACTGTGACCAATGCCATAATTGTTTTATCTGGATTTGAGGAGTACGAAAAACCGGGTATCTTCCATTATCCCCCTGAAAAAAGCGTTAAAACATTGTAAAGTTAAAACGTTTACACGTGTAAACGTTCCTTCTATTAACATTCACCTGTATCGATCGGTCTTCTCCTGATCAATAAATCTTCTTCGATAATCGTTCCAACCTTTTGATAGGTCAATATTCTCACGTTCAAACGTGTCAACGTTCCAACGTGCCAACGTTTTCCCTGTGACAAATCCACAAATTTAATGTGATATTTATCACTATTCCACCTTCTCATTGTGACTATAATCACTTATATATACGCATATACGTATATATGATTGGAGAACAAATGCCATACGCTCTTGAACAAGAAGTCAATCAATTACATGCCGAAATCTGCGCCGGTCTGGCAGATCCAAAACGTATCCTGATCCTGTACGCCCTCCACGAAAAACCACGCAACGTAAATGAGCTCGTCGAGCTGCTTGACCTCAGCCAACCAATGGTCTCGCGCCACCTTAAGGTGTTGCGTGAGCGTGGTATGGTGGCCACTAACCGCATGGGTGCCACAGTGGAATATAGCATTGCAGACGAACGCCTGATCCAGGCTCTTGATCTACTGCGTGCAGTGCTGGCCAGCAAGCTTAAGAACCAGGCAGCCCTGGCAGGTACATTCGGAACTCCAAATCACTAATTGCATACTTGAGAAAGAACACACCATGAAGAAACTACTTATCCTCGGAGCTGGAACCGCTGGCACGATGGTTGCCAACCGCCTGACACGCTTGCTTGATACCGATGAATGGCATATCACCCTTGTTGATCAGAATGAGACTCATTATTACCAGCCAGGTTTACTGTTCATCCCCTTTGGTATCTACAGTAAAAACGACGTGATCAAACCCAAGCGTGACTTCATCCCATCTGGAGCCGAGTTGATCATGTCACCCATCGAGATCATCGATCCTGAACACAATCAGGTCAAGCTGGCTAAGAATGGCAGATTCTTAAAATATGACATTTTGGTCATCGCCACCGGCTGCCAGGTACATCCTGAGCAGACCCCGGGTCTCATGGAGCACGAGTGGCGCCAATCCATTCACGAGTTTTATACCATTGATGGGGCGCTCGCCCTGGCAAAGCACCTGCGTAACTGGCAGGGAGGGCGGATGGTAGTCAATGTGGTGGAAACACCCATCAAATGCCCGGTAGCTCCTCTCGAGTTCCTCATGCTCGCTGATTGGTTCTTCCAGGATCAAGGCTTGCGAGAGAAAGTGGACATCACCTATGCCACCCCTCTCTCCGGTGCATTTACCAAACCTGTCGCATCACGCTATCTGGGTGATATCCTGGATCAAAAGGGGATCAAGGTGGTGCCCGATTTTATGGTCGAGCACGTCGCTCCCGACGCCAGGAAGATCGTCTCATACGATGAGCAGGAGATTGAGTACGATCTGTTGGTCAGCATCCCGCTCAATATGGGCGATGAGCTCATTGCCAGGTCCGGTTTGGGGGATGAGTTGAATTTTATCAATGTGGATAAGCACACTTTCCTGCACCCCAAATACAACAACATTTTCGTCCTGGGTGATGCCGCCAACTTGCCCACTTCTAAAGCTGGATCTGTTGCGCATTTCGCCGTCGACTGCTTTGCCGATAACTTCCTGCGTTATATTGATGGCTTGGAAATGCTGCCCACCTTCGATGGGCATGCCAACTGCTTCATCGAATCAGGCTTCGGTAAGGGTCTGTTAATCGACTTCAATTACGATGTTGAGCCGCTACCTGGGAGATACCCGCTTCCTGGTATTGGACCATTCGCGCTGCTCCAGGAATCCGAAATGAATCACTGGGGTAAGATGATGTTCCGCTGGATGTATTGGAACCTGCTGCTCAAGGGTCAGGAATTACCTCTCCCGGCTTTGATGAGTATGGCCGGCAAGTGGAATAACTAAGGAGAGAGATATGGATGCTTCTCTACAAGAGTTGAACCAAAAGATAGACCTCCTGACTTCACAGGTTGCTTATTTATCTGAGCAAGCCCAGCTGGCAGAGCGCCAACGTCAGGAACGTAGCGAGCTGGTGCGTGATGTAACCCCCCTGGCTAACCAGGCGTTCAACATTGCCATCGAACAGTTGGAGGAGATCCAGGAATATATCGACCTGGGCGACTTACTGCGGCTTTTTAAGCGCCTCCTGCGTAATGGGCGGACTCTGGAAAAGATGCTCGACCAGCTCGAAAGTCTGGCAGACCTGATCGAAACCATTAGTCCACTGGCAGACGATGCCTTCGGAAAGGTGGTTGACCTGATGGCTGGATTGGAAGCCAGGGGCTATTTTGCCTTCACGCAGAGCGGGATGAAGCTGGTTGACAATATCGTCACTTCCTTCAGCGCTGAAGATGTCAATCGCCTGGGAGACAACATCGTTTTAATCCTGAACACGGTCAAGGATATGACTCAGCCTGAGATCATCAGTTTTGTGCGCAGCGCCTTGCTGGTGGCAGAGAAAGAGATCGAAAAACCAGTGGACGTGTCCTATCTGGGGCTGGTGCGCCAGATGCGCGACCCGGCAGTCCGCCGAGGCTTGGCACTTACCCTGCGTGTGATGCAGGTGATCGGTGCACAGGCAGCCAATGAGACAAAGCCTGGTCAATAATGTCAACCACAAGTGCCCTCAGGGCAACTTGAAAACAGTTACTTACATAAAGGAGATACTAAATGTCAACGCGAATGATTGCAGGTAAGAATGTGCAAATGAACGAGGAAGGTTATATGACCAACTCGGCGGAGTGGACCAAGGAAATCGCTGTCGAGCTGGCTAAAGAGGAAGGTCTGGTGGAGCTCTCCCTGACCCATTGGAAAGTCATTGACTTTGCCCGCCAAAAGGCAGCTGAGAGTGGTGCATCACCCACATTGCGCACTATCACGAGCAATGCCGGCGTGACTACCAAGGAACTATTCAGCCTCTTCCCCAAAGGGCCAGCCAAGAAGGTCGCCAAGATCGCTGGTCTGGGCAAGCCCGAAGGCTGCGTATAAATTAATGTTATCCGGGGCGTTCTTTACCCGCAGCCTCGCCAGTGATCTTTTCGAGAGATGAAGAGGAGGGCGTTAAGTACCCGCCGAAGCAATCTCTAACAGACACATAAATGATTCACGCATTCATAAAACACATTTACTGATAAGAACATAATAAAAGTATATTCAAAAAAACCGAATTGGAGAAAACAACATGACCGACAACAACAATAATCGACACATGGCATTTATCTGCTCAAAAGGTGACCTCGACATGGTCTATCCGGCGCTGATCATGGGCTGGGCTGCCCTTGGTAACGGTGTCGACGTATCCATTTTCTTCACCTTCTGGGGTCTGGATATGATCCGCGAAGATCGTGTGGATCATTTGGAAATCGCTCCAGTGGCTAATACCAGCATGAAGATGAGCCTGATGGGCGTACCAGGCAATCTCGGCATCCCGCAAATTATGGGTATCCTCCCTGGGATGACCGCTTTTGCCACTAGCCTGATGAAGAGCAAAATGTCCAAACTGGATGTGCCTCCAGTGCGTGAGTACCTGCAAATGTTGATGGATGGGGGTGCCAAGCTCTATGGATGCAAAATGACCTGCGATTTGTACAATTTATCCGCAGATAGTTTCATAGACGGTGTTAAAGGCATCCTCACCGCCAGTGAATTCGTCGATCTCACTGAAGGCGCGCAGGTTATATTTATTTAGAAGTTAATAGTTCTATAGGGGTGGTCATAAGACCTGCCCCTAATTTTTTTCGTTCTGCTTATAGTGGTAAAGTGTCGGGATTTACTCAAACCAAATCCTAATCTACTCCGTACACCCACCATTGTTCTATCCCCCTATCGCAGGGACGCAGGGTTTGGATTTGATCATCTCCACATTAATTCATTCCCTGCGACCACCAATGATCTTGCCTCTACACATAAGGGTGCACTGAGTTTGGTCGATCTACTGTTGGGGGGTTGCCCGGTCCTGATTTTTGTATCATCTAAAGATTACTTCTTTTTCTCAACGGGGATTGTAATAGTGAATGTGCTTCCGGCGCCTAATTGACTGCTGACTGCCAGCGTTCCTCCGTGAGCTTCCACGATTTGCCTTGAAATATACAAACCCAAACCCATTCCGTGGGTGTCCTTATCAAGAGGTTGGCTGAATTGAGAGTACTTTTCAAATATTCTAGAGCTATCATCTAAAGAAATGCCACAACCTTCATCAATAACATTGATGGTTATCTCGCCATTCATCACCTTGGCTGTTACCAAAACTTTATTATCTTTCTCAGAGAATTTAATCGCATTCTCCACTAATTTACTCAACACTCGTCGCATCCGTGATGGATCTACATCGGCAAGCAAAGCATTATCCATTGGAGCAGACATGAGAGAAACCTGCTTCGCATTTGCTTGCTCTCGATATGATTGCAAGACATCAGTGATAATCCTGGCAAGATCCACTTTCTTCCAATTTAGTGTCAAACGCTCGCCTTCCAATAAAGAAAAATCTAATAATTCGTCCACCATATCGAGGATGCGATTTGCATCCACGGCCGCACGGCTCAGGAACTCTTTCTGAATGAAAGCATCATTTACCTTACCGTTCCGCACTAATTCCAAATATTCCATCAAGCTGAGCAGTGGAGTTCGCAGCTCATGCGAGACGCTCGATATGAATTCCTTCTCAAGCATTACCAGTTGCTTCTCTGCCTCAATCGCGTTTTTCCGCTCAGTGATGTCGCGTGTGATGCTAATAAATCCCATGGGGGCGCCTGTAGAGTTGCGCAAGACCGCAGTACTGATCTCCCCTGGAAATTGGCTGCCATCCCTTCGCATGAGAGTGTACTCAGCATTTGTGACCCTGCTTTGATTGAGGGTCTGTTGGGTATTCAATGCCGCCAACCGTCGATCACCTGGCGCAACCAATTTAAAAACATCGATTCCAAGCATAGCTTCGGGTTTTGCATAACCATGCAATCGCGCTGCCTGTTGGTTGCTTAGTAATAGTTTACCCTCCAGATCAGCCAGGGTGATGCCATTTGGAGAGGTTTCCACGAGCGTGCGGTATCTGGCCTCACTTGCGCGTAGCACTGCCTCTACCT
>Ga0153916_10000856_pt1 | contig 21178 bp, 20 predicted proteins | sample Opewatmetagenome_FD_109642 | JGI IMG/M metagenome (GOLD analysis project Ga0153916, IMG submission 109642) | Freshwater wetland microbial communities from Ohio, USA - Open water 3 Core 3 Depth 4 metaG | ecosystem: Environmental > Aquatic > Freshwater > Wetlands | place: USA: Ohio, Lake Erie...
GCGTCGACGTTGAAGAAGGTCTCGTTCGGGATTTCTTTGTAACGGCGCTTGCTGTTTTTTATGTAATACGTGTGGGAGGTGTTCGTACTTGCCGCGAAGGTAAAGTTTTGGGACAGGACGTACGTTATGCCGATACCGCCGGCGAAGCTCCGAATTAATTGCCAATTCTCAGGGTCGGGCCTGAAGACGCCTTCTCGCAGGTCGTTATTAAAGGACGAACTTACGCTTAATTTCAGCTTGTCGGAAGTATTTATCTCCATTCCGGGGAAGACGCCCCAAACCCATTGACGCATGTTGCCGCGGGGGCTAGCCGGAAAATAATCGCGGCCGTACGACAAGTCCGCCGTCACTTCCGGCTTGAAGAGCTTGCCGAATTCGCGGCGTACTTTCGTGGAGAGGTGGCGGTTGATACGCGCCGTGTCGGTTCCCGTGGCTAAAGGGTTTAAGTATTGCGTGCTGGTCTTACTTATGTCGGTTTTGACCTCGAGCGTGGTGTCGCGCGTCACGTCGTATATAAAGCCCGTGCCGAGAGAAACGTTCAGGCCGTCGTGGTTTTCCCGAGCGGCATCCGGGTTTTTGTACCGGTATAAATTTATGCCCATAGCCGTATCCACGTCCACTCTAAGGTTCTCGGTCCAGTCGAAGCCGACGCTGCCGTCGAGGTTATTAAACCGCGTCGTCTCGTCTTTTTCCGGGAACACCAATAAGTGGGGTCGGCTCTCGGTGAGGTAATGGGCCAGGTGGAAGGTAACGTCTTCGCCGAGGGCCAGGTCGAAATCGGAAGTGACTATGTAACTCGAGGAGATTTCGCACGAGGTCGCCGATTCCGGCCGATTGCGGGGAGGGAGCTTACCGTTCACGTCTTTTAATATGTTTTCCTTCTCTTCATATTCGACGGCGACGCTCGCCTCCGAATGTTCGCCGGGTTTTACGCGGATGTTTGCGTTGTTCTTGAACGTCGATCGTCGAACGTCGTACCGGACCTCGTTGAATTGCTTTTCGTAAAGGGCCTTGTTTTCGTAAAAGTCTCGTCCCCGGTTAAACGTCACCGAATTAGTCAGGGACCACGCCGAACTGAGGTTATAGGTAACGTCGCCCGAAGCGCTGCCGTCCAATAGGTCGCTGTCCAACGCGGGTTCCAGACGGTCCCGGCCTACGTTGTCCGTAACGCCGAACGACAGGTTGAGATTGAGCTTCTCGCTCAGGTCTTTATTCGTGCTCAGCCGGCTCGAGACCATATTTCCTATTTTGCGGGAAAGGGTCGGCTTCGGCTTGCGTTCCGGGTACGTCCGCGTCTTCGTGACTTCGATTTTGGACGAACTTATGTCGCCGTTATAATCGACGCTAAAAGTGGTAGCGGTCGTCAGGTTGTAGTCGACGCCGCCGCCGAACCTATGGGTGCGGCTGGTCGTGGGCGGCGGAACCTCCTCCCCCCGGGCGATCAAAATTTCTTGCGACGAATCCTCGACCCCGAGCGTCAGATCGGATTTAAGGTCGCTTGAGAATTCGTAGTCCAGCGACGAGTTGACGCCGTTCGACGAGCTCTTGGTTTTAAACTCGTCGTAACGTTCGCTCGGAGGGCGATGTACCAGGCTATAGGAGTTGCCGTAGGATACGTTCAGGCGCCAAGGCGACGGCGGGTCATAACCGATACTGAAGCTCGTATTGCGTCCGCGCGAAGACCGGTTGTCTTCGGGGTTGTAGCCGTTGTCGAGCGACGTCGACGTCGAGAAGTCGAGGTTTGGCGTGAGCGGCACCGTGTACGAGACGCTCGCCGCCGTGCTCTTGGAATCGCTTAAGGAGGAATAACTTAGGTCGAAGGTCTTAGCCGACTCGGTTCCCTCGCCGCCTTCGCCGCCTTCGCCGCCCTCGTCGGCTCGCGCCGACGCGACGAAGACGGAAGCAGATACAACCAGTAAATATTTAATTACGGATTTCATTCCAAAACGGCGTCCCGGCCGCCAGCGGGCCCACGGCGAAGTTCCGGGCTATCGTTTGGCCCACGTCGGCGAGGCTGGCCCTCGTGCCCAAAGGTATCTCGCGCTTAAGACCCCGGTGCCACGCCAGGAGGGGCGTATATTCGCGGGTGTGGTCCGTCCTCGCGGTCGTCGGGTCGTTCCCGTGGTCCGAGACGATTAGTATTAAATCGTCGACATCCATCTCATCCTCGATGGCCGGGAGCGCCGCGTCGAAGTCCTCCAAAGCCCGGGCGTAGCCCTCGACGTCGTTGCGGTGGCCGTAAATAGTATCCGTATCGTTCAGGTTCGCGAAAATTAGCCCCTCGAAATTTTCGCGCAACTCGGTTTTAATTTTATTGACGCCGTCGGCGTTATCCTTCGTATGGGTACAACGCGTGAAGCCGCGCCCGGCGAAAATGTCGTCGACTTTCCCGACCCCCCGGACCTCAATCCCCTTTTCTCGAAGCCGCTCGAGCAGCGTGGGCGCGGGCGGCGGCGACGAGTAGTCGCGCCGGGCGTCGTTTAAACGATAAAAGGACCCGGCCTCGCCGGCGAACGGCCTGACGATTACCCGGCCCACGGCGTACGGGCCGGCCATGGCGGTTCGCGCCTTTTCGCCTACGTCGTAAAGCTCGCCGAGCGGTACTACGCCGACGTGGCCCGCCAGCTGACACACGCTGTCGGCCGAGGTATAAAGTATCAAAGCGCCCGTCCTAAGGTGTTCCGCCCCCAACTCGGTTATGATCTCCGTGCCCGACGCCGTCCGGTTGCCGATAAATTCCCGACCGGTAGCGGCTCTCAGCGCGTCCACCGCTTCCCGCGGGAAGCCTTCCGGGAAAACGGGGAAGTTTTCTTTCAACACCACGCCCGCGATTTCCCAATGGCCGCTCGTCGAGTCTTTACCCGCCGCCGTAATGGCTAGTTTGCCGTAGCCGCCGTTTACGGCGACGTTTTCATAACCCGGTAAATGCGTCAGCCGATTAAGGCCGCGCGCGGCGAGGCGCGGAAGGTCCAGCCGTTTGCGGGCCCGAACGACGTTCGCCAGGCTATCGGAACCCTCATCGCCGAAATCCGCGGCATCCGGCAGTTCGCCTATTCCTACGCCGTCGAGAATAATAAGCAAGACGCGGCCAAACCGCTTATAGGTCCGATTCACGTCGAAGGGCCGCCAGCGCGGGGCCCAACGGCGGCCCGGCTACGCCGGCCTCGGTAATGACCCCGTCGATTAAGTGCGCCGGCGTGACGTCAAAAGCCGGGTTGAAGACGCCGACGCCCACCGGCGCAGACCGCACGCCGGCGAAGGCCGTAACTTCCTCCGGGCCGCGCTCTTCTATGGGGATATCGCGACCCGAAGCCATGTTGAAATCGACCGTGGAGAGAGGCGCCGCGACGTAGAAAGGCACCAGGAAGCGGCGCGCCAATACGGCCAGGTTTAACGTGCCGATTTTGTTCGCGGCGTCGCCGTTGGCCGCGACTCGGTCCGCGCCTACCACGACGCAGTCGATTTTACCTTGCGACATTACGGTGGCCGCCGCGTCGTCGCATATGAGCGTAACCGGCACGCCGGCCTGGCTGAGTTCCCAGGCCGTCAGGCGCGCCCCTTGGAGTAGCGGCCTCGTCTCGGCGACGTACGCAGATATGCTCTTGCCTTTTTCTACCGCGGCGTATATGACCCCCAACGCCGTGCCGTAGTCGACCGTGGCCAGCGTGCCGGCGTTGCAATGGGTTAAGACCGTCGCGCCGTCGGGCAGCAGCGCGGCGCCGAATTCACCCATGCGGCGGTTGGCCCGGCGATCTTCTTTCTCCATGGCCTTCGCCTCGCGCTCGAGCCTTGCGTACAGTTCTTCGGCCGAAGCCGCCTCTTCGTTGCCGGCCGCGACCATACGCCGGACGGCCCATGAAAGGTTAACCGCCGTCGGCCGCGCCGTTTCCAAATACCGGCCCGCCCGGGCTACTTGCATCCGCATGTCCTCGGCCGAACCGTTCCTTATGGCGTGGGCGGTGAGCAGCACGCCGTAGGCCGCGGCAACGCCGATCGCCGGCGCACCCCGCACCACCAGCCTCCGGATCGCGTCGTGGACCTCGTCGACCCGCTCGCACCTTATTACCGCGAGTTCCGCAGGCAATAACGTTTGGTCGATGAGCTCCAGGGCGTCGCCGGCCCACTTTAGCGTCGGCAGTCTCATAGTTGTTAAGAAGTTGATGTTAAATTCGGATTTTATTTTAAACGCCGCCTTAAGTCAAGCGTTAACGCCGGGGCGCCTAGGACGTAAAAAACGCGCCGGCTCTTCGTGAGCCGGCTTTATATTTTATACGTTTGCGCCTAACGGAATAATGTTTTTAATCTACCTACCGAAGAGGCGAGAATGAACGGGAAACCGCGGCCTACGAAACGGAACACCTAACCTGTAGCGCGCGAGCCGGTTTCAGAATCCCGCTAAAGTACCGGCGCTTGCTATCAATTTATATATATCCGATGTCGAGTGAAAAGGTTGCGCTTTATCGCTAATCTTGTTCGGGCGCGAAAACTATGTTAAATTCCGTCCGGCTTTCGGGCCCAAGTTGTTCAGGCTTAGGCCGGTACGGTAGCTCGCGATGGAAGAAGAAAAAAAGATAGACGTCGGCGCCGGGCGTCAGGCGATACTTAAACCCAAGCTCGAGGAAAGGCCGCCTTTAGGAGCGGTAGTTGCCGTGGTCCGTTTCCGGGCGCCGTGGTGGCGCGGCGCCGCGCGGCGTAAGATAACAAAATTTTTAGACGGCTTAGTTGCCGCTTTCCGGATCCGCGCGCGAGACGAGGCTGGGTTGTCGATAGCCGAAGAAGGCAACCGCGTCGTCGTCCGGCGCCGCCTCGAGGCAGGCCGCGTCGAGGTCCGTCTCGAGCGCGACGGCCGCGCGCGCGGCACGTTGCACTGCGACCGCCGGGAGCTGGAGAATTTACACGCGCTGGGTATTTTGGCCGGGGCGAAGATATTCAGGCCGAAAACGGTCGCAAACGAAGAGCAAGGACCGCCGCGGAAAGATGCCAACCGTAGCCGATAACGTCCGGGCGGTCATGGACCGCATAGCCCGCGCGGCGGCGCGCGTAGGCCGCGGGCCGGAAGACGTAACCCTAGTGGCCGCGGCCAAGACGCGCGGCCCGGCCGAAATCCGCGCCGCGGTCGAAGCAGGCGTCGAGGTCGTCGGCGAGAACCGCGTCCAAGAGGCCGAGGCCAAGATCGCCGAGCTTACCGACGTCGGCTGCGCCTGGCATATGGTGGGGCACTTGCAGCGTAATAAAGCCGCCAGGGCGGTGGAACTTTTCGATATGGTCCAGTCGCTCGACAGCCGGCGGTTGGCGGAAGAACTCCACCGCCGGGCCGCGGCGGCCGGAAAGGTCGTACCCGTTCTGTTGGAGGTGAACACGAGCGGCGAGGAAAGCAAATTCGGCGTCGCGCCGGAAGGGGCCGAGTATTTCGCGGGGGAAGTGGCCTCGTACGCTAACCTCCGCGTGGAGGGTTTAATGACTATCGGGCCCTTGGGCGGCGGCCCCGTCGTTACGGCGAACGCTTTCCGGACGCTGCGGCGCCTTTTCGATACAATCGCGCCTTCGTTCGGCACCGAATTCCGTTGGCTTTCTATGGGAATGACGGACGACTTCGAACTGGCGATCGAGGAGGGTTCGAATATGGTTAGGGTGGGGAGGGCGATATTCGGCGCGCGTTAGACTATTTCGTATTTCTCGGCGTGCGGGTTCACGAGGAGGCCGCGGCCGCGTTCGCGGGCGACGAGTATCTCTTCGACGTATTTGGGGTCGACGCCGGGCGCGAGTTTTATGGTCCAGGCGACGCCGCGGCCCGCGGCGACGACGCCGTCGTAACCCAAATCGAGTGTCAGGTGCCGGCATAGCGATTGGTCGAACAGGCCTTCCCACGGATAAACGAGGGCGACGTGGCTATTATCTTTCGATAACGGCCGTTTTACCGGTTCCACCGAGAAGGTTTCCTTGTTCGGATTCGCGAACAGGGTAGTATTTTTCGCGATTTCCCGGAGGTAGGCGAGCGCTTCTTCTTCGTCACCGGCTACGGCTACGCGGTAATAATCTTGGCGTTTTAAATCGGCGAGGATGCCGCCGTAACCGAGGCGTTCGGTCAGGGTCCGGCGCGCCGTCAGCGCTACTCGGTCTACGACTCGCAGCGTTACGAATAGTTCTAAGTCGACGTGTTTGGCGGTTTTTAACGCCACGCCCTAAAATACCATTATTCCGTCCGGGGGGCAACTGTATTATGGACGGGTAAACGCCGGTATGGTATATTCTCGCGGTTTTGCGGACGCACCGTCGCCCGGCGGCAAAAAAGATGGACATAGAAAAAAACGGCGAGTTGAAGGAGACGAGTCCGGCGGAAATATTCGCCGCCGTTCATCGGGCCCGCGCTTACGGCGTCATCCATTTCAAGGGGCCTGAAGGGGAAACGGTGTTCGTAACCCTTAAGCGCGGCCTCGCACACCACGCATCCGGGAAAGCGGGCGAGGGCGAGGATGCGGTGAGGGCCGTGCTCAACTGGGGGGAGGGCGAATACCGCTTTATCGAGGACGTAATGCCCGACGAAGTTAATTTCCCGGGTAACGTCCCGGCCGAGGTCGCCGTAGCGCTGGGCACGGGTAAAACCGGGGCGTTGGCGCGGACGGCGGTCGTTAAGGTGCCGCCGCTTCCGGTCCTGCCCGCCGGCGAACTGACGGGAAAAATATCTGTCAAAGCGCCCGCCGGGCTTTTCGACGAACTGGAGAAGGCTAAGTTTACCGGGTGTTGCGCGATTGGCCCGCCGGAAAGACGGTTGGGGTTGTTTTTATTCATAGAGGGAGCCGCTGTCGGCGGCCTGGTATGGGACTGCGATAGTTTCCGCCGCGGCGACGAAGCGTTAACGGCCTTCGAAAAGGTTTTCGGTCAGGTCGAAGGTGGGTTTGAAACATTTCGCTTAGAAGACGAAGCGGCGTCCGCGATCGCAGTCGCTCTCACCGGCCGCGTCGCCATAACGCGTATGCCCTCGGCCGTAGTTAACGTTGAAGAGTATTTAGGGTGGGTAAAAAAATCGGGTATTACGGGTCTAATTTCGATTATCGCCGGCGAAAGAGCCGCCAATATTTTAACGAGACACGGCAACGTACTCGGTGCCGTCGTCGCCCCCGGCACGACGCTGAACGCGGAACCGGACGAGGCCCTGGCGCTGTTTTACGCCCGGGAGGCGACGGTCGAGGCTTTCGCCGCTACGGTCGGGATTATTTAAGGATATCGTCGCGCGGCACTATTCCCGCCGCCGCGTATTAGGCGAAAGCCATGACGACGACGCCCGCGGTTATGGTCGCGGCCCCCGCCAAACGTCGCCACCGCGCCCCTTCCCCTAAAAATCGCACGCCGAATAGTACGCTGAATATCATGCCGACGTTGCGTGCGGCTCCCACGTACGAAACGAATGTCATATTGAGGGCCACGAGGGCGCAAATGAATCCCGCCATCGCGATAACGCCGACCGCCGCCGCGGGAACAACGTGGTCGTATAAATAACGGGCCGCCGCGAATATAGGTCGGGTCGCGACACAATAGACGGCGAGCGTCGTCGCCGCTACGGACCACGTCAAGTAAATGACGGCGAAGGGAGCGAAAAACCGCAAAGCCCACTTATATAAAACGTGATGCCCGGCGATGGCGACGCCGGTAAAGAGAGACCATAGCATGACGTTAAAAGTTACGCGCGTCCCGGCCCCGGGCCACGCCACCGCGCCGATGCCCGCGACGATAAGGCCGACGCCGACGTAACCTAAAAACGTAACCTTCTCGGCCAGGAGTAGCACGCCGCCCGCCAGGATAAATAGCGGGGCGGAACCTCGGCTCACGGGGTAAACCAGCGACAGGTCGCCGCGCCGATAAGTAAAAGTAAGAAGGATAAAATATATGCCTTCGGTTAAACCGGCTAGCGCCGTCGCGACGAAACCTTCCCAGGGAGGCCGCTGTACGGTAGGGGCGATGACTAGAACGAAAACCGGGGTGTATAAGGCGAGCGCTGATACGATAGCCCCCAACAAAAATACCGAAGGATCGCCCGCCTTCTTAACTAACAGGTTCCATACGGCCAGGATAAAACCGGAAACGACGACTAGGAGTATGGCGGCGACAGGCATAACGCGTAATAGGATATCACCCCGCGCCTCGCGAGTCAACCGAACTCTTCTAGGCGCACGCGCGCGATTTAAGGCCACGCGTCTCCACGCCGTTTGTTGTCGGTTCGGTTTTGGAGGTCACCCGCAACGTACGAGAATTAAGGTCTCAACGGGCGACGCAGTGCGACGTAAGGCGGCCTTTATACAAAAGAATTCGCCGCCGCAAAAAAATCTTGACACTCGTAGTCATTATTGGTATTTTCCGGGCGTAGACGCTGGAGTCTTATCTTTAACCGGCCAACCAGGAGGTTGCTTCTTGAGGACAAAGTTGATAATAATCTTAGCGACGGCGACGGTACTAGGGGCTGCGATAGTCGCGTGTAGTTCTTTGAAAGGCGGCGAAGAGGCCAAAACTGCGGAAGCGCCAGCGCCCGCGCCCGTCCCCGCACCCGAACCGGAGGTCGGCAAAATAGCCAAAACTAAAGTCGGGAATACGACGACTTATGCCGGCGTCCTCCGCGGCGTCAACGATTCTAACAAGTTTGACGTCTTTACGGAGAAAGATAAACTGGAAGTAGAGTTCGATTGGCCCGACGACTCGTCTTACTACGTAAAGGTCCTCGGCACGACCGGAAACGAGTTGGGCGACTTCGACCTGGCCGAAGGCAAGGTTATCGAGCTTACGGGTGGCGGGAAGTTTTCGCTTGTCGTCTACTCCAAAAAAGGCGAAGGTCCCTGGACGGCTACTTACACGGAATAACGTCTTGCATCCCATTCCCCGGGCGTCGGCCCTCGTGGGCTCGACGCCCTTTCTTTAGCGAAGGACGGTCATGGAACCGGGATTAGCTGAAAAGCTTCTGGCGGCGGCGAGGGCCGTAAGGGAACGGGCGTACGCCCCGTATTCGCGTTTTAAGGTCGGCGCCGCGGCGTTGGGCGACGACGGCCGAATATACGCGGGCGCCAACGTCGAGAACGCCTCCTACGGTTTAAGCCTGTGTGCCGAACGCGCCGCGGTGGCCGCCGCCATAGCGGGCGGCGCCTCCAAGATACTCGCCGTCGCGGTCGCCGCCGCCCGCCCGGCGGTTCCTTGTGGCGCGTGCCTTCAAGTAATCGCCGAGCTGGGCCCTGAGGCGACCGTAATCTGGGAGGATGAGGCGGGCGGTTACGAAGCGAAAAAGGTCGGCGAACTTTTACCGGCGCCGTTTAGTTTTACCGAGGGGACGGGGGAGTAAAAGGGCAGCTCTTAAACCGCACGGTTCGCCGCGTGCCGTATCGCAAAACCGGTAACGCGGGGCGCGCGGTATCCGCTGGCCGGCGCAACTCGACGAAAAAATAGTTGCCTCGGAAATAGAATATGGCGAAAAAGAGCGGACGTTGCCGCAAACGTTTTCAAATTGCTTGAAATGCCGTTAGCCGTTTATTATAATGGGGCAATCGAAAGTTCCGAGGATTATACTTGCGGAGCCGATGCCAGAGTTTTCGTCGCCCGGGCTTCGTCGTACGACGTTAAAGAGCTTAGCCGAGCCGTAGAGGGTATGGCGGAGGCGGCGGGCGGGTGGGATAAGATAAGCCCGCCCCACCGGCCTACGTTATTAAAACCCAACCTTATGGCCGCGCGCGAACCGTCGCGGGCCGTTACGACGCACCCGGCTTTTATTCGAGTATTGGCGGAGTCTTTAACGGCACGGGGTCGCGACGTAATAATAGGGGATAGCCCGGCCGGCGCCGTTAAAGGGATAAAACGCGTTTGGGAGAACACGGGCGCGGCCGAAGTCGCCCGGGCGGCGGGCGCGCGGCTTGTTTCATTCGAAGCCGCCGGGTCCGTACGTCGGGCCGTAAAGAGCCGGTTCGTAGACGGCGTCCACGTCGCTCGCGTCTGCGACGAAGCGACGGTAATCGGGGTTGCTAAGCTCAAGACCCACTTCTTGACCATTATCACGGGTGCCGTCAAGAATTGTTTGGGCGTCATCCCGGGGCTGGCTAAGGCCGAATTGCACCGGCGCGCGCCGCATCCCGACGATTTCTCCGAGCTGTTGGTAGATTTACTACCGGCGTTGGCGCCGAGGTTTACCTTCGTGGACGGCGTCGTCGGCTTGGAGGGCGACGGGCCGGCTTCGGGCGACGCGCGGACCTTCGGGCTGGTAATGGGGGGCTATAACGCCGCGGCCGTAGACGTCGTAATCGCGCAGATACTCGGCTTCGCCCCCGACGACGTTCCGACCGTCAAATTCAGCGTCGAGAGGGGCCTGGCGCCGGCCGAGCCGGAAATAGTGCCGATAGGCGTTCGGTTTTCGGACCTCGTTTACGACGACGTCGCGACGCCCGGCAGTTTATGGCTTCGGCACTTGCCCCGGCCTTTGTTGCGTTTTGCCGGGCGGCAATTCGTCATCCGGCCGGCGGTAAAGGAGGACGGGTGTAACGGCTGCGGCCAATGCGTCGAGTCGTGCCCGGTCGGGGCGGCGCAGATGAAGGGTAAATACGCCAAAATCGACCCGATGAAATGTATCGATTGCCTATGTTGTTACGAAACTTGCACGGAGGAAGCGATATATTTAAGGCCGTCGCGCGTGGCACGCCTATACTATGCTTTCCGCGAGTTTAAGCGCCGGCGGCGCTTGCGGCGATACGCGTAAAAATTTTCCTACGTCACCAAGGCGGAGGCAACGTGAAAACTATAGGGCTTATTTTATTGTCCGTGGCGCTCGGCGTCACCGGCCAGATTTTCCTCAAGCAAGGCGTGTCGACCGACGGCCCCATAACCGGTTTAAACAGGGCGTTATGGGCGACGTTATTTAAGCCGCTCGTCCTCCTGGGTTTATTTTGCTACGGTTTTTCGTCCATCTGGTGGCTCGTCGTGTTGAGCCGGACCGAACTTTCGTTCGCTTACCCCATGATCGCCCTCGGCTACGTCCTGGTTTTTTTCCTCTCGTGGTGGTTCTTCGACGAGAAGGTAACGTGGGTAAGGATAACGGGATTATCTCTCATATGTTTCGGCGTCGTCCTGGTGGCGATAACGAAACCGCCGGGCACCCCATAAGATGGTTAAGCCTTATTTCCCGAAGGACTTGAGGAAAGCTTTGGCGCTGCAGAAGGAGCTCGCGGGGCTGGTCAAGTTCGCCCCTAAGCCCGAGGTCATACGCTACGTCGCGGGCGTCGACGTTGCGTACCATCGGGGCCGTTCGTTAAATGTCTGCGCCGTAGTCATCCTTTCGTATCCGGCCCTCGAGACGATGGAGGTAATTTGCCGCCACGGGCCCACGCCTTTCCCGTACGTGCCCAGCCTGCTCAGTTTCCGCGAAGCGCCGTTGTGCTACGATATTCTTAAACCCCTCCGTAAAAAAATAGACGTCTTATTCGTCGACGGCCAGGGTATAGCGCACCCGCGCCGGTTCGGTATCGCGTCGCACCTCGGCGTTCTTCTCGACGTTCCCACTATTGGATGTGCGAAGTCCCGCCTTATTGGCGACGAACCGAAGAAATTAGGGAGAACTAAAGGGTCCCGCGCGCCTCTTAACTATAACGGGGAGCGCGTCGGCACCGTGCTCCGGACGCGGACCGGCGTTAAACCGATATACGTATCGGTGGGCCACCGAAGCCGCCTCGATTGGGCCGAGCCGTTAGTTTTGGAGCTAACGCCACATTTTCGCGTACCGGAACCCATTTCGCGCGCCCATAACGTCGTGACCACAAAGCGCCTCCGGATGGATATCGAAAGGGATTGATTTTTCAGGCCATTAGTAATAATCGGTTAATATAGTTCATTATATAAAGATGGACCCGAAAAATTTCGTCGTGTTGGCGAAAGGGCGCCGTTCCGTAAGGAAAATGTCGCCGGAGGCCATTCCCCGCGAACACCTCGACGCCATCGTCGATTGCGGCCTGTACGCCCCATCTGGTTCGAATCAACAACCATGGCATTTTGCCGTAGTTACGGATAGAGATTTGATAGATAGGATGAAAAAAGCCGCGGCGGCGAAAGTCGATTTGATAAAGGAAAGGATATCATCGGCGAGCGCTGGCCGTAGCTTCGACGGGTATGTACAATATATAACGTTCTTTGGCAATTCATCGGCCGTAATATGCTGTTTTGTAGAGCCTTACCGCGCCTTACTCGAGAGGTTATTGAATAGGTACGCGCCGGAGATATCGGTGAGTACCCGTGAAAACGCGTCGGTGCAAAGCGTCGCCGCCGCGGTCGAGAATATGTTGCTCGCGGCGCACGCGTTTGGGTATGCGGGCTGTTGGATGACCGGGCCGCTTATCGCGAAAGACGAAATCGAGGCGTTGGTGAAACCCAAGGGCAATTGGGAATTAATCGCGATGGTGGCGTTGGGACGGCGGGACGACGCGCAACCACCGCCGCAAACGCCGAAAAGACGGCCCCGGGAAGAGACCGTTTCCTATTTCGGCGACTGAGGCGGTATGCTCAATATTCGAATGTTTTTTAGATTAACCCTGCCGGTAATAGTCTGTTGGTGCGGACTTATCGGCTGTAACGGGTCGGCCGAAAACGTTCAGCCTTCGCCGCCGGCGACGGCCAACGCCGCCGTGACGTTTTATAACGGCGCGGGCCGGGGCGACGTTTGTGAATCGCTGGCCGCCAAGATGGGCGAGGATTTGGCCGGCGGCGTCCAGGGTTATAGAAACGGCAGCGGGAAGTTGGACTACTCCGTGCGCGAAACGGTGATCGTATGTGACCAACGTTACCGCGCCCAAGCGGAAGAATTGCGGCGCGACTTAGGTTTCGGTGCTATTTCGTACGAAAAAGGCTCGGACGGTATCGATATCGTCATAGGTTGGGATGCTCCCGTGCCGACGTGGGAAGACCCGCCGGCGAGGGGCGTATACATTGATAAATCCGAGAGGGCGGTGTATTTTTTTGACGGGGGAAAACTTACCAATATTTGGCCGTGTGCGACCGGTAAGGCCGCGTCGTCCACGCCCTCGGGCCGATTCGAAGTAACCGTAACGTTGGAAAAGCCGACGTGGTATTGGCAAGGTAAAGCAATTCCGCCCGGGCCGGACAACGGCCTCGGCGATTGGTTCATCGGGATAAACAAAAAAGGTTACGGGATACACGGGACGAACGAGCCGCTCACGATAGGCACCGCGGCCTCGCACGGCTGCGTCCGAATGTACAACGAAGATGCCGCCGAGTTGGTTAAATTGGTATCGCCCGGGACGCCGGTCGTCATAGCAGAGTAGCGGTAGGCGCGGCCGTTAACGCGGAGGTATAAAATGACGGAGGAAAGTTGTCCCAGTTGCGGGGCGCCGTACGAAACTGACGCAACCTTTTGTATAAATTGCGGCGCCAAGCGCGAAGAAAAGGGGAAAGGCGTGACCGGCGATTCCACCCCCGCAGCCGCGCCGACGGAGCCGCCCGACGCTAAGGCCGTACCGCCGTCGCGACCTTTACCGGAAGAAAACGTTCTGGAACGTCTCGACGACGAAATGGAAACCGCGACGCCCGAGGAACCCAAGAAAAAAAGTAGAAAAGGTTGTGTCGTCGGGGCGGTCGTCGCCGTAATCGTCATAATAGCGGCGGCTTGCGTACTGACCCTTTATTTCACGGGCGCACTTGAGCAATGGGGCCTGGCCGCGCGGGGCGAAGGCTTTACGCGCGATTTCGCGACCGTAACGGCCCAAGACTTCACCGTATGGCAAAAGGGTCAAAACGCCCTCGTAAAATCGGAAAAGGAGATGTTGAAGGTCCGGGACGCGCTCATAGGCGTAAATTATGACCCGGGCACCAACTATTCGGCTTCCTGCACCATTTTCGTCCAAGAAGTCGAAAACGACCGAGGTTGGGCCGGCCTGGTTTTACGGGTGAACCCGAAGGGAGGGGACCGCTACGCCTTCGAGGTTATACCTAAGAAAAAGCTCGCTCAGATCGTCAAGATCGCGGGGAAAGCGAAGCCCCTTGTGCTGGCCAGTTCCCGCGTTCCCGCCTTGCGCGTGGGGATGCCGTTTACGGTGACGGCGTCGGCTTCGGGGGCCGAGCTCGCGATGGAAATAAACGGTACGTTCGTGGCTCGAGCCACCGACATCGGCCTTCTCGAGGGCCCCACCGGTTTCGAGGTCCGCGGCGCTACCGCGTACTTCGACGATTTGAGCATAAAACCCGAATAGCGAACCAACGTCATTTTTTCCGGAGGCAGCCTTGCACCCCATAATTTGGAGAATAACCGACACGATGGCGATCAAATCGTACGGCGTCGCCATCGCTATCGCCTTTGTGCTGGGTATCTTTTTGACGGCCCGGCACGCCCGCAAAGTCGGCCTGAAGTTTAACGACTTCGTCGATATGGGGTTTTGGGTAGTTATCGCCGCGATTTTGGGCGGGCGAGTTTTTTATATTTTATTTAATTTAAAGGATTACGTTCATAGGCCGGTCGCGGTGGTGCAAATATGGCACGGCGGCCTTATATTTTACGGCGGCCTTTTCGCGGCCGTTCTGACCGGCATCGTTTTTATGAGACGGCGCCACATACCGGTATGGCTGGGGGGCGACCTCATCGCGCCCCAGATAGCGCTCGGGTACGCCATAACGCGGCTGGGTTGTTTTCTGAACGGGTGTTGTTTCGGCAAGGTTACATCTTTACCCTGGGGGGTCGAGTATCCGCCGGGATGCGGGGCCGGCCAATACATCGCCAAGCTCTCTTTCGCGGCGTTTTTCTCCGGCCAACCGAACGTCGTCATACGCCTTCACCCGGTGCAACTTTACGCCGCCGCCGTGAACCTGGTGATCTTCGGCGTATTGCTTATCGCTTGGCGCCGGCGCCGCTTCGACGGCCAGATTTTTTGGGGTTATCTTATCCTGTATGCCGTCTACCGGTTCGCGATAGAATTTATCCGCGCTGACAACCGACCGCTCATACTGGATTTGACGGTCGCCCAGATAATGAGCGTAACGCTGTTAGCTTGCGCCGTCGTCGCGTGGCTTGATTTGCGCGCCCGGGGCGTGATACGCGGCGTTCCGGCGGCGAATAAACGAAAATGACGCGCATTTGGCTCGACGAACTCGGGGGCCACGTCGGCGAAGAGGTGGAAGTCGCCGGTTGGGTCTACAATTTGCGGAGCAGCGGGAAGATCCATTTCATCCAGCTCCGCGACGGCACGGCGCGGGTGCAAGCGGTATGCGCCGCGGACGCCGTCCCCCAAGAGGTTTTCGCCCGGTGCGCCGGCCTGACGTTGGAATCGTCGGTGCGGATAGCGGGCGCCGTCCGCGAAGACGCCCGGGCGCCCGGCGGCGTCGAGCTCTTCGTCCGGGACGTCGAGCTTTTGTCGCTGGCCCAAGACTATCCTATCCAGAAGAAAGAGCACGGCGTCGACTTCCTGTTGGACCGCCGGCATCTTTGGTTGCGCTCCCCCCGCCAGGAAGCTATCCTGAAGGTGAGGTCTACGGCCGAGCGCGCCATAGCCGACTTCTTTGACGAACGCGGTTTCGTTCGCGTCGACGCCCCCATCCTGACGCCCACGTGCCCCGAGGGCACGACGACGTTGTTCCAAACGGACTACTTCGGCCAACCGGCCTTCTTGAGTCAAAGCGGCCAGCTCTATATGGAGGCCGCGGCCGCGGCCCTTGGCAAAGTTTATTGCGCCGGCCCGACCTTTCGCGCCGAGAAGTCGAAGACGAGACGGCACGTAACGGAATTTTGGATGGTCGAGCCGGAGGTCGCTTTCCTCGACCACGACGGAAACATATCGTTGGCGGAAGACCTGGTTACGGCTATCGTACGCGCCGTGTTGGCGCGTCGCCGGCCCGAGCTCGACGTCTTAAAACGTAACGTAACCGCGCTCCAGAGCGTCAAGGCGCCTTTCCGCCGCATTACGTACGACCAGGCTCGGGAAACCCTTTCGGCTAAAGGTCACGACCTCCCGTGGGGCGAAGATCTGGGCGGCGACGAGCAGACGGCCCTGGCCGAAGAATACGAGACCCCTTTCGTCGTCGAGAAGTTCCCGCTGTCGGCCAAGGCTTTTTATATGAAAAGATGCGAAGACGACCCGCGGTTAACGTATTCCATGGATGTCTTCGCCCCCGAGGGTTACGGCGAGATCATAGGCGGCTCGTGCCGCGAAGACGATTTGGACAAACTCCTCGAAAATATCGCCGCCCATAAGCTTCCATTAGGACCTCTCGAGTGGTACTTGGACCTCAGGCGTTACGGCGCGGCGCCGACGGCCGGCTTCGGGCTGGGTTTGGGCAGGACCGTAATGTGGATCTGCGGCCTTAAACACATTAGAGAAGCTATACCGTTCCCGCGCATGTTAAACCGTTTTTATCCCTGACGCGGCGCACGCCCTGGCTGGCTTAGCACATGCCCGGGACGAAGGGGCCTTGTCGTACTTACCGCCGTAATCGGCTTCGCGACAAATCCCGCCGCGGGTTTCCGCGAGCGGGCCGTTTTTTCAGTTTCGTCTCGTTGGAGCGGGCGCGGCGTTCGGCCAAAACAGCGGTGCCGTACGGCCGCCGGCCGCGAACCGGATTGCGTTGAGCAACGTCACGCTTAGTATATTACTCTTAGCCGCCATTCTGGCCGGCGCGCTATTTTCGACCGCGGAGAGCGCGTTATTTTCGCTCGGAAGCGTCCGGCTGCGCCGGATGAAGCTGCGCCGGCGGCTGACGGCGCCGTTGGTGCGCTCCCTCCTCGCCCGGCCGCGGCGTTTGCTTGTAACCGTCATTATCGGCAATATGTTTGGGCTCGTCGCGGCCGCGTCCCTCGCGACGGCGCTCGGCGCCCGGGCCGACGCCCATTTCGGCCCCCTGATAGCCGCCGCCGCCGTAACGGTCGCGATTTTCGTTTTTGCCGAAACCCTTCCTAAGACGGCCGGGGTAGCTTGGCCCGAACGGGGCGCGGCGCTGACGTCGCCTTTTATTAAATTGATTTTTTGGGTTTTATATCCGTTTAACCGCGCCGCTTTGGCCTTAACCGATTTTTTGGCCGCGGGGCCGCCGCGCCGAGCTCTCGAGCCCGGCGTAGAAGACATTTACGGCCTTCTCAAAGAAAGCGAAGCCGACGGCGTTTTAGATGACGTCGAGAAGGAAATGATAGAAAGGGTAGTGGCCTTGGCGGACCGCACGGCCGGCGATATCGCGACGCCGCGCACGAAAATATTCGCCCTAAACGCCGCCATGGCGTTTGAGGACGCGGCCCGGGCCGTTGCCGATTCGCCGTACGCGCGCATCCCGATATACGAGGGCACGCTCGAAAACGTGGTAGGCATACTTTACGTTAAAGATATGTTGTTGGTCGGCGACGCCCCGCCGCCGAAGATTCGGGGCTTCGCGCGGCCCGCTTATTTCGTGCCCGACAGCCAGCCGGCCGTCAACCTATTCAAGGATTTTATAAAGAACCAAACCCACATCGCGCTGGTTGTGGACGAGTACGGTTCGCTCGACGGCCTCGTTACGATGACTGACGTATTGGGCGCGATCGTCGGCGGCCCCGCGCAATCGGTCACATACGTCGGCGCGCGGCGGTTCGTCGTGGCCGCGGATATGGACCTCGACGATTTCAACGATATCGCGGGCGCTAACCTCCGAGACGATTGCGCGGAGACGTTAGCCGGCTATCTCCTCAACAGGTTCGGGCGCATACCCGCCGTCGGCGAGGAATATCGCGAGGGTGACCTCAAGTTCACGGTTGAGGGGGCGGAACCTCGTCGCCTTACCGAATTGCTGGTCGAGAAATCCCCGGGGGAGGGCGCATAGGTGACCGTAGTTTATTCGTTGCTCGTCCTGGCTTTAGTCTTCGGCGCGGGGTTTTTTTCTTCCGCGGAGACGTCCTTCCTCGCGGCCAACCGCATGCGGCTGCGCCACCTGGCGGGGGAGGGCGACCGCCGCGCGGCCCGCGTTCTATTTTTTCTAGAGAAACCGGACAGCTTCCTGACGTCAATTCTTTTCGGGAACAACGTTTCGTTGGTGGCCGCCACGTCGCTCCTGACGATATTGGTCGCACGCTACTCGGGCGAGGCGGCTGGTGTGGCCGTAACGACGCTCGCGATGACGCTCCTTTTGACGATATTTTCCGAAATAATTCCCAAGTCGGTGGTCCTCGAAGACGCGGACTATTTTGCCATGTCTCTCGCCCCCATCGTCGCCTTCCTGGAGACGCTGTTCAAACCCGTGGTCTGGGCGACCAACGTCGTCGCCGGCGGCTTACTCGGCTTAGTCCGCGTCAGGGCGGAACGGTTGCCGTTCGCGACCCGGGAGGAACTCCGCGCCATATTAACGTCGCGCCGCGGTAAAACCAGAACCGAGGTTATGCAACGCCGCATGATACGGCGGATCTTCCGCTTTGGGGAGACCACGGCGGGCCAGGTTATGACGCCGTTGGCCCAGGTGGTTGCCCTGCCCGAAAGCGCAACCAAAGAGAAGGCCGTCGCCGCCTTGGCTCGAAGCGGCTTCTCGAATTACCCGGTTTATAAGCGCAGCCGCGGCAACGTCGTGGGGGTCGTCGCCGCCCGCGACCTTATCGCTTTGCCCGCGGATACACCCGTAAAAACGTATCTTTGGACGCCGCTATTCGTTTCGGCGGCTGACAACGTGGAGGCTATTTTGCCGCGTTTGGCTGCCCGGCGCGTCGATATGGCCGTAGTGCGCGACGAGCGCGGCCGGGCGGCCGGCATATTAACCGAGGAGGATATCGTCGAAGAAGTGGTGGGGGAAATAGAAGACGAGTACAGCTGGGGTTCGCAGGGGCTGGTTCGTCACGGCGACGGTTATACCGCGGACGCGCGCTTGGCCATAAGTTATTTCAACAAAAAAATGCCGGTCCCGCTACCGGCGGGAGATTATATCACCGTCGGCGGCTTCCTGGCGGCGAAATTGGGGAAAGTTCCTGAATCGGGCGACGAGTACGTCTGGCCGCCTTATCGGTTCCGCGTTTTAAAAGCTACCGGGAGGGCGGCCCGCCTTATAAGCGTCGACCGGTCGCGGCCGCAAGAGGTTTAACGTCGCAAAAGGGTTGCGAAAGGCCGCGGCCAAGGTTATACTTTCACGTAAAGGCGCAAGTGGGCTTAATTATGGCTTTAAAAGGCGATCTCGAAACTATTAACCTCCCCGATATCCTTCAGCTTCTAAGTTCGGCGAGGAAGACGGGTGCCCTTTCCATCCGGCGGGGCGCCGAAGAAAAGCGGCTGTATTTCCGCGGGGGTATGCTGGTCTATGCCTCGAGTACGGACGAGCGCGAAAAATTGGGCAGCGTCCTCGTGCGGGAGGGTTATATCAAGCTCGAGGCCGCCGAGCAGGCACGGGCATCGCAGGATAAATCCGGTCGCCCCTTCGGCCTATGTCTCCTCGAGCACGGCAAGCTTCCGCACGAAAAACTCGTCGCCGGCCTAAAAACCCAAGCTCGGATGATTATTACCAACCTCTTCGACTGGTGGGGAGGCCAATTTGAATTCCTCGAAGGCGACCAAGCCTGGCCCGAAGAAATCTCCGTCGGTTTCGATATCCAGGGGATAATCATAGACGCCGCGGCCGCGGTCGACGAGTGGAACCGCATCAAAGGGATGTTGCCCGACTTGGACGTCGTCCTGGAGGTCGCCCCCGCGCCGGTCGAAGGCAGGGGGGAGGTGAGGTTCGGCGCGGAGGAGTGGCACGTTCTTTCGTTGGTAAACGGCCGGCGGTCGGTAGTGGATATTGCGGCCGCCAGCAATCTTTCGGATATAGAAACCTGTTCCGTCGCCTGTCGGCTGCTGGAGAGCGGCATCGTCCGGCCCTTGGGCGTCAAGGTCAGGGAAGCGGCGTTGGCGGCCGCCGAATCGTCGGGCGCCGCGGCGTTGCTGGAGATCTATAGCGAACTGTTCGCCCAAGTAGCATTCGCCGTCTCGGAGGAGGTCGGCGAGGAGGCGGTCCGCAAATTAAGCGAAGCCGCGGCCGCTAAATGTGACGCGTCGCCGTTGTTGCGCGGTTGCTGGCAGGTTTCCCAGGGCGTCCTAATCAAACGTTCGGTATTGAAGAACCTCGTAATGGAAAACCCTGAGACGCGGGAGGAAGAGGTCGCCGCGGCCTTATTCGAGCTATTCCGCGGGGAGCTTTCCCTTACGGCGAAAATACTGAGCCGACCCCGTCAAGCGGCTCTCATTCAAGACCTCCAGCCGCTCGCGGCTATACTGCTCAAGAAGCACGATGCGCAATTGGTGAACCTGGGCGTAAGGCGCGTTTTGAGCCGCTTTCTATCGCCCACCCAAGTTTCGTATGCCGATACGGAATAACGATAACGGCGGCGCGCCGCACTTGGAGTTAGCGGAAAAGCGCCTTCGGACGCTCTTGGAGATCTCGCGCGCGTTCTCCAAGGAAGTCGAGCTCTCCGCCCTTTTGACGGTCGTAGCCCGTAGGACCTCCGAGGCCATAGGGGTGGAACGTACCTCCGTATTCTTGCACGACCGCGAACGCCACGAACTCTGGACCGTCGTGGCCGAGGGGGAGCTGCGCGAGATCCGGATGCCGGAAGACGCCGGCATCGCGGGATGGGTGGCGATGCAGGGCGAACCGGCCGTCGTTTCGGACGTTACCAACGACCCCCGTTGGAATAAAGAGATCGACCGCCGGACCGGTTATACGACCAGAAACATACTGTGCGTCCCCATGGACGACCCCCAAGGTGAGCGCCTCGGCGCCTTCCAATGTCTTAATTGCGCCGCCGGTACCTTCACCGAAGACGACGTGAAGTTCCTCCAGGCCATTGCTTCTCAGGCCGCGATCTACATCCAGAACGTCCACCTTTTAGAGGCCCGCAAACGGATGTTCGACAGTCTGGTCGATACCCTCGCCGAGACCATCGAGTCCCGCGACCCGCTTACCGCGGGCCACAGTCGCGGCGTAATGAAGTACGCGGTCGGGGCGGCGAAAAAATTGGGGCTGCCCGCCGAGGACGTAGAGGTTGTCCGGTACGCGGCGTTGCTGCACGATTACGGCAAAATAGGCGTCCCCGACCACATCCTGCGCAAGCCGACGACGTTGACGCCGACGGAGTACGAAATTATTAAAAGGCACGTCCTGTATACCCAGCAGATACTCGCCCGCATACATTTCGAAGAGCGCTTGCGCCACGTTCCGGCGGTGGCGGCACATCACCACGAGC
>Ga0153916_10000859_pt1 | contig 21153 bp, 14 predicted proteins | sample Opewatmetagenome_FD_109642 | JGI IMG/M metagenome (GOLD analysis project Ga0153916, IMG submission 109642) | Freshwater wetland microbial communities from Ohio, USA - Open water 3 Core 3 Depth 4 metaG | ecosystem: Environmental > Aquatic > Freshwater > Wetlands | place: USA: Ohio, Lake Erie...
GCGAGGTAGGCCACGAAGAACGAGACGACGAGGGAGAAGAGGAACCAGAGGACGAGCGGGAGGCCCATGGAGGGCGGGCTCCTGCCCCATCCGTTGCCGGTCGACGCCTACGCTGCCAGGCCCAGGTGGGGCCCGGAGCATGCGCAGGCGGTCAGCCAGCGGCGACTGCAGGCCGACCGCCCCGCATGGTCTCCACGACGCGGGCCACCTCGGCGCGCGCCTCGTCGACCGACGAGCCGAACCAGGGGCGGCCGTGGCCGGGGAAGACGGCGAGGAAGCGCAGCGCCAGGAGCCGCTCCATCGACCGGACCTGATCGGCCCAGGAGTACCAGCAGACGTCGAAGCCGGCCTCGAGGCGGCCGTCCTCGCCCGCCCACAGGTGATCGCCGGTGAAGAGCCAGCGGTCGCCGACGAGGAGCGCCATCGACCCTGCGGTGTGGCCGGGAACCGGCACGAGCAGCAGGTCGGGGGCGAGCGAGACCGGGGAGACCCCGTCGACGCGGCGCTCCACCGAGCTGGTGCCGCTCGTCACGTCCCTCGCGTGGAGGATGCGCTCGCAGCCGAGGGCCTCGGCCCAGCGTCGGTGGTCGGCCACGTCGTCGCGGTGGGTGAGGAAGAGGAACCGGACGCCGCCCAGCCCGCGGATGCGCTCGGCGAGCTTCGGGGCCCAGCGGGGCGAGTCCACGAGCACGTTGCCACCCGGCCGGACCACGAGCCAGCTCGCGGCGCCGTAGGAGTCGCGGCTCGTCCAGCCGCAGTGGTGGATGGAGGTGGCGCCGGCCTCGGCCACGAGCTCCGGGAAGGCGTGGGCCGCCGCCGCCATCTCCGCTCGCGGCCGCGGCTCGGCGACGCCGATGGCGGACACCGGGCAGGCGACGAGGGCCATGAGCGCCCGGTACCACTCGGCCGCGGAGGCCGGCTGGCGCGCCGCGAAGGCCTCGTCCCACGCCGCGCCGCCGAAGAGCCCCGGCGCCACCCGCCGGCAGGTGTCGCAGGCGATGCAGGAGGTGTCGACGAACAGGTCGCCCGGGGCGTTTCGTTCGTCGCGGTCGGCCAGACGGGCCACCCGGTCAGGGCCTCGCGCCCCGGAGGAACGCCGCGTGGTGTGGCATGCCCGGAAGATAGTGCGGTGCGGGCACCGGAGCCCGCGGATCTCGCCGCGAGGCGAGCAGCCTGCCTGCTTCCCACATGGGGCGCCCCTCCTGCCCACGGGTACGAGACGCGCGCAGCAGCGTGGCAGCGGGGACAGGGTTCATCAGGGAATCGAAACGCGGGGACGGCGTGCCCGGCTCGAGCGTTTCACCGTGCGGGCCACGAAGCGACTAGAATGCCCCGGAGCATGGGAAACGTCGTCGCGCGCACCCTGCTTCTGGCTTGCGTCCTCCACCCGGCCGCTGCCATCGCCGACGGCTACATGTACAGCGCGTACGCGCACCGGCCATTCCTCCTCGGCGTGAGCTGGGAGTACGGCCTGCCGACGGCGGACCTCCGGACGAACTTCGTGAACCGGGGCTCGCCCAGCGGTGTCCAGGCGACGGTGCGCTACGGGCTCGCGGCCCGGTTCTCGGCCGGGCTCGATCTGTCCTGGAACCGCTTCCAGCAGACGCTTCCCACCGGCGACCAGGCGCGGATGGATGCGACCTCCGCACGGGCGACGGTCCACTACTACCTCCTCGCCTCCGAGATCCAACCGTACGTGGGCGTCGGGGCCGGCGGCGTATGGCGAAGGGCGACGCTCGGCGCCGCTCCGAGCCAGACCGGATTCGGCTTCTGTGTCGATCCGCAGGTCGGGGTGCTCCTCACCGTCGGCAACGGCGTCGCGCTCAACGTCCACGCTCGGTACGTGTTCACCACCGCATCGTTCGACCTGGGGGGCCAGCCGCAGGTGTCGGTCCGATCGCCGAGATGGGTCCAGGCCGGGGTCGGGGTGGCTCTGTACTGACGTCCCGACGCAGGTCCGCCCGCCCGATCAGGGGCGCCCCTGCGACGGCCTGCCTTGCCATGACCTGGGTCAATACCATGCGCGCTGCTGCCCGATATCTTGCGGGAAATTCGGGGGCTCGCGTCACTTGGCAGGTGCAACTCCACGTCCACACACGCCCGCTCCTCGCAGGCGCCCAGCTCGAACCCGCATCGCGCGGTGGACGATCTGCATCTCCGCCGGGATGTCGCTCCTGTGGCTCACGGCGTGCGGCCGAGCGCGGGAACCGGCAGCGCCGAAGTGGCCGAAGTGCATCGGGTGCCACGGCGGGACCGACAACCAGACCGGCGCTCCGCCCATCGATCTCGCGGCGAAGGAGGTCACCACGTCGCGAGGGGTGGGCGCGCATTCCGCGCACGTGCAGGACGGCCCTCTGGCCCGGGCGTACGCGTGCGGGACCTGCCACCCCGATCCGCGGCAGGAGGCGTCGGCCCACCGGAACGGCCGGGTGGACCTCGTGTTCGGCGCGCTCGCGACCGGCAACGGCGCGCTCCAGCCGGCCTTCGACCGGTCGGGATCGCTCGCCTGCAGCAGCGTCTACTGCCACGGCGCCACACTGCCGGGAGGCGCTCACACCGCTCCGGTCTGGACCCGCGTCGGGGCAGGCGAGGCCGCTTGCGGGACCTGCCATGGCGCGCCGCCCCCCGCTCCACACCCGGGGCTCCCGAACTGCGGGAACTGCCATGCCGGCTACACGTCGACGACCGTCAACATCGACACGCACGTGAACGGAGCGGTCGAGGTCGGAGACCTGACCTGCACCTCCTGTCACGGGGATCCCTCGCGTCCGCCGACGGTGCGGAACCCGCAGCTCGGCGCCGCGCCTCCCCTGGGGACGCGCGGAGAGACGTCCACCTCCGAACGTGCGGTGGGTGCCCACGGCCGCCACCTCGCGGGCGACGGCGTGGAGATCGCCTGCAGCGAGTGCCACGTCGTGCCGACGAGCACGCGGCACTCGACGGGCACCGTTGCGGTCGTCTTCGGTCCGCTGGCGAGGACCGGCGGGGCGACGCCGGCATGGGATGGAACCGGCTGCGCCTCGAGCTACTGCCACGGTGGCTTCGCCGGCGGCAACCCGGGGTACGTGCCCGTCTGGACCCGGCCCGCGTCCTCGCCCTGCGGGACCTGCCACGGGAACCCCGCCGCCACGCCGTCCGCGCTGCCGCGCGCGGCCCACGTCCCCCTGGCGCCCGGATCGACGAACGCCACCTGCGCCGCCTGCCATCCGGATACGGTCGACGCCTCGGGCAACGTGATCGCGGGGGGCGGCAAGCACCTGGATGGCGCCGTCGACACCGATCCGGCCGCGAAGCATCCGGCGGGCTGGACCGATCCCCAGAGCCCGGACTTCCATGGCGCGAGCGCGATACGCGACGTGCTGCGTTGCTCCCGCTGCCACGCGCCGAGCCCGCCAGCGCAGGTGACCACCGTCGTCTGCGCGACCTGCCACGACGCACTCGCCGGAGGGGTGGACTGGACGACCGTCTGCAACACCTGCCACGGATCGGCCGCCAACGCCGCGCCGCCCGAGGACACGACCGGGAACACCAGCACGACCGCGCTCGGGGTGGGAGCCCACCAGTCCCATGTCACGGCCGCGCACGCGCTGTCGCCCGCGTTCGACTGCTTCTTCTGCCATGCGAAGCCGGCGAACGTGTACGACCCGGGGCACCTCGATGGCCAGGTCAGCGTCTCCGGCTACACGGGGCTCGATCCGACGTGGCAGGCAGCCGTGAAGGACCCGGGCTGGAGCGCGAGCGCCGCGACCTGCACGACGTCCTACTGCCACGGAGCATTCAGGGGCGGCAACGCGACGAACGCTCCCGTCTGGACGATGGTCGGTCAGGGGCAGGCCGACTGCGGCACCTGCCACGGCATTCCTCCGTCGGCGACCCACCTCGGGGTCGGCGGGTCGCTGACCGGGTGCCCCTCGTGCCATCCCGAGACGGTCAGCGGCACCGGGCAGCTCATCCCGCCCGGGTCCGGTGGCAAGCACCTGAACGGTTCCGTCGACGTGGCGAAGCACGGTTCGGACTGGATGGATCCCTCGAGCGCAGGCTTCCACGCCTACGCGGCCGACAGCTCGCTCGCCCCATGCCAGGCGTGCCACGGAGCCGCGCTCGACGGCGTCGGCGCGATCGTCACCACCGTCTCGTGCAGCCAGTGCCACGTCGCGGGCTGGTCCACGAACTGCGTCATGTGCCACGGCGGGACCAACGACCTGACCGGCGCTCCGCCCCGGACGACCTGGGGCAACGGGGGCGACCCCGTCCGGGTCGGCGCTCACGGCTCCCACGTGGCCGGAAGCACCATCGCGGCTCCGTTCGACTGCGGCGTGTGCCACGTGAAGCCGGCCGACGCGTTCGCGCCGAACCACATCGACGGCCCGACGGCGACCGTGACGTTCGGCGGCCTCGCGTCGACGGGCGGCACGACGCCGACCTGGGACCGCGCCTCGGCGACGTGCTCCAGCACCTACTGCCACGGCGCCACGCTCCCCGACGGGACGAACCATGCGCCGCTCTGGACCAAGGTGGACGGGACCCAGGCCGCCTGCGGCACGTGTCACGGGAATCCTCCGGGCAGCGGCAGGCACGCGATGCACGTGACCAGCTTCGGCATCCCGTGCTGGGCCTGCCATCCGGGCAAGTGGAACGTCGTCGTCGACGTGGCCAGCCACGTGAGCGGCGTCAAGGACATGAATCCGGCCGGTAGCTCATACGGCACGTTCGCGGACTGGAGCGCCACGGCGGCGGGCGACGGGACGCTGCGGGGAACGGCCACCGGCTGCCATGGCGGGATCTACTACTGGACGGGCTCGCCCCCCGCCCCGCGCACCGGGTGCCAGTAGAGACGGGCCTCCCTGCATCCCGGCGCCGGCCGCGCATCGCTTTCTCGGCGCCCGCAGCGGCGAACCGTCGCGGCTACCTCGCCGTCGTGAACTGCTGGACCCGGTTGTTGTCCCGATCCGCGATGAAGGCCCCGCCCCTCTCGTTGATGCAGAGTTGCGCCGGGTAGTAGACGGAGCCGTCGGACCAGCCGATGGCGAGCTGCCTCCCCAGGTAGGAGCCGTCGAGACCCAGGAGGGCGAGCCCCATGCCGTGTTGATCGACGAGGACGAGCTTGCCCTGATACGCCAGGGCGTACGACGGGAAGCTCATGCTGTCCTTCAGGCTCTTCCCGATCTGCGTGAAGCGGGTCGCGCCCTTCGCCGCCGACCAGACCGTCGCGCCGACGCCGTCCACCGCGTAGACGGTCCCGCCGGAGTCGACCGCGATGTCCGACATCATCGGCCCCCTGGGCAGCTCGAGCGTCCGGCTGACGTTGCCGCCCGGATCGGCCACGAGCACCCGCTCCGAGCCGACGTCGAGCGCGTAGACGTTGTCGGCCGCGTCGAGCTTGAAGCCGACGAGGACGGGAGCGTGAGCGGCGCCCTTCATCTCCAGGAAGCCGCCGAACCCGCCGCTCGCGTCCACGCGCACGATCCTGTGCGACTTCCCGTCGAGCGCCAGCAGATGGCCCTTCGAGTCGAGCTGCAGCCTGACCGGGGAGGTCAGCTCCGCGAGCTTCGCCTCGCCGGTCTGGGTGATGGCGCCCGACTCCGTGAGGGCGAACGTCAGGAGCCGCCTGTTGCCCGTGTCCGCGACGACGAGCGACGTGCTCGTGCAGGCGACGCCCTCGGGACTTCTCAGCGCCACGTCCTTCGCGTCCCGGTAGATGGTCGTCACGTAGTAGAAAGACAGCGGCTCGGCGCCGGCTGCCGCGAGCGGCAAGAGCAAGGCGATCGTCCGGAGTGCGGTGCGTCCGCTCATCGCCTCACCTCCTGTACTGCTCGTGGCACTGAGTGCACAGCTCCGAGGTCGTCGCGTACGGGATCAGCTTCTTGTACTCGGTCCCGTGCGACCGGTGGCAGCTCAGACACTGAATGGTCAGGTTCTTGTTCCGTGGGTCCTGGAGCTTCTCGCCCATGGGATGCGAGGTGTGCCTGAGCCAGTCGTGGCACCTGCCGCACAGCTCCGCGGACTTGGCGTTGACGAGCAGGAGCGGGAACTCCGAGGAGTGCGGGTCGTGGCAGGCAGTGCAGTTCCCGTCACGGACCGGCGCGTGCTTCGTGGGAGAGACCTGCTGCCGCTTGATGGTGTCGGAGTGACAGGATCCGCAGACGGCCACGGGTGGGCCCCTGAGGAGCCCGGCGTCCCTGGACCCGTGCGGGCCGTGGCAGGAGAGGCACGCGGCGCCCTCGAGGAGCGGCCGGTGGACGCGGGCCTTCTCCATGAACTGGTTGAGCCTCTGGGCGTGACAGCCGCGGCACAGCTTCGTCCCCTCCGCCCGAGTCCGCAACGGGTTCTCCGAGGTGGCGGGCTCGTGGCACTGCGAACACATCGCCTTCGCCACCGGCGGGTGGACGTGGTTGTAGAGCATGCCCCGCTTGTCGGAGCCGTGCGGATCGTGGCAGCTGGTGCAGCGCGCTCGGGCGACCGGGTAGCCCTGGTGCTGCTTCGCGAAGATGGGCCGGTCGGTCCTGTGGCACCCGGTACAAAGGCCCGGCACCTCGCTGGTGAGGAGGTGCGATCCCTTCGCGGAGCCGTGGGGGTCGTGGCACGAGACGCAGCCCTTCTGCTCGATGGGCTTGTGCCTGAACCTCGCCTTGGCCGCGGCCTCGACGACGGCCTTGTGGCAGCTGGCGCAGAGAGCGTTGCCGCCCTTGACCAGGTTGAACTTGAAGCTCGAGGCGTGCGGGTCGTGGCAGCCAGTGCAGCCCTTCTCCTCGATCGGCTTGTGCGTGCTTCGCGCCTTGGCCGGGACCACGTCGTGGCAGCGGAGGCAGGCCCTGTTCGCCTCGTCGGCCAGCATCTTGCCGTGTGCCGAAGCGTGAGGGTTGTGGCAGCCGGTGCACTCGCGCGACTTGACCGGCGTGTGCACGAACGGCTTCTTCAGGGTCTCCTCGAGCTGGCCACCGTGGCAGTCGAGACAGAGCTGCCCCTGGGCGCCCTTCTTGAGCTTGAAGTTCGGGGCCGTTGCCGCGCCTGGGGCGCCCGGAGGGACCAGGGCCGCGGACAGGGCGAGGAGGAGCACCAGGCGTCGCATGGGCATGGGGGGCCTCTACTTCGTTTCCGCCGTGTGGCACGCGTCGCACTGATGCGCGGCGAACGGAGCATGCAACTTCGCCTTGAACAGCTTCGGATCGGTCGAGGAGTGGGGGGTGTGGCAGCTGACGCAATCGATGGCGCCGGGGTCGATCCCGAGATGGGCCTTCGCGAGCGCCTTGTCCGTCAGGTCGTGACACTGGCCGCAGAGCTCGCGGAGCGGTTGGGCGGTGAGCCGAGTCTGCTCCGAGTAGTGCGGCCGGTGGCAGGTGAGGCAGTCCGAAGCGGGCGCGTGAACCGTCTCCTTGGCGAACGCCTCCTTCATCTTCTTGTGGCAAGAGAAGCAGAGGTCGGGGGTCTGCGCGAGCAGCAGCGCCTTCAGCTTGGCCTTGTGCGGGTCGTGGCACCTCGAGCAGTCGCCGTTGTCGAATGCCGCGTGCACGCTCTTCGCCGCGGCCTTGCCCTTCGCCGTCGCCTGGTGGCATCGGAGACAGGTGGTCTTCTGGCCGGCGACCAGCATCCCGCGCTCGTTCGAGCCGTGCGGGTCGTGGCACCCCAGGCAATCGCCCTGGGCGAAGGGCTTGTGGTTGGAGCCGCTGCCAGGCTCCTTGACCAGGTCGGCATGGCAGCCCTGGCACAGCTTGGCGCCCGCGGCCTTGAGGAGCTTGGGCTCGTCGGAGCCGTGGCCGAAGTGGCAGGAGTCGCACTGGCCGTCGAGCACGGGCTTGTGGGTATGCGTCTTGATGAAGCGGGTCTCGGCGTCGCGGTGGCAGGAGAAGCAGGCCCGGTCGGCGCGCGTCTTCATCATCCCGGCGTAGCTGGAGCCGTGCGGGTCGTGGCAAGCCGTGCACTGCCCGGCCGCGAAGGGCTTGTGGACCACCTTCTTCCTCGCCTGGGCCTCCTTGCTCTTCGCGTGGCAACCGGCGCAGAGGGTCTCGACGGGCGTGTCGAGCAGCCACTTGCCCTTGGCCGCGTGCGGCCTGTGGCAGGAGAGGCAGCCCGCCTCCACTGGCTTGTGCTTGATGGTCGCCGGCTCCGCCATCCGCTTGTGGCAGCCGAGGCAGAGCTGGTTGCCGCGCACGCGCGTGAGCTTGGCGCCGTTCGCCGCGTGCGGATCGTGGCAGGAGGTGCAGGCCTGCTTCCTGAACGGCTCGTGCTCGACCTTGCCGCTGCCCAGCGTACCCGGGTCGTGGCATCCGACGCACAGCTTCCCGGCCGTGTCGGTGAGCGCGAAGGGCTTCGGCGACGTGGCGGCGGCGTGGCACGCGTCGCACGAGCCGCCCTGCACGGGGTTGTGCAGCGAGGCTCGCAGCAGCTTCCCCTGCTCCGACGAGTGCGGGTCATGGCACACGCCACAGCTCCTCGTCGCGACCGGGTAGCCTCCGTGCGCCTTGCCGAAGCCGGTCGAGGTCGTCGAGTGGCACCTGGCGCAGAGCTTCGACTCGTCCGCGACCAGCAGGTTCTTCAGGTCCGAAGCGTGGGCCGAGTGACAGACGAGGCAACCGTCCTTCGCCACCACGGCGTGGACCACCTTGCGCTCGAACGCCGCGCGGGCGTGGCACCCGTAGCAGGCCTCACGCCCCTCGGCCTTGAGCAGGTGGGGGGCGGGCGACCCGTGCACGTCGTGGCAGCGGACGCAGGTACCGCCCTTCAGCACCGGGTGCACGACCTTCTTGTCGAGGCCGAGACTCTCCTTCTTGTGACAATCGAGGCAGAGCGCGTTCCCCTGCTTCTTCAGCACCAGCTTGGGGACGATGCCGTGGCGAAGGTGGCAGTCCTCGCAGCGCCGGTCCTTCACCGCCGAGTGCGTGGACCTGGTGGAGGCGTACTTCTGCGCGAACTTGGCATGGCAGTCGAGGCAGTCCTTGCCCTTGAAGCCGCGCTGCGCCAGCGCCGCGTCGGGCAGCAGGAGCAGCGTCCCGGCGATCAGCGCCGGGAGCCAGAGATCGCTCAGCCGACTCGTCGTCCTGATCACGGGATCCTCGCTGGCCGCCTCAGCCGCCGATACGGGTGATGAAGACCCTCACGTCGTGGATGCCCCGGAGCTTGCCTGCCGTCTCCTTGATGGCCTTGCCGACGTGGTCGGCGGTGACCTTCTGCAGGATGGACTTGCGGACCTCCGCGAACGGCTGCTCCGAGGCGTGAACCTCCTCGAGCACGTGGACGACGTAGTGCTGATCGCCCGCGCTGTGGAGCCGGAAGTCGCCCTTCTTCGCGCCGGCCAGCCCCCTCACCATGTCGGGTGGCATCCCGCGGGCGCTGTAGACGCCGCCGTCCATGACGACGGTGCGCTCCTCGTTCGGGATCTGCCCTTCGGCGTTGGCCTTGAGCCACTTGAAGTCGGTCCCCGCGCGCAGCTTCTCGACCGCGGCCTGGGCCAGCTTGACGTCGCGGAAACCCATCCCCTCCAGGCGGTAGAAGGCAGGGTAGGCGTACTCGGCCCTGTGCTGCTCGTAGTAGGCCTTGAGCTCCTCCTCGGGAACCTTCACATTGGGTGCGATGGCCTTCTCGACGTAGGTCCCGAAGAGGAGCGAGCTCTCGTAGTCGGCCACCTTGCGCTCGTACTCGGCGGTCGCGTCGAGCCCGAGGCGGCGGGCCTCCTTGGGGACGACCACCCTGGAGACCAGCGCGTCGAGGAGGACCGGCTTCTGGCGATTGATCCGCTTGGCCCGGATGGCCTCCGCCACCCCATGGAAGAACTCCTGCTCCAGCGCCGCCGAGAACCGTCCCACGGTGATGGGTGGCTCGCCCTGGATCCTGACCAGGGGCCGCTCGTCCTTCTTCAGGACCTCGAAGCCGGGCCGGGGCGCCTCGTAGTCGAGACGCTTCAGCAGTCGCTGGTCGATCTTGACCCACCTCCTGGCGAGATCGGCGTAGTACTGCCTCAGCACCGACACCTTCTTGCCGGCGAGCGCCTTCGCCTCCGCATCGGCCCTGGCGCCCGGCTTCTCCGGGTACCTGACCGCGTCGAGCCGGACGATGGCCCAGCCTCCGGTGACCTGGATGGGCGGGCTGGTCCGGCCGACCGCGAGCTTGTCGACGGCCGCTGCGACGGCCGGCAGCATCCTGGCGGCCGGGACGAAGTCCGTCTGGTCGCCGCCGGTGGCCTTCTTCTCCTCGATGGCGCGCTTCCCCACGTCGTCGAGGCTCTTGCCGCCGGCGACCAGCCCCGCCGCCCGCTTCGCGTCCTCGGGCTTGGCGAAGAGCACCGACGTCACCTTCCACTCGCGGATCTCGCGCCGGTAGAGGCGCTCGACCTCCTCGGGATCCGCCTTGACGGCCCTCGTGACGTACGCCTTGAGCGCCTCGGTCAACGCGGTCTCGCGGAAGTCCGCGATCGCCCTCTTGACCTCCGGCAGCTCGTCGATGCCGCTGTCGCGCGCGTCCAGGACGAGGAGCCGCGCGTCGATGAGCCGGTCGAGGAGCGCCGTGAAGTCCTTCGTGTCCGGCCTGGCCTTCGGGTCGTGCGCCTGGTGCGCGGCCGCCAGCGAGCTGGTCAGCTCCCTGAGCTCGATGAACTGGTCCTCGACCTGGGCGACCGGGAAGGTCTCGAAGCGTTCGCTGAAGAGAGGCGCCTTCAGGTGGACGTACGTCGTCTCCGCCGGCGCCTCCTCGGGCGGCGCGGCGACCGCCGCCGGCCGAGCGGCGTCGGCCGGCGCCGCCGCCGGAACGGCCGCGGGGCGGGGAGCGGCCGGCGCACCCGGCGCGGGGGCGGCGCCAGCCGCGGCGAGCGGGGCGAGCGAGACGAGGGCGGCGAGCAGCAGGTGGTTGGTCACGGGCACCTTTCGTGGGCCCGCACCCCGGGCTCCCACGCTCCGCACTGGAAATGGCAAGAACCCTCCCCGGTTACCCGAACAGGGCCCGGTCGCCGGGGAGGCTGCAACGCTCGTGCCCAGCGCACACCGGCGCCGCATCACAACCCATTGAGTCCCGGGCTGTTTTTGGCATGCGCCATCTGCGGCAAGGCCCCTGGCCATACCACCGCCACGCAGGGCTTGCGCACCATCACCTAGGGACGGATAGCTTTGCGTTGCCCGAACGCCTGCTCGAGGAACCGCCCGGCTCCCGGCACCGGCCTCTCGCCGCCCCGCGCGGGAACCCCCTCGATCATCCGGTCCACGACATTGGCGGCCATCCGACAGGCGAGCCGCTCGGCGGTGCTGACCGTCCCGAGATCGAAGAAGAAGACGCCGTCGTCGCCCTGGTTGTACGAGATCGACTGCCACACGACCTGGCCGCTGCCCCGATCGAGCATGGTCGCGGCGAAGTTCACCTTCGGGAGACCGGCGTCGTCGTAGTCGAGGACCTCGCCCGCGAGGACCAGGTCCACGTCGAGAACCCCCACCAGCAGGCGAGCCGCCTCCAGCGAGATGCCTCCCTCCATGATGATCCGCTGGCCGAGCAGGGCCTCGCGGACGACACCGGGTTCGACCGGGTGCAGGTTCGGAGTCGCGGCGAGCTGCCGGACGAACGCCAGGGCGACCAGGTCGCCGCCGCCGCGTCGCTTGGAGCGGTTGAGGAACGGCACCACCGCGACCGTCTGGTCCCGGCCCGGCCGGAAGGTCGCCGATCGATAGGCGATCGCCGGCCGGTACCGCCGGCCGCGCGGGCAGGGCGGAGCCCGCTCGCCCTTCCGCCAGAGGAAGTCCGCCAGCGATCCCGCGAGCCGCGCCAGGGCTTCGCGCTCCAGCGCCTTCAGGTCGTCCACGATCCCCAGGCCGAGGAGGCCCGGCGCGTCGTCGCCGGCCCGCCCGAATCCGTCGATCCACTGGATCGTCGGGTCCTCTCCCGAGGAGACGAGGCGCATGGTCAAGGCCACCCGGGGCGGGGGGCCGGGCCTGTACGTCTCGAACGTCGTGATCACGACGCCGTCCACCCCCAGCTCCTCGCGCGCCGCCCGGGCCGACGGCCTGTCGAGGCCGCCCGTGTACCGGATGCGGTGCCTGGCGAGGAAGAGCTGGACGGCCTCCCCGCTCACGACGTCCAGCCCCTGCAGCGCCAGCGCTCGCTCGACCGGACCGACGAGCTCGCGCATGGGCGCCGTCGAGCCGGTCAGGTTCTCGATCGGGAAGAGGGCCACCCGCACCGGCGCCACGGGCCGGGCGACGGGCGGCGCGGCGCGCCCCGGCGTGGAGCCCGGCGACGGCGCCTCGCGCGACGCGCCGGCGCAGGCGAGCCCGAGCGCCACCGCCGCGACCAGGGGCGATGCCCGCGGCCTATCTGAACAGCTTGGCGACGAGGTCATCGCACACGGCCTCCGTCACGTCGTTCATGGGCGCGCCGCTGCCCCCGAGCAGCCGATCCTTGAAGCTGATGCCGCCCTTGGTGCTCGACCCCGTCCAGACGATCTTCCCTGTCGCGGTCTCGAGGAGCTGCAGGCTCACCGACACCGTGTTGCCGCTCGCGCTCCCGGACCGCAGCTCGCCGTACTCCTTCACCACGCCCGTGATCACCCCGTCGATCTTGAGCTGGGTCCCGAGCTTGATCATCTCCTCCACCGACGGCGACGAGGGGTTCACGATGCCCGCGCGTGCGGAGACGCGCGCCACCTCTCCGTAGGGCACCACGTAGACGGAGCCGGAGGCGAGGAGCATGGTGGTGAAGACGTCGCGCACGCGATCGCCGGCCAGGTTGTCGTGCGACAGGTTCACGAACGGCATCACCGCGACCGTGCGGATGGAGCCGAAGTCCATGTTCTTGTCGTGGTAGTTCTGCCCCCCGGCCGACGCGCAGGCCGAGAGCGCGACCAGCAGCGTGGCCGGGATTCGCCTCGTGGGGAAGAGCCTCGTCATCGTCGCTTCCTCGTCTCTCGGGCCCAGAGGCCCGTTCAGCGTAGCAAGAGGTTCAGGGTCCCGAAAAGGGCTCTCACGTTCGTCTCGAGGGCGGGCGTCGTCGTGTCGGTGACGGTGTAGCTCACGTCCGCGAACATCCCCGACCGGATGTTCCAGCGCAGACCCGGGCCCCAGAGCCGGGTCCAGAGACTGACCCCGGCGCTCCCGGTGCTGCGGGTCTCGCTGTAGGTGAAGCGCATGAGGAGGTCGCCGCCGGGGAAGGGCGAGAAGCCCAGCGTGAAAGTCGTGAGCGTGCTCGGCGTCTGGCCGGAGATGCGGCTCCCGGAGGCGGCGAGGTACAGGGCCGGGAACGGGCTGAAGGACAGCGTCCCGTCGAGGCTCCGCCGGGAATCCGACTGGTCGGGCTGGCCCGCGCCCGAGGTGTGGCTGTTCGTCAGCGAGCAGTTTCCCGTCATCGTGAGCGACCGGTGCGGCGTGACCGTCGTCCCGGCCGTCAGGCTGACGCCGCGCGTCTCCCGCCCGGCGTCGCTCGTGCCCAGGTTGGCTCCGGCGGTCACGAGCAGGCTCACGCCGCGATAGACGTCGGCGCGTCCGAAGAGCGTGGCGGAGTGGCTGGAGATGGTTCCGGTGGCCAGCTGGCCGAGCTGCCCGCTGTAGGTGAAGCCGGCGGAGAGCGTCCGCAGCGGCTCTGCGGCGAGTGACGCGCTCCAGCGCAGCGTGCCCTCGTGACCGGCGCCGGCATCGGAGTCGCTCCGCTCCACGCGGCTGCTGCCGAGGAGGATCCGGCTCAGGCGCTTCGAGATCGAGAGGCCGTTCACCACCGTCCAGCTCTTCTTGAACGGATTGCTGGCATGCGTGAAGAACACCGAGGAGTCCAGGACGAGGTTCGGGTCGGTGAGGAGCACGAACCTACCGGTGCCGTTGAGCTGGCCGGTGAACTGCGTCACCGCGCCCCGCGCCGCGACCTCGCTGGCCGCGGTGGCCTCGAAGAGCTCGATCTCGGTGACGAAGATGTTCGCGAACCGCGGCTCGGTCGTGACCGCCAGCGGCAGCGGCCTCGTGGTCGCCTTGAGGTAGCGGACCTGCACCGTCTGGATCGGGATCTCGAAGCGGTTCTGGAACGGAGAGAACGCGACCGGACCGGCGAGGCCGACTTCCGTCCAGTTCTCGTTGTCCTTGCTCTGCCAGACCGTCCAGGCGAAGGCGCTGGCGACGACGTCCGCCAGCGGCTGGTCCACCCAGACGTAGATGGTGTTGACCCGCGAGAGCACGTCGGGGAACGAGACGCCCATGTCGCGGTAGTTCAGATCGCCGCCGGCGCTCGCCGAGAAGCCGAGGTTCAGCCCCGCGCTGGCCGTGTTGTTGCCGTCGATGAGGGCGGGGTTGGGGGTGAGCTTCACCTGGCCCGGCAGCGAAGGGAAGGTCTCGACGGCGGAGAGGCCCGAGGCCGGGAGCCGCTGCGTCAACACGACGCCGCCGCTCTTCGTGGCCGTCGTCCGGGTCGACAGCATGCCGGCGCTGTAGCTCACGTAGGCGGTCGCCCGCCGCTCCAGGAAGGTGTCGGTCCAGGCCGCGCGCGCCGACTGGGTCAGGTCGGTCGTGTCGACGCCGTGAAGGCGGTTGGCGGTGTCTGCGAAGCGGCCGGAGTACCGGAAGTCCCAGGCCTTCTCCGGCTGGTAGCTGGCGCCGAAGAGCACCTCGTCGAGGAGGATGTCGGTCGATCGCCTCCCCAGATCGTAGTTGTGGGTACGCCCGTAGCGCAGATCGAGCGAGGGGAGGTCGGCCGGCCTCCAGGACGCCTGGGCTCCCAGGATCTCACGGACGAGCGTGGGCGAGCGGAGCGTCTCGCCGGAGAGCTTCTGCTCGTTCGAGTTCTGCTGCCGATCGTAGCTGATGCCCCCGCCCAGCACCGGGTTCCCGAGGACGAGGCGTGCGCCGATGCTCCAGCGGCGCGCGTCGCCGTCGTTGGCGAGCCCGTCGGTCCTGCTCCAGCCGAGGAGCCACTCGTAGAGCCCGTTCAGGCTGAGCTGCATCGCGGGAAAGAGCGACCGCTCCAGCGAGCCGCGGTAGCGCTGCACCAGCGCGGTGCTCTCGGTGACGCTGGTGGCGCCCGACTGGTCGGTCGAGCGGATCGTGACCGCCGAGGGCGAGAGCTCGACCTGCCCGCTGAGCCCCTCCGCTCGCGCGCGGCGCGCCGGGGCGGCGACCGCCAGCGCCAGGAGCGCGGCGAGGACCGGGAGCCGGCGGCGCGGGACGCGCAAGGGCTCACTCAGTACCGCTCGCCGGTCACCGCGAGCTCATGGGGGCCGGGCAGGAGGTCGATCTGCCCGACGACGCGGCGGCGCGTGAGATCCACGACCGCCGCCTGCCGGGCCTCGGGGACGAGCGCGAGGAGGGCGTTCTCGCGGTCGTCGATGACCAGGTACGAGGGAACGCCCGGAAGATCGATCCGGTCCACCGGGATGAAGGCGCTCGGGTCGTAGACGTCGAGCCGGCCCTCGTTCCGGCCCACGTAGACGAGGTCGGTTCGCGGGTCCACCTTGAGCGCGGTCGCCCCGAGCCCCACGTAGATCCGCGTCGAGAGCCCGAGGTCGGGGAGCGAGTAGACGTTGAGGTAGGCCGACCCGGCGTGGGCGACGTAGAGCCTGGTGCCGGCGCGGTTGAGTTGCCCGGAGATCGGCTCCGGATCGGTCGGAATGGTTCCCACCGCCTGCCGCGTCCCGAGATCGAGGACGCTCACGGTGGCGGAGCGGCGGTTGAGGACGAAGAGGCGCTGGCCGGTCCGGTCCAGGACCAGCGCGTCGGGGTCCTCGCCCACGCGCACCCGGTCGCGCTCCAGCCTCGACCCGGGATCGAGGATGCTGACCGTGCGCGAGCCGGGGTTGGTCGCGACCAGGGTGCGTCCGTCGGGCGTCAGGGCCAGCTCGCGGGGGCGGTCGCCTGGCTGAAGGGAGATGCGACCGATCTCCTCGCCGCCGGTGAGGTCGAGGATCTGGACCTGGTCGTCGCCGGTCAGCGCCACGTAGGCCCGCAGCTGCACCTGATCGAGCACCACGCCGTGGGGCTCGCGGCCGGTGGGAAGCACGGCGACGACGTCCTGCCGCCGCTTGTCGAAGACGGCCAGCGCGGCCGAGCCGGGGCTCGAGGCGTAGCCGGTGAGCTGCGTCACCGGAACGGGAGACAGGGTCGCGGCGAAGGCCGGCGTGAATCCGTAGCTCGCCGACACCGCCTGATCGACCTGCAGCGAGAGGGACAGCACCGTCGAGCGACGCCGTGCGATCTGGAAGCCGACCGGGATCCGCGCCGGCTCCTTCGTGAGGTGGAGATCGGCCTTGCCGTCCGGGGTGAGCAGGGCCGCCCGGCCGACCTGGATGGCGAGCGCGGCGTAGGCGTCGGGCGGCAGCCGGCCGAAGGCGAGGAGACGCTGGCGAGGAGCGGTCTCGCGCGAGACGTCGGCGAGCATGACCTCCAGGGGCACCGAGGTGCCGTCGGAGCGGACCGCCGCCACGGACTGGATCGAGAAGGAGAGCTTCTCCGCCCCGGCCGCGAACGGCTGGAGGTAGACGTAGACCTCTCCTTCGGACTCCAGCGGCGCCAGCACCAGGTACGGCCGCGTCCGGGCCTGGCAGGCGAGGAGCGGTAGGAGCAGGGCGCTCGCGACGACGGCACGCATCCGGTTTCCCCCCGGGAGGAATAGGAAAGGGGCCGCTGGCGGCCCCTTTCCTAGCACAGCTTCGATGGTACCTGCTTCAGCTTCGTCCCGGTGCTACTGCATGAACAGGAAGATCGGGAACGTGTCCACGACGCCCTGGTTGTTGATCGTCGCGGTCAGGGTGCAGGCGACCGGCGGGTTTGCCGGGGGCGGACCCGCCGGCTGCCGCCAGGCGAGGTCCGCGGTGCCGACGTAGGCGCCGAGGAGGTCCGTGTTGGCGCTGGTCTGGTACCACTGGACGGGGTCGTAGCTCAGCGCGCCCGCGCCGGACGAGGGGGTGCTGCCGCCGAGGCCCGAGCCTCCGGGGAAGGGCGCCTCGCCCGAGCAGGTCCCGTCGTCGATGCTCACGACCGGCGGGTAGCTCTTGTCGTAGCTACCCTTGAGATCGTAGCCCACGAAGACCACCATGGTCTCGGTGGCGCCGACGAACGGGAACGTGGTCGAGGGGTTCGGCACGCAGACGTCGTTGCCGACCACCGGGTTGATCTTCGCGAACTCGCAGACGTAGTTCGCCGTGACCATCGCCCCGGCGGCGTGGGCCTTCGTCCAGACGAAGCCCGGGTCGACCGTGAAGACGTCGCCCGTGACCGAGACGACGGGGAAGACCTCGGCGTTGTCCGGCGTGCCGTCGTCGACGGTGAGCGAGCCGACCGGGGAGAACCGGGCGGCCTCGCCGGCGAGGAGCGTCACCGTCGTCAACGAGGGGGCCCCGACCCCGGCCGCCGCGGCCGTGGTGGCGGGGAGGATGCCGTAGAAGGCGACGGCCGCGCCCGACGCGTGCGCCTTCGCGACGCCTGCCGAGAGGGTGAAGGTGTCGACGGCGCGCGTGAACTGCGCGGTCTCGAAGCTCGCGCCCGAGCCGATCGCCACGATGCCCGCTGCCGGGAACCTCGCGCCCTGGCCGGCCGCCACGTTGAACGTGAGGTCGCCGATGACCAGCGCGGCGGCCGTCGTGGACGCGCCGTCGCACCCGGCCGGGACGGCCGGGTAGCTCTTGGGATTGCCGCGGTTCATCGTGCAGGTGAGCCCGGCGGCCTCGTCGAAGAACTTCACCGAGGTGATGACCGGCGGGATGATCTCACCCGTGGTGATGCCGACGTTCACGCCACCGAAGCCGATCATGGCGGAGCGGGCCTGGTCGAGCGAGCCCTTCTGGTTCGGAACCGTGCCGCTGAGGGTGTCGAGCGGGTCGCGCAGGTTGGCCGTGAACTGGCCGATGCAGGCGGCGTCGGCGACGAAGGTGACCGCGAGGAGAGGCTGGACGACGTAGCCGTTCGCGTCGAGCGTGTACGGGGCGGCGGCGGCGGGGCTGGCGCCGGTGCCGAGGTTGACCGGGACGGCGTCGGTGCTCCACCAGGTGCCGGTGCAGCCGGCATCGCGAGCCCACTTCACCTTTGGTGTGTTACCAGGAGCGAAGAGGGCGCCGACGGCGAAGGTCTGGCTGAGGGTTGGGCTGTTGGTGGCCGAGAACGAGGTAATGATGAAGCCCTTGTTCACGGGTGGCGCCTGGTTGGCCGCGCTGTTCACCTTGATCTTGGCGACGACGGCCGTGTTGTCCGCCGGAACCACGACCGTGCCGATACCCGAGGCGATGATCACGGCCGGAGTCGCGAAGTTGTACACCCTGAGCTCGATGGTGTGGGTGCCCGCCGCGATGTTGAGCTTGATGGGCGCTCCGCCGTTGAAGCCGAAGACGGTCGACGCCGGTTGGGTGAACGTTCCCACGCTGACGCCGTCCACCAGGACGTCCAGGCTGTCCGCGGCGGCGGAAAGGCTTTCCGTGGTGAACGAGATCGTGACGTTGCCACCTGTCTGGTTCGGCTCTGCGGGCTTCTTCGCAGACCCGCCGCAGGCCAGGCTCGTGGCCAGCACGAGAGCTGAAAGCAGTGCTCCGATTCTGATGTTCATACCGTTTCCTTTATCTCCAGTAGTCGTTGTGTGGTTTGAATCGACGCTCGCCGGACCCGTCAGTCCTTCGCGTGGCACTTGTTGCAGAGGTTGCGGGCGTACGGGCCGAAGGCGCTGGCGGGACGGCCGTAGTACGCGGCGGTCTGCTCGGCGACGTTCTTGCCGAGGTTGATCTTGCCCTCCGTCGTCGAGGCGTCGTACTGGGCGGCGCCCGTCTGGTCGGCGATGGTCATGAACTCGTTTTCGAGGTTGTAGCGGACCATGTGCGCGAAGCCCGACGCGTGCGCGCGGTGGCAGGAGAGGCACATGACGTTGGAGGTCGGCGTGGCCGAGTGATCCACCGTGTCGTCGTTGCGGGCGAGCGTCGCCAGGAGGTCGTAGTCGGCGGTCCCGAGCTCGAACGGAACCAACGAGCTGTAGGCCTTCTTGGGATCGGCGTTGGTCATGATCCCGGAGGAGACGTAGGTGTTGTAGGCCTGGACCTGGGCGCTCTTCAGCAGCGCGGCGGTGTTGTTGCCGGCCGGGTGGCGGTGGTTCGGCAGCCCGCTGGCGAAGGTGGTGTCGATGATCCCCGAGTGGCAATTCGCGCACCACTCGGACATGCCCTTGCCGTAGGCGACGTGCGTCTGCTGTGTCGCCTCGGAGCGGTTGTAGCTCGACGGCACCACTGCGGCCGGGGGGTCAGCCGTGAACGGGCTCGTGCTCCCGTCGACCGACTTCGGGAGGTAGTTCTTTCCGGCCAGGAGGCGGTACACGCCCGCGGCGGACTTGTTGGCCTGCGGATAGGTCGGGCCGTTCTGCGTGGCCTGCGGGAAGGCCGTTCCCTGGCCGCTCGGGTAGGAGCCGGAGCCGAAGATGGGGAGGCCGGTCCTGGCGATGCTTCCGTCGGCGAGCCGCCGGTACTGGCCGTGCGGATCGTGGCAGGACGAGCACTGCAGGTTCGCCGCCGGGTAGGTGCCGCCCGGAGCCGTGGCCCTGGCCTTGTCCTGGAAGTAGTTGTAGTCGGGCGCGATGATGTTGTGGCCGTGGTTGTCTCCCTCGTCGACGGACGGGCTGCCGCGAAGGAGGAAGGTGTAGCTCTTCTTCAGCCAGGCGAAGTCGCCGCCGGGCGTCATCTCGACGGGCGCCAACCCCGGGCCCAGCTTCGAGTCGTCGGTCGAGACGTGGTAGCTCGAAGGGCTCGAGTCGGCGGCGTTGTGGCAGTTGAGGCACGCGCCGGACTGGGTGCTCGACTTGAGCAGGTAGGGGCCGGCCTGCAGGACCGTCCCGTACTCCAGGCCCGTGTTCTCGTTCGCCATCGCCGACACACCGTCGACCGAGTTGTGCATCGTGTGGCAGCCCTCGCACTCGGCGACGCCGCCCGAGTGGAAGGCGTAGGCCTTGCCGAAGGCAAGCGCAAAGACTGTGGCAATTGCGAGTCTAAGGAACCTCATTTCCTCTCCCTGTGTGATGGCGGGGCCTCTTGGCCGCGGTTCACTGGACGATCGAGCTTCACTTCCTGGGCTGCACGGTCGCGTTCGAAGCGCTCTTCTCCCCCCTTTCAGTTCTGTCTCGGCGAGACCTTGAAGACGCTGACGCCACGGCGGGCGTTCTGCGCGACGTAGAGGTGCCCGCCGACGGCCACGACGTCGATCGGGGCGACGAGGTTGGAGGATCGAGAGCCCCGATACCCGAACTCCTTCACGAAGCGGAACTCGGGGTCGAACACCAGCACGGCCGACTTCAGGACGTCGGTGACGTACAGGTAGCCCTGGTCGTCCCGGGCGATCCCTCCCACGACGTTGAACTTGCCGGGGGCGCTGCCGCGCTGCCCGAATCCACGCAGGTCGCCCTTCGGCGAGAGCACGTAGGCGCTGAAGAGCGGCTGGACCGTGAAGAGGACGTTGCCGTCCCTGTCCACGTTGAAGCCGGCCAGCCCGTAGTCGCCGCGCCGGTCGCCGACCTCGAGGAGCCGGGCCACGTCGAAGGAATCGACGTAGGTGCCGTCGAGCTCGGTGACGAGAACCTTCATCGCCCCCTTGTCGGCCAGGTAGACGTGGCTTGCCGCCGAGGCGATGGCACCGGGCAGGAACCCGTCGGCGAACGCCGCCGGCACGCCCTTCAGCGGGACCTTCGCGACCGGCTCGCCGCGGAAGTTGCACCGGACCAGGCTCGGCCTGCCGTCCGCGTAGGCGAGCACGAGCAGGTCGCCGTTCTCGAGGGCCACGGCGCCGGACGGGACGCCCAGTTCCGGGTCGTTGCCGAACGCGAAGACCTCCATGCCGCTCCGGTTGAAGATCCGGACCAGGCCATCGCCGACGACGAAGATCTCCTCGTGCCACGGGTCGAGGCCGAGCCGCACGGCGGCGAAGGGGACGACGCCCGTCACCGTGGACAGGCTGTACTGGTACGAGACCTCGAACGCGCCGGCGGCGGGCCTCGCGATCATGGCGATCGCGAGGGGGAGGAGCTTCACCACTGGTGCGTATCGAGGTTGCAGAATCCTCCCTCCGGCGCAGGCTGACGCCCGTGGCCAGGGAATGGCGCGCGTTGCCGTGCACTGGACATGCCGCTTGTGCGCTGGAGTGCGTGTCGTGATTACTTCGTGTTGCCAATGGGTCGCGGTTGCCTCGGGTGGGGGATATCGCTCAAGAGAGTCAAGAAACGCACCCAGCCGCACCCGATCATCCGGCC
>Ga0153916_10000860_pt1 | contig 21146 bp, 15 predicted proteins | sample Opewatmetagenome_FD_109642 | JGI IMG/M metagenome (GOLD analysis project Ga0153916, IMG submission 109642) | Freshwater wetland microbial communities from Ohio, USA - Open water 3 Core 3 Depth 4 metaG | ecosystem: Environmental > Aquatic > Freshwater > Wetlands | place: USA: Ohio, Lake Erie...
AATAGGGCGTGATTTTACGATCCCGTAAGTAGCACCCAGGGAGGATTGGTGCAGCAGCGAGATGCCCAACCCCAAAAGGGCCAAAATAGGAGCGCCTTTATGCAAGAAGTGGGCGATGTTACGGATGGTATTGATCTGGGGTATTTTATTGAAAACCTTTGAGTCTACCAGCACCGGCAAGAATTCCAGCAGCATGATGGCCAGGTAGATGGTAATGCACCAGGTAATTTCCCATAACACAGAATGGACATTCCAATAAACCCAAGGATGCCAGAAGCGGTCTGGACGGCCGATATCCATCACCAGGGTCAGCAGGGCTGAGGTGTAACCAATAAAACCGACGAACACCGCCAGGCGCACAATGGGCATAAAACGCTTGATGCCAAACAAATACACGATAGCCGATAACGTAAATGCCCCTGCTCCCAGCGCAATGGAAGAGAGATCAATGGTGATCCACAGCCCCCAAGGCACAGTGTCGCTCATATTGGTAATTACCAGGCCTTTCCAAAAGACCTCGATAGCGGAGATCAAGCCTATTGTCAGAAAAACGCCAATAAAAGCAAACCAGGCCAGGAGTCCAAAATTAATTTTAGGGAATGGCTTGCGTTCAAGCGTAGATGTGGCCATGTTTACAAGCCCTCCTTGGGTGGAATGTAATAAACGCTGGGTTCGGTGCCCAGCTCTTCGCGCAGCACGAAGGCCGGATTTTCGGCAATTACCCTGGAAATTTCACTGTTAGGGTCTTTCAGGTTGCCAAAAATACGCGCCTTAACCGGGCAGATATTCACACAGGCCGGGGTGGCTTCAAGGTCCACGCCGGGAGTCAACCCTTTGGCAAGACCTTCATCTAAACGGTGAATGCAAAAAGTACATTTTTCAACCACCCCGCGAGGACGCCGATTGACTTCAGCAATACCCCAGGTTGGGATGAATGGATTTTCATCCGTGCGCGCTTCCCAGTTGAACTTGCGGGCATCATATGGACAGGCCACTTCACAGTAACGGCAGCCGATACAGCGATCGTAATCCATGACCACAAGGCCGTCCTGGCGAACGTACGTGGCTTTAACCGGGCAGACCTCCACGCAGGGCGCGTCCTGGCAATGCAAACAGGGACGTGTAAAGTAGAAAGTTTGGCCGGTGGTGGTCTGTTCTGTAACCACCAGGTTCCAGGGTTTATCAGCCTGCACGTCATTAACCGCACAGCAAGCCCGCTTGCAGTATTCACAACCGATGCAGCGGTCCAGGTTGATAACCATGCCCCAGTGATATTCTCCACCGCTGTGGCTGCTTTCAGTTTCGCCTTCCAGCATTTCTTGTTTCAATCCGGCGAAAGGCGAAAGCGGCCCGGTGGTGAGGAATTGCGCTGCCACCGCAGAGCCAACTGCGGCTGCGCCTACCGTCAACACGTCTCGGCGGGTCAGATTTACTTTTACCTTGGTCTTCTTCTTACTCATTCTTCAACCTCCACAACCTGGATGCGCCGGCTAACAACCCAGGCTGCGACGCCACCCGTCACCAGGCCCACAATAGCGCCCTGAACCAGACCGGTGTACAGGCGTACAGTGCCGCTGCTTTCGAGGGAGCTGATCGTCTGTTCTTGCTGCTCGATAGTTTTCTTCAGATCGTCCACATTGACCTGCCCGGATTGTTGAACTTCACCCGTCAGCCGGACGATCTCATCACGCGTATGCACGGTATCCTGGTGACAGCCTATACAGGCATCTGAACCAACGGCGAAGGTGTGCCCGGTGGGCACCAGTCCGCCAATGGGGTCTTCGCCACGCGGAGCGGTATACATATGGCAGTTGCTGCATTCCAACCCGGCATTGGCATGCGTGCCGTGGGTAAAGGAATCACCGCGCTCTTTATGGCAGTTGCTGCACAACTCGGTCACTGTTGGAGCCAGCGGAGTTTGAGAATGCGGGTTGTGGCAGGATTCACACTGGATGCCGGCTTCGCTGTGTTTACTGGCTTTCCATTCGTCGGTGGTATTCTTATGGCAGGTTGCGCACAAGGCAGCATTCGGCGTTATCGGCATGCTTTGCTCTGGATGGTTAGGTTGGAAGGGACCATGGCAGGATTCACAGGTCACCCCCTCTTCAGTATACGCACCAGTAGTTGGATCAAAACCCGTGGTGTGGCATTCCAGGCAGCTGGTTTGTTTGCTCAATTCACTCCAGTCACGCTGGAAGATGGGGGAAGAGAAAGCCTGAGCGTGACGAGTCTCGCTCCATTTATCATGAATTGTTTTATGGCATTCTTTACACGATCCAGATCCAGCGTAAGCGCCCGGTACGGTTTGTGAACCCGGCTGGTCATCCTGGATTGCCGGGGCGGCTTCAGCAGATTGCGTCAGGCTGAATACAGCGCCCGCTGCCACACTGAGACAAAATACGAGTGCAAATGCCAACCCTATGGATAACCTGCGTTGCGGTTTGTTGGTGAACATCGTGCTTTTCTCCCTGTGGGTAGATTTCCCTATATTGTGAAATCGAAAATTAGTGGATTCTCACTATTCGATTCTAGGTGTAGGATTAAAATTAGGTAAGTACACAATGTCACAATTGGGTAGAGATAGATGTAATAAAAAATTTCTTCCGTAAAAAATACGTTCGTGCGTTTTGCACGAACGTATTTTTTGGTTTAATTCCCCTTATTTTCCAGGTTCAGACGTGGGCTCTGGTTGGTTATGATATCCTTTTGCTGCTTGTAACAGCTCTTCATCCGTTTTTGGCGAACCTAAACCAGCGCCATGGCAGTGCCGACAAGCAAAATTTAGCCCTACCTGGGATAAGGATGTGCTCCCATCTTCAGAGAATTGCACCAGTTGGGTGGCATCGATAGCCATTAAGTGCGAACGTAGATCTCCGCTGAATTTTTCTGTATCGCCCCAGGCTGATTGGACGATCTTAGGCATGTGGCACTCCACACACTGCAGTCCCATATTGGTATGCACGGCATTATTTTGATATTTGGCCTGTTCAAAGTGGCAGTTCGCACAGCGTGTTCGGGTGGTCGCCACACCCGCCTGGCGCAACTGCACAACCCCAGAGTGCGGGTCATGGCAGTCCACGCAGTCAAATACCATATGCTTACTTTGGAAGGATTCTGCATACTGCTGGTTGTGCTCAATAAATCCATCCAGGGCCTGAACCGCGTCTGTGCTTTGGCGCACGTGGCATTGACCACATTCAGCCGCATCACGTGAAATTTTCATCGCAATGCCCTGCGGGTTGGTAATATGCAAGCTGCCGGGGCCGTGGCACCTTTCACAACGAACGCCTTCCTGAGCCCAGGTGCCCACCAAGCCTGCCAGGTCGTTTTGATTGCCTTGCGAGCTGTACCCGGTGGTATGGCAGGTGCCGCAGGTGAATGGCAGATCTGCTTCGCCTGCATGGTAGGAAACGAAAGCAGCGCTTTTTTGGATTTGCTCGTTTTCGTAATTGTATTGATTTAAGAAATCGGCATTTCCGCTTTTTCCGGGTTCATCGGTGATAATGAAGCCTTCCCGGTTAACAAACAAAGCCTTCCAATTAAACCCGCCGACTACATATAGAATATCATCCCACTTATAACCCTGGGGAACCGCATTCAGTTTTGTATAGGGGTACTGCGGCGCCTGCCCATCCGTTATGGCGTTTAAACTCCAGGGGTGTCCGGATTGCACATAGGTGGCATATATTTCTTGATGGCAACCAGCACAGACCTGGTCGCCAGCATATTCTGCGCCGCTAGGCCCTGGCTCGCCAGCGGGTCCCGGCTGACCTTCTAACCCGGCAGGCCCCTGAGGCCCTTCCGGACCGGCTGGTCCGGCGGGACCTACCGGTCCTTGAACCGTGGCTGGCGCTGCACAGGCTGCCAGGATTAAAGCAATACCCAGTAGTAAAACTAAAATGGAAACCCGTTTAGTCATACTGCATTCTCCTTTGTGAAGGAAAAATTTCCATCAAGAATGGGGGTGTGGCACGCAAGCGTAGTGATTGGCCGTTTTGCAAATAATGTGTGGCCTGATTACTCTCGGCCAATCACAAGGTATTATATCCGAATATGAATTGGATTGTTGGTCCTTTCCTTCTCATGCTGGGATTTTCCGGGTATAATCCCAGACACCGATGAAAAGGTATCTCATGAGACGCGTTGTACAATCTGATGCTAATTCCAAAGCTAATAATCCTACCTTCCCGCGTCGGGCAGGATGCTTTGGGTTAACCGGTATCTGAATCTGGTTGGAGAGTGAACCCATCGCCCGACGCAGCCTGCGGAGGGCGATTTATTTTGTCTGGATGGAGGTGTCTATGTACAAATCTCACACCTGCGGAGCGTTAAGAAGCTCCCATGTCGGCCAGTCGGTAAGCCTGGCTGGATGGGTGCACCGCCATAGAGATCATGGCGGCTTAACCTTTATTGATTTACGTGATCGCTTCGGCCTGGTGCAGGTAGTCACCAATCCGGAAATTTCACCTGAGGCGCACCAGTTGGTCACCGATGTGCGCGCCGAATGGGTGGTGCAGGTGGAGGGCGTGGTGAATAGACGCCCTGCTGGAAATGAAAATCCCAATATGGCCACCGGTGAGATCGAGGTGGAAGTGCGCAAGTTTCAGGTGCTCAATCCTGCCAAAACGCCTCCATTTTCCATTAACAAAGAAGAAGAGGTTGACGAACAGACCCGCCTGCGGTATCGCTACCTGGATTTACGCCGCGAGAGGATGGCGCGTAACCTTTGGCTGCGCCATAAAGTGGTTAAGTTTATGCGCGATTACCTGGATGACCGGGGATTTATTGAGGTGGAAACCCCCATACTGTTCAAAGCCACCCCTGAAGGCGCCCGAGATTACCTGGTGCCGGCCCGGCTGCATCCTGGCGAGTTCTATGCGCTGCCTCAATCACCTCAACAGCTAAAACAGCTTTTAATGATCGCCGGCGTGGAGCGTTACTTCCAGATTGCGCGCTGTTTCCGGGATGAGGATTTACGCGGCGACCGGCAGCCTGAGTTCACTCAACTGGACCTGGAGATGTCTTTTGTGCACCGCGATGACGTGCTGGATCTGGTGGAAGGGTTATATACAGCGATGATCCCGGCGGTTGCACCACAAAAACGTCTGGCTTTTACACCCTGGCCCAAATTTACTCACCGTGAGGTGATGGATCGCTACGGCAGCGACAAGCCAGATCTGCGTTTTGGAATGGAGCTTTTTGATGCCAGCGATATATTTTGTGGCAGTGAATTTAATGTCTTTAAACTCACCCTGGCTGGCGGCGGCGTTATTAAGGGTTTGGTTGTACCGGGCTGCGCCGCATATACACGCAAAGAGGTGGACTACTTAACTCAATTTGCCCGCGACCAGGGTGCAAAAGGTTTAGCCACCCTGGCATTGACTGCGGAAGGGGTGAAAGGCACAGCACAGAAATTTGTTACTCTGCAGGAAGTGGCAGCGCTGCAACAAGCTACCCAGGCCAAAGAAGGCGACTTGATCGTGTTTGTCGCCGATAAGCGCCCGGTGGCCAATAAAGTGTTGGGATCGCTGCGCCTGTTATTCCGCGACCGGCTGCAATTAGCCGATAAAGATGTGATGGCTTTTGCCTGGGTGGTGGATTTTCCTATGTTCTCCTGGGATGAAGAGGGAAAACGCTGGGACGCTGAACACCATCCATTTACCATGCCGCGCCTGGAAGACCTGGATAAATTTGAGACCGATCCGGGTTCAGTCCTCTCAGACGCATATGATATGGTGTGCAACGGGTACGAGCTGGCTTCAGGCTCCATCCGCATCCATCGCCGGGATATCCAATTTAAGGTTTTTCAATTACTTGGCCTGGATGATGCTTCGATCGAGCATAAGTTCGGGCATATGCTTGAAGCCTTCGAGTACGGTGCCCCTCCACATGGCGGGCTGGCTCCCGGGATTGACCGTCTGGTTATGTTGCTGGCGGATGAGCCTAATATCCGTGAGGTGATCGCATTCCCCAAAAACCAGGCGGCGCGTGACTTGATGGCGGATGCGCCTTCCACCGTTGACCCACAACAGATTAGAGACTTGCATATCCGTTTGGAGGAGCAAAAATCACCTAGTCAGGCGGGATGAATTGTGGTATAAAATCATTACCCTGCTGTGCGCGTGTTGCTGCCAACACCGGTTTTGAGCCAACACCCATTTTTATGGGCCCAATCTCACAGCCATGACGCGATAGGCTTCGGCCAAGGCGGATTGGTCGGGTAGGGTCCAAACCTGCGAAGGCAGGTTCAAAACTCTACAGCACACGGCACGGTGGGGTTATTCATAGGCAACCGGTAAAACGGTTTCCTGAAGAAAACGGCTCCTCGCTTGCGAGGAGCCGTCTTTCGTTATCATTTATATTCTTTTTTGATCACCCTCTTTGAAGGGCAGAATCATCCCAATGGATGATTGAGTAAATGGGATATACTGGATAATATTCCACTAATAAATATTCCAAAAATAGAGGATTACCGAGGCATGAAGAAAAGTTTACTGCTTGGATTGTGTGGATTGGTGATTGCCGTGGTTTTAGTGGGCTGCGGCCCCAAAAAAGTGACATTTGACGTGGATATGAAGGAATACTCGTTTACACCGTCAACCCTCGAAGTGCCCGCGGGGGCAGAAGTGACCATAAACCTGGAAAACACCGGCACTTTGGAACACGATATGGTGATTATGGTTGCCGGCAAGGAAGCAACAGCGCCCTTCAACGAGGACGACCAGGCGAATATTTTCTGGCAGCACAAATTAGATATGGGCGCCAGCGAAAGTGTGACTTTTACCGCCCCAACCGAGGCAGGTGAATACCAGATCGTTTGCGGCATCCCGGCTCACCTGGAGCAGGGCATGGTTGGCAAGCTGATCGTGAAATAAGAACCTATCCGAAAATTAGAGGATTGCTGTTTTTGGGTGTGATACGGCTTCGCCGCATCACACCCAAAAACAGCCTCTCCCTTAATTTTAGGATAGATACTAAACCAGTTGGAGATTGGAAAAATATTTTATGGGAACAAGCGGCGCGCTTTGACTTCCGCCACCGCGTCAGGGCGGTAACGGTACAACCGCGCCGGGCGTCCTTCACCGGTGCGCATACCGGCAGTTGCTTCTATCACGCCCGCTTCCAGGATGCGCCGACGGAAATTCCGTTTATCCAGCTGCTCGCCCAGGATGATTTCATAAGCGGTCTGCAGCTCACTCAAGGTGAACTGGTCTGGTAAAAGCTCAAATCCAACGGCGGTATATTCCAGCTTATAGCGTAAACGACGCAGTGCATAACAAGCGATCTCAGCATGATCAAAAGCCAACGAAGGAAGCACCTCCATTGGGAACCAGGCCGCCTGGGCTACATCCGAGCTGCCCTCTGTGCGGATGGGCTCATCGGGTGGGATCAGCGCAAAATAGGCCACTGTAATCACCCGGTCGCGCGGGTCACGCTCTGGCTCGCCATAGGTGTATAACTGTTCCAGATAGGCCTGGCCTATGCCGGTTTCTTCCTCCAGCTCGCGTGAGGCGGCTTCTTCAAGCGACTCCTGGATGCGCACAAACCCACCAGGTAAAGCCCAGGAGCCTTTAAAAGGCTCTTCCCCGCGTTGGATCAGCAGAATCTGTAAGCAGCTCTCGCGAATGGTAAAAATAACGATATCAACTGTAACCGCTGGTCTGGGATATGCGTATGTGAAATTAAGCATATTTTCGCAGCACTTTATGGCTAACCCAATGTATGCATGCTTTTAGGTTTGGGAGCCTGGTTGGGGAGGGGTTTGTGCCGGCCAAACACGGTGTTCAAATCACGGATGCGATCACTTAAGGTGTTATTGAGCGCTTCAAGCGGCATACGCCAGCTCCAATTTCCGCTGGGATTTCCCGGATAATTCATGCGAGCCTGGTTATCCAGACCCAGAAAGTCTTGCATGGGTGCCAGGCTGAAAGCTGCCACCGAAGACCACACACCTCGAATGAGGTCCCAGGATACATGGCTGCCATCCCGATCAAAATATTTACGGTACGCGTTTTTTTCGCTTTCGGGTACGCGCCGGTACCAACCAAGAGCCGTATCATTATCATGTGTGCCTGTATAAACAACACAGTTCACCGGATAGTTGTGCGGCAAGAAGGGATCATCTGCGTCTGAAGCAAAGGCAAACTGGAGGATTTTCATCCCGGGCAGCTGGAATTTCTCGCGCAAGGCCACCACGTCAGAGGTGATCACCCCCAGGTCTTCAGCAATAATGGGCAGGCTGCCCAGGCTGGCGCGGATTGTTTTAAACAGGCTGGCTCCGGGGCCGCGTACCCAACGCCCCTTGATCGCTGTTTTAGCCTTCCCAGGGATTTGCCAATAACCTGCAAAACCGCGGAAATGATCCAGGCGGACAAAGTCAACCAGGTTCAGCACCGCCTGCAACCGGCGGATCCACCACGTATAACCGCGTTGTTTGTGCACCTTCCAGCGGTAGAGTGGATTTCCCCACAACTGTCCTGTGGCGGAGAAATAATCCGGAGGCACCCCGGCAACCACAGTGGGTTTACCAGCTTTATTCAAGAAAAACAGGTCGGGATTGGCCCATACATCGGCGCTATCATGGGCGACGAAGATGGGAATATCTCCGATGATCTGGATGTCTTTTTCCCTGGCATAAGCTTTGAGCGCCGTCCACTGGCGGAAAAACAGGAACTGGCGGAATTTCTGCCGTTGGATGGCTTCAGGGTATTCCCGGCGGATGACAGCCAGCGTTTCAGGGTCGCGGTTGCGTAAAGCATCAGGCCAATTCACCCAGGAACCGCCGCCAAATTTTTCTTTGATAGTCATAAAAAGGGCAAAATCGTCCAACCAGTCTGCCTGTGCTGACTGGAAGACCTGGTATTCCTGTTTTAGAGCTTTTGGGGAGCCTTGTTGAAAGCGCTCGAAAGCACGGTCAAGCACAGCCAGCTTCCAGGGGATCAGGCGACCGAAATCCACCTTCTCAGCAGGAAAATCCGGTAGATCGGCTACATCTGGAGCAGAAAGCAAGCCTTCGTCCAGCAATGTTTCTATGCTCACCAGGTATGGATTCCCGGCAAAAGCTGAAAAGCACTGGTAGGGGGAATCGCCATATCCGGTGGGACCCAGTGGTAACACCTGCCATAGACTGCAGCCTGTCTGGTTCAGAAAATCGATCCAGCGCCGGGCTGCCGGGCCAATTTCACCTATGCCAAATCGTCCAGGCAGACTGGATGGGTGTAATATGATCCCTGCTGAACGTTCAAACTTCATAAGCCAGTCGTTTAGTCTCTATGGTCTGGTCGCTGCGAACCACGTTGCCAGTGTAATCGCTTTCCACCACATCGGTAGCAATCACTGCACCGGCTTCAACTATATAACTGTCAGGTATCACGCTGTTTTTCCCGACCATCACAATTTGCGGTGGAGAGTCTGGTAGGGTACTTCCTACGCGCGCTCCCTGGCCAACATGAACCCTTTTATCTATGATGGCACGTTCCAGCACAGCGCCCGGGCCAATCACCGTATCGGTGAGAATGACCGATTCGCGCACCACAGCTCCCGGACCTACCATCACACCTGCTGAAAGCACACTGCGCTCCACTACTGCACCAGGTTTTATCTCACATCCATCCGTGATCATGCTGTCGATAATACTGGCGGTACGGCTGACACGCACGGGAGGGCGCTCTTCGGTGCGGGTGTGTATGATCCAGCTACGGTCATTAAGGTCGATCGGCGGTTCGGGCACCAGCAAGTCCATGTGCGCCTGCCAGTATGAGCTGACTGTACCAACATCCACCCAATAGCCTGTAAATGGATAGGCGAATACCCTGGCTTTGTTAGCGATCATGCGCGGCAGGATATCCTTACCAAAATCGTGAGACGAGCCTTTGTGTTGCCGGTCTTCCCACAGATAATGGTCCAGCACGTTAGTATTGAACAGATAGACGCCCATATTGGCCAGGTTGGAGGGCGGCTGGGGAGGTTTTTCTACGAATGCATTGACCCGGTAATCTTCGCCATAATCGAGGATTCCAAGCCGTGTCGCCTCATCCATAGAAACACGGTGGGTCGCCATGGTCAGGTCGGCCTGGTGGTCCAGGTGGAAGGTGATCATGGCATCGTAGTTCATCTCGTAAAGATGGTCACCGGACAGGATGAGAACCATGTCTGGATTGCGGTCTTTGACAAAGCGAAAATTTTGCTGCACTGCGTCTGCGGTGCCCATGTACCATTCGGAAGAGCCGCGCGCCTTGTATGGTGAATAGATGCGCACACCGCCCGTGAAATCACGGTTAAGGTCCCATGGGCCGCCGGCGCCAATATGCTCTATCAACGAATGGGGGCGATACTGCGCCAGGATCATCACATCAAAGATACCGGAATTGACACAATTGGAAAGAGTAAAGTCGATGATACGGTATTTTCCTGCAAAGGGAACCGCAGGCTTGGTACGTTTGGCAGTTAGAGTCCCAAGACGGTTGCCTTCTCCACCTGCCAGGATGATTGCCCGTGTTTTCATGAATCTACCCTCCTTTTTATGTATACCACTCTGAAAATACCCTTCGGCAAATTGAGGATAAACGCCGAAACCGAAGACTCTGGGTCTTCGCTAGGTTGATATTATTATTAGGTACCCTATATAGGCGCAGCTTTGGCAATGAAATTGCATATCCGTAATGGAAATTCATGCTGCTTGCCTAACTCAAACAACCATTTTAGAACGTTATATTCAATAGCTTTGTGTATATTGTACTCCAATGTTTTTATTTTTCGGAGAACGTTCAAGGCAGACAACGGGAATGATGGCTAAGGCACATAACACAGTCTATTCCAGATTGACGGACTATCCAGTATATGACATTCTACACTTGTACGAAAGTATCAGAGGCAACACAATAAAGAGCACAATTCTTCCCGACAGCCCACAAAGGAATCTCGGCGATGCATGACTGAACATTTTTTTTGCATTCATGGTCATTTTTACCAACCTCCGCGCGAAGACCCATTTACCGGTATCATCCCTGCGGAAACGGGTGCAGAACCTTATGCCAATTGGAATGAACGTATCCATTCAGAGTGTTACCATCCCAATGCCAAGCTGGGCAACTTCGAACGCATCAGTTTTAATATTGGGCCAACACTGTTCGAATGGATGATGGCTAATTATCCACAGACCTGCGCCCAAATTGTGCAGCAAGACCAGGCCAATATACGCCGCCAGGGTGTTGGGAATGCAATAGCCCAGCCGTATCACCACACCATTCTGCCCCTGGCTTCACGGAAAGATAAAGAAACCCAGGTTTATTGGGGTATGGTGCAGTTTTTAAAGCGCTACGGTCGAAAACCGGATGGTATGTGGCTGCCTGAAACGGCTGTAGATATGGAAACGCTGCAAGTGCTGGCAGATTTCAGGATAAACTTTACCATCCTGGCGCCCTGGCAGGCTGAATCTGCCAACCTGGATTGCACAGAACCTTACCGGGTTAAATTACCCGATGGTAAGAACATTAACATCTTCTTTTACCACAATGAGCTCAGTGGGGGGATCAGTTTTTCACCCCAGTGGACGACCAATGCGGATGTTTTCCTGCAAGAACAGGTGCAGCCGCGTTATGATCAGCACAAAACAAGCCGTGGTGAGCCTCAACTGCTGTTAATCGCCTCAGATGGTGAGCTTTATGGTCACCACCAGCAATTCAGAGATTATTTCCTGGCGCACTTGACCAATGGCGCCAGTCAGCGCAATGGGATGGAGTGCATGAACTTGCTGCTGTGGTTACGGCAGAATCCCCCACGACAGACCGTTGCCATCCGGGAGAATACCTCCTGGTCATGTCATCACGGTGTGCTGCGCTGGAAAGGCGATTGCGCCTGCGCTCCTACAGATGGCAGGTGGAAGGCATACCTGCGTCAGGCCTGCGACCGGCTGGCGCATGACCTGGATGAGGTCTATATCCAGGCGTTAAAACCTTATCGCGTGGATCCATGGCTGCTGCGTAACAGGTATATCTATGTCCTGCTTGGCGATATTACGATTGAGCGCTTGATTGCAGAAATTTTTGGAAAAAGCCTTAAGCCAGAAAGTTTCCACACGGTCGCCTTACTTTTGGAAGCGCAACACCAGCGACAGCGTATGTACACTTCCTGCGGCTGGTTTTATGACGATTTTTCCCGCATTGAGCCAAAAAACTGCCTGGCTTATGCAGCTCAGGCAGCTTTTTTGGCTTACAAGGCGGTAGGAGAAGATCTGGGTACACCCTTACAGGGTGTGCTTAGAAATGTCATCAGCCACCGTACTGGGCTGCGCGGCGACATTGTATTTAACCAGCAGTTAGCGTTAGCCTACCGGTGATGGATCACTGCGTTTGGGCAGCTTTTAGTAAGCGTTCCACCTGATATTCTGAATCGGCCTCGGCAGCCTGCAGCTTGCGAATCACAGTATAGCAAGCGGTGATTTGATCAACCACTCGCGCAGTTGATTTCTTTTTGCTGAGATCTTCGGCTGCCTGGATTTCTACAATTGCGATGACGTAGAGCCACCACAGCATTTCGTCGAAAGCTTCTTTATTGAACCAGACGATCTCATTATATCGATTCATGCCAATGAAAATCTGAAAACCGTCATCATTCAACCAGGTTTGCAACAGCCGGTATGTGTTGTCCTTAGGCCTGGCTTTGGCTTTACCCTTAGTAGGGATTACCTCTTTCCACCAGGAATGATGAGCAACCAGAACGCGCACCAGGTCTATCATCTTCCCGGCGGTGTATCTGTCAATGCCCAGATCCACCAGGGTGTTCTGCAGCACTTTACCAAGCAACCAGTCGTCCATCCAGACCCGGCTTAACTCATCGGCTTCCACGTTCACCGCAGTAAAGCATTTGCCTATGGCATGCGTCAACAGCCAGCTTAACAGGACCCCCCACGCCCTGGGATCGCCGGAGGTCAAATTTTTGCCGTTAGAGGGCGTCTTAGAATTTAATTCCAGATATGCCAGGGCTTGTGTAAAATCCGCAGGCGGCGAAGTCCATAATTGATCGAATACTGGCAGCCTGAGTAAAACCCCTAATTTCTGCTTAAGTTCCTCGGCAACAAGTTTATCATTTTCTTCACCCTGGGATAACTGCTTGACTTCAGCCAACCAGCGGTATATCCTGGGGTCAACTTCATCCAGCGCGGCAAGGTAATGCGTTCCATCAGGCGCACTGCGCTTGACCATTTGCTCAGTGATCCAGCGGAACATGCTTGCATTGGCGATTTCCTTAAAGGGCAAGTGTAAAGGCTGCAGGAGCAGTTCTTTTCGGGCTTCTTCAATATCAGGCACACCTCGTCCATCGAGATAAGCTGCCAGTTGAGCGTACGGACGCCATTCAGAATCCATTACCTGACGGAAATTTACGAACACATGGTATTGGTATGCCTGGAGCTCAACGTAAAGGCCGCGTTCGTGTAGCTCTTTGTTGTTGCGGATATATTCTAAACCACTCACCCGGTCGCGGAAGATGGTGTAGCTTTCAGCGTCATAATACAGGCCCAGTCCTTCCGCCAGGTGGCGTTGAACCAATGTCTTTGACTCTCCACCTGCCTTAACCGCGTAAGCGACGGATAAACGCATCCAACCGCTGGTGGATTTAAAGCGGTTGTGGAAAATGACCAGTGATTTGTCATCCCCTACCCAATTGGAATAAGCAAAAACATCTTCATCCACACTGCCAGCAGCAGTGTAAAAATCGTAAAGCAGGAAGTTTTCCACCTGTGCAAACTGGTAGCGGCGGCGCAGCAGAGGAAAAACCTCGGCCTCGTGCCGTTTCACAAGGTTATCATCCACAGGCTCATCCCAATACGCCCGCTTGTACTCCATACCGTATTTTTCGTTGAATCCTTCGATCTGCCCGTGACCCAGCATCGGCAGACCTGGCATGGTGGACATCACAATACAAACGCCGAAGTATTTATCGCCTTTGCTAAACTGCTCCACAGCCGTTTTTTCATCCGGGTTATTCATGAAGTTAACGTAGCGCTTGAGGATTTCAGGATCGAATTCCAGGGTGTTCTTAATCACCAGGCGATATTCGGCGTTTTTTTCATCGCGCAGCATATTCATGAAGGCGCTGTTATACACCCTGTGCATTCCAAGGGTGCGTACAAAATATCCCTCCATCATCCAAAAAGCTTCTGCCAACAGAAGGGTATCTGGTACTTCCTGGGCAACTCTGTCCACCACCTCACGCCAGAATTCAACCGGCATGGCCGCGTCGAATTGCTCGCGGGTTAAGCCAAACTCTGCCCGGGAAGGAATATCCCCGCCGGTGCCCGGTTCCGGGAACCACAGGCGTTGGAAATGCTTTTTAGACAGAGTCATCGCAGCATCAAAACGGATGACGGGAAACTTCCGCGCCACGTGCAAGATGGTCTGGATGACGGCCTCACGCACCTCAGGGATCAGGTAATTTAACTGGGCTGTGTCGTTCCACGGATAGGAAGTGCCATCGTTGCCGTGATAAATATAGCGCGTATCGCCCGTCCAATGGTCAACGCGTTTAAATACCACTGCGGCATCAGAGTTATTATAGTAATGGTCTTCCAGGTAAATCCCAACACGCTCATCCCAGGAAAGGTTGGGACCGTTAAAAGTGTAGGTAGGGAAGGGGCTGTAATTGAGTCCAATGAACCAGTCTGGATGTTGGACCAACCAGCGGGAATCAATGCCCATGTGGTTGGGCACCATATCGGCTGAGAGGCGCACGCCGCGCTGCCAGGCACGGCTGCGCAGTATTTGGTATGCTTCTTCGCCGCCCAGGTCTGCAGCAATCTGGTAATCGTAAAGCGAATAAGCGGAGGCAACGGCCTCCGGATTGCCGCGCATTTGCTTGATGCGCTGGGAAGCACTGCTGCGTTCCCACAGACCAATCAGCCACAAACCGCTGATCCCGGCGCGCCCCAGATAGTCTAATTCAGCATCCGGGATTTCATCCAGGTGTTTAATCGGCAGGACATACTTTTTGGAAAGCTGGTCTAACCAGACATAGGCGTTTTTTGCAATCAAAACCAGGCGCGGCATCCAATCCAGATCAGGACTGAAGTTTTCGGGTTCAAACTCTTGCCCACGAAATTCCAGCACACGCGCCGGACCGGGACCGCCGCCTAAAAAGATCGGCTTTTCTTCTTCTTTGATGAAATCCAGGCTGTAGAGCAGGCGAGATAAAACCTCACTGACCAGGCCTCCCCAGCGTTTGCGGATGAATTCCAGCTGGCCTGCCAGCGAGTTCGGTGATTCGAGCGCTGGACGGCGCAGCATATCAATGAGGTGTTCATTATCCGGCCCGAAGCGGGGCATGCTGCCAAAAAATTCGTAAAGGGATTGCAGAAGTTCAAGGTAGCCGGTTTCACGGATTAAAGTGCTGTGGTCAAATAACTCGCGTACATTGGTCATGGCTGGATTTTCGTTATCCAGCCACAGCATTAAAATTTCTTCCAGCACAACCTGATGGTTGGGCAAATTTTCGGTTTCACCCTGGAAATACTCATCCAGGCTTGTCTCACCGCGGAAGAGCGACACGGTTGGAAAATCTTCAGCAAAGCGGCGTAAGGTCCGCTCCAGGACATCAGCCCCCAGGTTGTCCGCCAGCCAATCCAGGGCCTTAGCCAGGACTGCCCCGTCTATCGGCTGACGAAACTGAGCCATGATCAGGTGGTTAATTTCATCCAGCAGCCCCATGGCATTTAACTGTGCTGCGCTCACTGCCAGTTCCGGAGCCGTTGCCAGGTCACGCCGGTTATTCATTTCCTGCGCCAATTTGCGGGCAGCATTAAAATTAATAAAGACTACGTTCCCACGCAATCCAAATAGCGCATCCTCCGCCTGGAAAATTTGGCGGGCGCTGCGAGAGATATGAAATTCCAGCATTGACTCACCTATGATTAAATATAGTCTGGGTGCTCTTCCAGCATCCTCAGGAACATGCGCACCACATAAGGATCAAAGTGGCTGCCGGATTCCGCCTGCAGGTATTCGGTAACCTTTTCTTTAGACCATTCCGTGCGGTAGGGACGGTTGGAACGCAAGGCATCCCACACATCTACCACCGTGAACAAGCGCGCCGCCATCGGGATTTGTTCACCTTTAAGCCCTCGCGGATATCCTGTGCCATCCCATTTTTCATGATGGCTGAATGGGATATCAAGTGCAGGACGCAGGTGCTTGATGGGGTATATCATATCATAGGCATGCGTTGTGTGCAGCTTCATAATTTCAAATTCCGCCTCTGTCAGGCGGTCGTTTTTTAATAGGATACCATCAGGGATGCCTAATTTACCAATATCATGCATCATGGCGCCCCGGTGAATATGTGTGATCTGTTCGGCGGGCAAACCGATATAATTAGCCAGCAGGACGGTAAGTTTCGCCACCCGCTGTGTGTGATCTTCTGTATCCTGGTCGCGCAGCTCTACAGCTTTTGCCCATCCCATTAACGTTTCTTCGTAAGCATTTTCTAAATTTTCAAACAGGCTGGCATTCTTGATAGCTATAGCTGCATTTGAAGCGATAGCGTGCAACAGGTCCAGGTCTACCTTTGAAAACATGCCCGACTGCAGGCGGTTATCGACATAAATGATACCGGTAACACCATCTTTTTCGCTTTTAAGCGGAACACAAAGGATTGAGCGCAGCCCCAGGGATACAACACTGTGCTGCGCCTGGAAACGCTTATCCGTCATCGCGTCTGAGGTCAGCACCGGGAGACCCTGGCTTTTAACCTGTTCAACGATGGAACGTGAGATTTGAAAGTCAGGGTCATCAATGGAAAGGTGGTTCATGCCGCGCGCAACCCTGAAGATGAACTGACCGATGTCATTCTTCAGCATCACAAATCCGCGCTCGGCGTTAATTGCCCGGATGACTTCATCAATCACTTTATTCAATACAATATCCACATGCAGGGATGAGTTAAATTCTTGTGACAGGCGGTTTAACAACTCCAGATGGGAGGGCAGGGTGGTGGGAGATAAGATTGTCATGATATAAACTCGTCGTTAATGAATACAAACTTAATCATAGGAATATACTCTACCATCTTTAAAACGATTATACCCAGGATCTAGGGTCGTTCTACCAGTAAATATTTATATATTTGGTCTTTTTAGTCTGATAGATTAATGTATTTTTAAAATTTAATTTCCAAACGGGTCAGTGTTATACTCAAAGTATGCCTAGTACATTGATTTCTACAAACGATTTGGCACTTTACCTGCATGATCCAAACTGGGTCATCCTGGATTGCAGGTATGTATTGGCAAATCCAGCTCAATGTGAAGCTGATTATTTAACAGCTCATATACCTGGCGCCGTGTACCTTCACCTGGACAGAGATTTGGCTGCTCCAGCGGTAAAAGGGGTTACCGGGCGCCACCCATTGCCAGATGTGCAGCAAGCCGCGCGTGTGTTTTCGCGCTGCGGGATCGCTCCTGGCGTGCAGGTGGTCACTTACGATGCAGCCGGAGGAGCCCTGGCTGCGGCCAGAGCCTGGTGGATGCTGCGCTGGCTGGGACACTCTACGGTAGCTGTGCTGGATGGCGGCTGGCAGAAATGGCAGCGGGATGGATATCCAACGAGCGGCGGCGTCGAAAAAAATACCCCTCGGCACTTCCAATCCAAGCCGATACCTGAGATGGTACTGACCAGTCAGGAAGTCACTGAGCGGATTGGCCAGGCAGGCTTCAAGCTGCTGGACAGCCGGGGTGCGGAGCGCTTTCGAGGCGAGAATGAGACCATTGATCCGGTTGCTGGGCATATCCCAGGTGCGCTTTCCGTGCCTTATGCTGATAATCTACATCCCGATGGGACCATGCGCTCCGCCAAAGACTTGCATCAACGTTTTTCTACTCTGTTAGGGATTGATCCAGGCGCAGAGGCGGTCTTTTACTGCGGTTCAGGTGTAACCGCCTGCCATAACATCCTGGCATTCGAATATGCCGGTCTAGGTCTGGCGAGGCTGTACGCTGGTTCCTGGAGTGAGTGGATCACGAATCCCGACCGCCCGATTATCCGGTAAGCTCAAACATCCTGATAACGCGAATCGTCCAGGGCTTTATTGAGTTTTTCCTCATCCGTTTGACCGTTAAATTGCCCGGTGCTTTCTTCGCTGCCGGCAAGTTCAGCCGCCTCAGCAGTGCGCAGCATTTCGATAGGATAGCGGTGCACTATACTCCATTTTCCACAGTGTGGGCAGCGGTCCAGCTTGCCGACAATTAAGTTTAATGAAAGGAAATTTAAAGCGAAGGGGCGCTTGCATTGCGGGCAGATGGTTCCACCTGGAACACCATAGTTGCGTTGGGCGCCCAAGGGGACATGTTTGCCGCGCTGGAAAAGGGCCGGTAGAAGGTAAGACAGCACCATCAAGCCGACGATAACGGTTAACAGCGGGATGACGATGTTCATGGCAGCGCGGCCGCCGGCTTCGGCTGAGACAAAGTTGCGCTGATACGAGGTGGATTTCAACGTTAAGCCATCTTGCGTGTAGCCAATAGCGCTCATGTTATGCAGACCAACCGGGTAAGAATCCGTGTTGAACTGAAATCTAAACGGTGATTCAACATCAGTATTCACCACCTGATCATCGATCAGGAATTCTACTTTCACCAAATTATCCGGGCCAGTGGCTCGCATGCTGAATGTACCCTGGATATCACCGGTGCCCGATGCATAACCAAAATCTCGCGACATGCTCAGCTTTAGTTCAACTTCTCCTTCCTGCGCAAAAACTGGCAGGGGACGGATTATTGCCAGACACATGAGAGTTAGACACAATACCAGAAAGAGAGTAAAACGCGGCTTCATTGACCAAACTCCTTTTATTTCCAACGCGTCAGGATCGTTTCACGCTGGAACAGGCGCACCGCCAGGTACACCATCAGTGCGTCGATGAGCAGAACTACGGCTGCCATGATTAAAACCAACCGGCTGTCTAATAGAATAAAGCCTGAAATTTGGCCGAAGAATAACGCCAGCACTGGCACAATGACGATGGCAGACATCTGTTCGGCTACGCGTGGATCGTTGACTCGCGACGATACCATGATGCTGAAGTTCACTGAGAGGACGGCCAGCAGCGGGCCTACCAAAAAAATCGCCAGCAGCCACATCGAGTCCAAAAAGCTAAGCAACAAAAGTTGGTTTTCAACCAGAAGGCTGGCCCCAGCTGCAAATAGACCAAAACCCAGCCAGGTGGCCAGCACTGCCGGTATCACTGCAGCCAGGTTCTTGCCAATGAGCAGCTCAGCGGTGGTGATGGGCGTGGCTAACAATGGCTCCAGGCTGCGGGTGGTTTTTTCGCCCACAATGGAATACGCAGCAATATTTACCGGGATGATGAGCGGGATCATCATGTACAGCAAGATAAACTGGCTTACCATGTAAACCTTAAAGCAATCCCCCCCGCTCAAGCCTGGACGGCACATCTGGCTGAACTGCGATGGCAGTTCGCCGGCCATATCCGCCGGGCCTGTGCCGCGCATGGTATAGAGGAAAATCAGCGGAATAGCGGTAAACAACAAGGGCATGAACAGCACGCTAAAGATGACCATGCGATTTTTAAAGACTTCAGCCCATTCCTTGCGGATAATAATGCGGATTTTGTTTATGTCAGGCATTTTTCACCAACTGAAGATAAACATCTTCCAGGGAGTGGCGTAGCTCGCCAACAAATTGGATATTCGCGCCCGCCCCAACCAGCGCCCGGATGATCTCAGGGTTATGTGATTCAGGGTCATCCAGTTGAACGATGAGTTTATTGTCCACTGCTTTGCAATCTCTGACAATTGGCAGAGCAGCGACAACTTTAACAAAGCCTGGGTCAGCGCTGCTCAGGTGGAATACAACTTTCCGCCCGAACAACTGGCGGCGCAAGCGTTCAGGGGTATCTACCACCAGAAGCTGCGTTTTAAATACGCCAATACGGTTGCACAGGTGGTCGGCTTCATCCAAATTATGCGTACACAAGACGATCGTGCGGCCTTCAGTGCCCAGTTCGGCGATAAAATCGCGCACCAGGCGGGAGGCCTCGGGATCCAGGCCAGCGGTGGGTTCATCCAGAAACAGGATCTTCGGTTCATGCAATAAAGCGCGGGCGATGGCTAATTTCTGCTTCATGCCTTTGGAGAATGTCCCGGCTTCGTCATCTCGCCGTTCCCATAAACCGAGCATGCGCAGGTACTTCTCGATCTGGCCTTTTACATCCTTCACTTCGCACAGACGGGCGTAAATCTCCAGATTAAACTGGGCGCTCAAATTATCGTACATACCGGGGGTTTCAGTGAGAATGCCAATGCTGCGCCTGATATTGATATCCTCCTGACCGACGCGAAAGCCATTCACCACCGCGCTACCGCTGGTGGGGGCAATCAGGCTGGTGAGCATGCGCACTGTGGTGGTTTTCCCCGCACCATTGGGACCCAAGAAGCCAAAGACTTCTCCTTCGTCAATATGAAGCGTCAGGCGGTCTACCGCCAAGGTTTGGCCAAATTGTTTACTCAGGTTGTCAGTTTCGATCATGGTTTTTCCTTGGGATCAGCCTGTAAAACGGGTATCTTCCAGATTATCAGGCGTCTCTTCAACGCCAGACAAGGGTTGTATCGGCAGTGGTTGTGGAAGTGGCGGTAAAACAGCCTCAGGCTCTGGCTCTGGCTGTTTGAGCATGAAGATAATACCCAGGCTGGCTAAAGCTGCAACGCCCAGAACGGCCTCAATGGCATATGGCTGCCATGATTGCCCTTGCCACAGGGAAGCCAGGAATACCACAACCCCTCCATCGATCAGTGCATGCCAGCCGACTCCCAGCCAAACCCAGGCTTTGCTGCCGCGCGTGAATGCTTGCAGCACCAGCACGGAAGCGGCAATGTGCAAGGGGATGGTAAAAATCCGCTCCAGCGGGGCGATCAGGGGCAGGTACCATGCCATATTCCAGTAGCTTGAAATTTGCTGCTGGGCAAGCTGCACCTGGTCAGGGGGAAAGAAAGCCGCCAGGTCTTTTCCGGAATAGAATGCAATCCGGGCAAAAGAATACAGGCTCAAACCGCCCAGTAAGATCGCTTCGATCCCGCCATGCCCGGCGCCCAACAGGATTCCCCCGCGCCAGGAATGGGCGGATTTAGCCCACCAGCGGTA